>CEPS01097861.1_pt1 | contig 17575 bp, 17 predicted proteins | sample 530401 | NCBI WGS metagenome assembly CEPS01 (sample SAMEA2620035, study PRJEB7988) | marine metagenome | biome: marine biome (ENVO:00000447); feature: mesopelagic zone (ENVO:00000213) & marine oxygen minimum zone (ENVO:01000065); material: "saline water (ENVO:00002010), including plankton... | reverse complement strand
AATCAACTCCTTTGTTTTTAATGATCTCAACTCAAAATTATTTTTTTCAAAACTTGCTTATTTAATTTTTTTAAATCTAGAACATATTTTATTTTTGCTATACGTTGATTTATATTTTTATCATTAATAAAATCCTGACATAGCATAATTTTTGGATGAGATGTTTTTTTTAAATTTTTTCCTAAACTTATTTCTTCTGAAATTTTTTCTCCTTTTTTTAAGCCTGTTATCTTTATAGATATGTCTCCTTTTGGATTTTTTGAATTTTTTATTGTATTTCCGCTTAAACGGATTATTCTTTTTGCAATTTCAAATATTTTAATTTGTTTTCCCATATCTAATGAAAAAATATTATAACCTTTTGAAAGATATGATGAGTGCACAATTAATTCTACTGCTTCGGAAATAGACATAAAATATCTTTCTGCTTTATTGTTAGTAACAGTCAAAGGAGATTTGTTTTTAATTTGACTTAAAAATATAGGAATCACGGAACCACTTGATCCTATTACATTTCCAAATCTCACAACTGTAAATTTAACATTTTTTTTATTTTTTATATTTTTGTAATAATGTAAAACCATTACTTCTCCAAAATTTTTTGTGAATCCTAGAATGCTTTTTGGATTAACAGCTTTGTCTGAGCTTACAAAAATAAAATTTCTTACTTTTTTAACAATTGAAAATTCAAGTACAGACTTGGTACCAAATATATTATTTTTTACTATTGAATATGGATTTAATTCTCCAAAACCAACATGCTTGTATGCCGCTGCATGATAAACATAATCTAATTTAATATTTTCAAATTTTTTAATTAAAAAGCTTTTATCAGAACAATCACCAAGAATAGGATGTATTTTGCTATAATTATTTTTTAACGATTTAAGCTTATTAATAATATTGAATAAATTAATTTCAGCACTGTCTAAAATATATATATTTTTTGCTTTTAAGTTTAATATTTGAACACAAAGCTCACCACCAATTGAACCACCTCCTCCTGAAACTAAAACATTTTTATTATTTATTGTTTTATTTAAAATTCTTTTGTCAGCTTTAATTTTTGGCCTATCAATGATATCGTAAAAACTTAATTTAGACTCAAAAGATTTATGAATTAAACTTGGAAGATAGCTTTCTATCTCATCCATATTTACAATTCTTACATTTTTATTTTCCAGCTTGTTTAACAAGTAGTTTCTTATTTTTTTTCTAAAAGTTTTTGGCCCAAGTATAATTTCTGTAATTGAATTATTTTCTATAACTTTTTCAAGATTTTCATTTTTATAAATTTTAATACCATTTATTTCTCTTGCTTTATATTCTCCTGTTGAATCAACAAAACATTTTACAATTCCATAATTGGGAAATTGTCTCAAATTTTTCAGTAATGAAACGGTATTCTTATCAATGCCGTATATTAATATATTATTAAAATGTTTAATCTTTTTCTCATTTGTATTTATAATGTAATTTAAAATAATCCTATGAATAACTATTAAAATGCCTATAAAAATTGGAGCAATGAAAGAAATGGATCTGGGAAAATATACAATTTTAAAAACTGAAAAATTAATAATTATTAAAATAATCTGACATACAAAAATAGTCTTAATTATTATTAAAATCGAATAGTTGTCAAAAAATCTTAATAAAATTTGATAAATATTAAAAAAGTAAAGTGTGGGAATAATTATGACAAAAAATATAAAATACACTCTATAATCAATCATCCAGAAAGGATAAATTTGCTCCAATCTTAGTGAAAACGATATAGCTACAGAAAAAACAATTATAAATAAATCACTTAAGATTAATATAATTTTTTTATTTAAGTTTGATATTTTTTTAAAATTCAATGCGAAACATCCCTTCCTTTACAAACAATAACTGCTGTTTGAAATATTATTTTCATATCATAAAACAAACCATTTTTTTTTAAGTATTCAAAATCATAAGATATTTTCTCCTCTAGACTTATTTTATCTCTACCATTAACTTGAGCTAGTCCTGTTATACCAGGTTTAAGTTTTTCTATTCCTAATTTTGTTCTTTTTTCTATAAGAGATTTTTGATTGTATAAAGCGGGTCTAGGTCCCACAATTGACATTGAACCAGTTATAACATTAAAAATTTGAGGTATTTCATCTAGACTAAATTTTCTTAAAAGTTTTCCAATTTTTGTAAGATATTTATCAGGATCTAGCAATTTGTCAGAAGCAACCTGGGGCGAGTTAATAACCATTGTTCTAAATTTTGGCATTTTAAAAATTTTATTATCTTTACCAACTCTGTCAGAATAATAAATTATAGGACCGCTAGTATCTAGTTTAATAAGGAAAGATATTAATAAAATTGGTATAAAAAATATTATCAATATTATAATGCCAAAAATTAAATCAAAAATTCTCTTCAACTTATTTTTTATTTATTTTTATTGTTAGTAAAAAGATCATAATTAAATAAACAGAAATATAAAATATTAAATAAACTAATTTATTTGAAGATATATAATAAAGAATAATAGAGCTTATTATATATAAAAATATTAACAAAAAAGTATTAAAGTTGTTAAAATAACATCCAATTAAATTATGTAGGTGTTTATAGTCAGGTTTAAATGGATGTTTGCCATAAATTATTCTTGAAACAAACAACCTAAACATATCAAGTCCTGGAAGAGCTAATAATATAAATATCTCATCTGAAAAAAAAATATTCAGTTCATTGCTTGATGATTTGATTAAAACATAGCTTATTATAATTGTTAATAATTGGATACCACTCTCGCCTAAATATGTCTTATTAATAAAATTTAGATATAAAAAGAATATTAAACTAACAATGATAACAAAACTTAAATCAATAGCTACACCTTTAAAAATGAAAATTGAAAAAATTAGTAAAGTATAAAAACCCGATTGCAAGTTAATACCATCAAACATATTAAATGCATTCATGAAAAGCATTACACACAAAACTGTGAATAAATATGAAAAAGACTTAAGCTGTATTGGGTTACTTAAAAATGTAAATTTTAATTCATGGATTACTAAATTGTTATCAATCAAAATTATAGATGTAATTAAGAAAAATGAAATGAGCAATTTATAATTTGGTGATAATTTATATTTATCGTCATATAATCCAAATAAGTAAAATGAAATTATCCCACAAATTAAAGAAAAATATTCTCTGTTGCTTGATAAGTTTAAGTTTAGTTCAAGATTTTCATTCAAAATAAATTTACAAATAAAAAATAAAATTACATTTATCAATAAAAGCGTTCCTCCCAATAAAGGCATTGGCTTCTTTTGAATTTTTATTTTATGATCTGAAAAGTTTTTAATATCTATTAAATTGACTATCTTATTAAAAAAAAAAACTAGTAAAAAATTAATTAAAATGAAAAATATTATTAAATTAAAATTAATTATTTGCATCATAATTTTTTAAATAAATCAAATAACCAGATGGAAAAAAGTATATTATTGACATCCAATTATTAAACAAATTTCCTGAGGGCGCAATAGGAAAAAGATTTACAAAATAAAAAATATATATCAATGTTATGTAATCACTTTGCAAAGAATTTTTTCTTACGAAACTGGCATAACTAATATGCGCAAGTTTAATTGCCAAAAATATAAAAATTGAAAAAACTATCATAAACGAAATTATGCCGGTCTCCGCAAGTAATTGCATGTAGATATTATGAGGATGAGTTGTGCACGCACCTTCTGCAAGGTAATTTTCTTTCTTGCCGCAGTATTTTCTAAAACTTTTTGTTCCATGGCCAAATAAAGGTTTTTCTTTAAACATTTTTAGAGAGATCGTATAATGGCCTTCGTATATCTCACTAAATAAAAACAACCTCTCTTTTTCTCCAGTTAAACCTAATTGATAAAGTGTAAAATCTAACATTCTATTTTTAATTCTTTTATCAAAAATCGTTAATATACTTATTAATAATATTGCAATTAAAGATGATATTAGAAAAATTTTTCTTAAATTTTTACATGTTAAAATAATTGTTATAGTTGATATCAATATAAGAAAAAAAGAATTTCTCTCGCCACTAATAAAACTAATGATGAAGCTGCTTGCAAGAATAAAAAAATATATATATTTGCTATAACTTACATTTAATTTCTTTTTTGCAAAAAGAATTATAGATAAACAAAAAGGAAAGAATCTTACAACATAACTTCCAAGAACTTCATCCTTACCAAAAAAACTGGTAACTCTAAAATTACTATCATCTACCTTCCAGCCAAATAAGTTATAAGAAAATAAATATTGTATCATAGCGTCAATAAATAAAATTAAAATTATATAAATAAATATTTTTGACAAATAAGTTATATTTTCTTTTCTTAAGGAAAAAATTAAATAACTGGCAAGTGTAAATAAACCAAACCTTATATAAGGTAATGATGATTTCAATGAGAATAATTTATAATCAGATATTAACGAAGAAAAAACTATTAGCACATAGAATAATAAAAAAAACTTAAAAAATTTTTCTTGATAAAAATTTTTCAATTTTAAGTTAAATGAATTATACAAAAATATTAAAATTAAGATTACTAAACTTAAATCGGGAAGAAATGGTCCTGTAATAAGAAACAAAGGCATAAGCAGTATTAACCAAGAAGAAATTTGTAAACCTTTATAATCTATTTTAGATATCATTATTTAAAAAAAAATTGAAAAATTTTAATTGGAAATCGAAAAAAAGTTAAAAATATATTTGAATAAATACCATTTTGTTTTAACGCTTTGTTAATTTCTAAAGATGAAATTATGTAACTGTTAAAATTTCTACCACTAATCCCTCCTGTACTCATATTAACAAAACATTTATCTAATTTTTTAAAAGTTAATTTATTGATTAAGAAACTTCTTACAAAATATTCAAAATCTCCAGCAATTTTATAACTTTTATCATACAGACCATTAATTATTATTGATCTCTTTGTAAAAAAGCTTGATAAATGTGGAGGAGAATAGCCAACACGTAGCATTAGGGGTTTAAATATTTTTGAACTATAATATCTTGTATATTTATGATCATTAGAATCTTTATTAAAAGATGAGTTGGCTAAAAGTATATCTGTATTTTTGTTTTTTAAAAAGAAATCGTTCACCTCGTATAATACTTTAGAAGTTGTATATATGTCGTTAGCATGAAGAAGCGATATTATATCTCCCGATGAAATTTTTATACCTTTATTTATCGCGTCATAAATTCCCGCATCTTTTTCAGAAATAATTATATTGATTTTATCTTTATACTTATTAAGAATGGACAAAGTATCGTCTTTTGACTTACCATCTACAATGATAAATTCTTTATCAACATGTTCTTGACTAATTACTGATTTAATTGTTTTTTCAATTGTTTCTTCACTATTCAAACTAACTGTAATAATACTAATCTTCATTTATTATCTCAAAATAATCCAATTTTCTAAAACTAAAGCATCCATATTTGTTCTTTCAAAACAATTTATTGCCTCTATTGGTGAGTTTACAATTGGCTCATTCTCATTAAAAGATGTATTTAATATAATTGGAATCCCAGTCTTCTCAAAAAATCTTTTTATTAATAAAAAGTATTTTTTATTTTGATGTATTGAGACTGTTTGCAATCTACCCGTGCCGTCGATATGCGTAATTCCTGGTAATAATTCTCTTTTATCTTTTAAAATTGAATATACTTCAGACATGTATGGAACTTCTTTTTCTATATCAAACCATTCTTTTGTATACTCAAATAATATAGAGGGAGCAAATGGTCTAAAGCTCTCCCTTCTTTTGATCTTAGAATTAATTATTTTTTTAATATTTGGATTTCTTGCATCTGCTAAAATAGATCGATTACCTAAAGCTCGTGGACCCCACTCTGATCTACCTTGAAACCAACCAACAATTTTCGAATCTATAAGTAGGCTCGTTGTAATTTCGATTATTTCATCTGATGATAATTTTTTTACCTTGAATTTTTTATAAATATCATTTTTATGAATTGTATTTTCTATCTCTTTATTGCTATAATTCATTCCCAAATAAGCATACTGGGAAACAGGGCTAATATTTAAATTTGAATTTATTAAGAATGTAGCAGCAGATCCTATTGATCCACCAGCATCACCCGGATTTGGTGAAATATAAATATTCTTAAATGGAGTATTTTTTAAAATTTTACCGTTTGCAACTGAGTTCATTGCGCAACCTCCTGATAAAGTTAAATTTTCTATTTTATATTTAGAATAAAGATTGTTTAATAAATTAAACAAAGTATTTTCATAAACTTTTTGAGCAGAACTAGCTAGATCTTTGTGGTGCTGAGAAATTTCCTGATTTATGTTTCTTTCAGGTCCTAAAAGTTCAAGTAATTTTTTTGAATATAAGTTTTTATATTGAATCTGACCACTGACGTTAGAGCTAATGATTTTTTCATTGTGATGAATAAAAAAATCTAAATTTAATTCAAAACCTTTTTTTGTATTATATAGAATTTTAGATAACTCTTTTTCAAACCTGGGATAACCATAAGACGATAAACCCATTACTTTATATTCGTCACCATAATTCTTAAAACCTATTAATTGTGTAATTGCCTGGTAAAAAATTCCCATAGAATGAGGGAAAAAAATTCTTCCATGTATTTGATTCTTTTTATCTAAATATATTCCCCAAGCTGAACTAGCAAAGTCACCAAAGCCATCTATCGATAAATTTACCGACTTTTTAAAATTACTAAAATAGAGTGATGAAGCAATATGTGACTCGTGATGATCTATATATTCAATTTTTCCATTGAATTTTTTATTGCTATCAATCCTAGAAATATAGTCTCTTAAAGAGTATTTTTTTTTTATATTTTTCAAACTACTAAATACTAATTTCATTCTTTTTAAATTTTTTAGTGTATAAATTACTTTTCTAGTTATTGAAGAAAGTGGATTTGAATTTATTGATATTACATTGACTTCTGACAACTCTATATCTGCTTCTGCCAAACAAAATTCAATTGATTTTGATGGAAAAAGAGACACATGTTTAGTTCGTGAAAATCTCTCTTCTTCTGTTGCTGCTATCAAAACACCATCTTTAAAAATGCATGCAGAGGAATCTGAATGTAAAAAATTTAAACCTAAAACATAATTATTTCTCATTAATTTTACTAAACATAAATTTGATCATTGTTTTTATTTCACAAAAATTATAAACAAGATTAAGTTAAATTAGTTTTTCCAATTACTTGAATATTTGAACCCTGAAACTATTTCAATTAAATTTTTTCTGTATATTTCTATAATTTTTGATAAGCAAAAATTCGGTTTTGCATATTCCAAACTATTTTCACACATATCGTATTTATTATCGAATTTATTGTTTATAATTATAAGTTTTCTAATTATTTCTTCCGGATTGTGATTGATCTTAAAACCAATGTTATTACTTTCAACATCATCGAATTTATACTGATCGGTAATAATTATTGGCAATCCATTAGAAAGTGACTCTTTTAAAACCATTGCATCGGTCTCATCATATGATGGTAAGATAAAAAAGTCAGTCTGTTCATATTATTTTTCTTATTATAAATTAACTAATTAAATGTATTAATTATCATCTAATTTTTTTTAAATTTTTTCATAATAATTTAGATAATTTTTTAATATATCTTTTTTATTAAATCTTTTAACATTTTGATAACCTTTTTTAATTAAATTATTTCTGAAATTATTATCAGAAATTACTTTTTTTACACTTTTTTTTATATTTTTAATATTATTTGGATCAACATATAACGCACCTGCTCCCCCAACATGTTTCATGGGTTCTAAGTCGCTTGTAATTACTGCCCTGCCAATTGATTGTGCTTCAATTATTGGCAAACCAAACCCTTCGTATTTTGATATAAATAGCACTATGTCACTAGATATATATTGATTTACTAAATCTCGAATACTTAAAGAAACATAATTTTTATATTTTATATTATTTGATTTTAAATTTTTTTTATCTTCAAAAGATAATATGCCAACTATAATTAATTTGATTTTAATATTTTTTAAAGCAATTAAAATATTATTGATATTTTTATTTTCACTTGTTCCAATAATCAATATGTTTGGGATATTTATAATTTTTTTTTTTATATTTTTTTTAAAATATTTGTTTACACAAAGATCAATAACATTAATTTTTTTTGTTTCAGATTTTAAAAGTTGTGATATTTCTTTTTTTACTTTATTGGAGATTGTTATTATAAAGACGCTTTTATTAATGGGAATTTTTATCCAAAATAAATAGAATAAAAATTTTTTGATATTTTTTAACCTTTTTAATGAATAGGTATCTAAAATTGTATTTATAGTTTTTTTTTTATTTAACAAAATAGAAATAAAATTAATATCTCCAGTAATATGATTTAAATCTCCTTGATTAAAAAATGCCCAAATTACCAAAAAAATTCTATTTAAAATCCCCTTACTATGTACAGGACAAATTTTAAATATAAATTCAAATTTTGGATGAATAAAGTCTTTAAATATTTCAATATAAAAGTTTTCTAAACTAAAATGTTTACCATAAACTGGTTTTCTAAAAAATAAATGAATTTTTTTTTTCATTTTGCTTTCAAGTAAATAATTAAATATTTATAAAATGAAGATAATATATATAATAATATTATAGGAAAATATAATCCTCCATAAACCAATGATATACATAATTATATGAAAAAAACTAGGTTAGCGATTGTTCCATCAGAATGGAATGAACAATGGGAAGAATAATCCGGGAAGCTGCCGCATACGGTTCTATAGTTGTAGAATCTAATGTTGGGTCAATTCTAGAAATATTGATTGACAAAGAATTTATTTTTAAAGAGAAAAATGTAAATGAATTAAAAGAAAAAATTGAAGGTGTTTATTATAATTATAAATATTATAGAAAAAAGTTTAATCTAGTTGAAAACAATATAAATTCAAACAGGACTATTATTAATCAAGAAAAAATTATTTTTGATAGTATTTACAAATAATTTCATGATATGTTCTTGCTATTTTATTTCCATACTCATCCCATGAAAGACTTTTGTGAGCTTTAGCATATGCATTTTCGCTAAAATTTAATAATACTTCTCTATTTTCATAAAGATATAGAATTTTATTTTTTATGAAGTTAATATCTCTAATTGGTGAAATAAAGCCATTTTTATTATCATCAACAATTTCTGCACCTCCAGAGTTAGTTGTACAAATTAACGGTAATCCAGCGGCCATAGCCTGCGGTTGGACCATCGCCATTCCTTCTTCAATCGAAGGAATTACAAATAGATGAGATAAATCATATAATTCCTTAAGGTTTTTTTGTGGTACATGTTTTTTAAAATAAATTTTTTTTTTATTTAAAAAAGGTTTTATTATTTTTTTAATTTCATCTTCAATATTTCCAACTAAAATTAATTTACAATCCTTTAGATTAAGTTCATCAAAAGCTTTAAGCAAATAATACGAGCCTTTTCTTATAGATATTTGACCCGCACTTATTATTGTAAACTCTTTAGGTTTATTTAAATTTCTTTTAAACAATGATAAGTCTACACCATAAGGAACTTTTAATATTTTATCTTTTTTAATTCCATAAGATAAAAAAGATTCTCTCGCAAATTCACTTGGAACCATAATATAATCCGCTAGTTCATATTCTCTTAACTCTTTTTCTATAATTCTAGTATCGATTGGGTTTTTTTTTATACCAAATTTTTCATATTCATGATTTAAGATTTTATTTTGAAATGATATGTGTGAAGAACCTCTTTCAAGTATCTTAAGAATATTATTATTTTTTAATTTAATTTTCTTAAAAATTTTTTCTGATGAGCCTGACCAACCAACAACAATATTAATTTTTTTATAGTCAAATTTTTTTGCTGCAGATATTTCGAAAATTAAATTTAGATAATAATAAAATAAATTTAGAATTCTACTAATTTTCATTTTAATCATTAGTCTCTCAACTATTTCTTTAAAAAATAAAGAAATTACTAAGTTTTTTTTTATATTTTCTTTACTTACTAAATACTTTGGGTAGCTAGTTATAAGTGAAGATAATAAATTTTTATTCTGCAGTTGTTTTGCCAAATAAAATGCATGAAATTTTCCGGGAACTACAATGGAAACCTTAAAATTATATTTCATCTAAATTTATTAATTTATTGAAATTTTTTTTTAGAGTTTTTTTATGTGTAACAAACAAAATTGTTAAGTTTGGATAAATTTCTTCAATTTTTTTTATAATTTTTTCTTCTGTTGTTTCATCTAATGAACTAGTTGCTTCGTCTAAAACTAAAATATTTTTATTTTGATATAATGCTCTTGCTAGTGCAATTCTTTGTCTTTGACCTCCTGAAATATTTAGACCCTTATCACCTATAATTGTATTTATGCCTTCTGGTAAATTTTTAATAAATTCATCCAATTCACTTACATTTGTAGCTTTTTTTAAAAGTGTTTCATCGTAACTTTTGCTATCGTCTCTAAAAGAAAAAACTATATTATCTACAATCGAATTATTTAGCATAAAATAATTTTGGGGAACGTGAGAAAAGTTTCCTCTAAGAATAATTTTATCGTCTTGAAAATTCATCTCATTATTATTTAAAATTAACTTCCCATCACTAGGTTTTAAAAGCCCCATGATTATATCAACTAAAGTGCTCTTTCCAGATCCTGATTTTCCTATTATTCCAATTTTATCACATTGATTAATTGAACAATTAAAATTTTTAATTAAATCGTCTTTTTTTCCCTTGTATCTAAAAGAAATATTTTTCAAGTCTAAAGATTTGAATTGTGTAATTTTGTTAATTCTTTTATTTTCAGAAATCTCATATTTTTTTATTGAGTCTTCTATATCGCTAATCATGCCCATATTTCCTGTAAGAATTGTAAATGCCGTATAAATTTGTTGAAATATTGGCAATAGTTTTTGCAATCCAAAAACTATCACACCTACAGATATTATAATATTTTTTGAGTTATCATAATTACTATTTTCAAGAAAAATATAGGTAATTAATACTATTGTAATGATAAACAAAGCTTCAATTAAAAATCTAGGCAAAGTTGCAATCATAGAAATTTTTGCTTGTGTTTGTCTAAAATTATAATCTAAATCAAAAAAAAATTTGGAGTATAGATTCATACTATTTGCAAGAATTATATTCTTATAATTATTAAGGCAGTCCTGCAAATTTTTAACTCTCTTATCTGAAAGATCATTTAAATAAATTGAATAGTTTTTTAATTTTTTTTTACTAAAAAAAATTAAGCTAAGATATAAAAAAGAAACAAATATTATTAATGTAAGTATAATATTAATGTTTGAAAAAAAAATCAAAGAAGAAATAATACATAACGAAAGCATAATAGAAATTAAAAGAGAAAAAAAATAAAATAATACATTTGCAAACATTTCAATCTTGTCTGTAACGGCCGCCACTATTTTGTGTGATTTAAATCCTGATATTTCCTCGTAATTTTGAAATATATATGTATTAAATATTTTTCCAACTAGATCTGATGTTATTGATTTTGATATCTTATAATTCAAATACATAAGATATATCCTTAAAATAGACGATAAAAGAACAAGAAAAAAAAATATTAAAATTATAAAAAACCTCATTTGATTAATGTCAATTTGAAGATCTTTAAAAAAAATGAAATTAATTAAGTTTTCTGGAAATATTATAATTGTTATAACGGGAACAACGGCTCCTATTGTTAAAATTTCTGAAAAAGAAGCAAAAAAAATTAAACTAAAAATTATTGGATATGATTTCTTTGTCTCGTTCGATACTGATTTATTAAGATTAATAAATATTTTAATTATTTTTTTCATTATTGTAATAAAAATAAACAGATTTACATATATCGCTAATATTTTTTTTTGGTCTCCAATTTAGAATTTTTTTTGATTTCTTTATATCCGTGTATAAAGAGTCAATATCGCCAGACCTTTTAGGAAAATATTTATGCTTAATTTTTATACGGCAGCTTTTATAAAATTCGTCTAAAACTTGTTTAACAGTTATAAGTTTTCCACTTCCAATATTTACAAATTCTTGAATATTTTTTTTATTTAAAATTTCAATAGATTTAATGTGGGCATCAATTAAGTCTTCAATATAGATATAATCTCTTGCACCCGTTCCATCTCTAGTTTTATAATTTTTTCCATAGATTTTAAGAAATTTTTTTTTTTTTGAAATAATCTGACCAATATAAGGAAATAAGTTATTTGGTATTCCAATAGTTTCCTCACCTAATATTTTATTTGAATGACAACCGGCTGGGTTAAAGTATCTTAAAATAATGTAATTTAAATCAAATAATTTACTATTTAAAGAAATTAAATCCTCAACAGTTTTTTTTGTAAATCCATAAATGTTGTTAGGTTGAATTTTATTTTTTTCAGATATGGATGAATTAATATTAGAAGAATAAACTGTTGCACTAGAACTAAAAATTAATTTATTAATATTATTTTTTTTCATTCCTTTAATAAGGTTGGCAGATCCAAGTATATTATTTTCATAATATTCTTTTGATTTACTAAAAGATGCTGGAACTGATTTTAATCCTGCTAAATGAATAACTAAATCAATTTTTTTTATTTTTAAGTAATTAATAAGTTTTATTTCATTTTTAAGATCTATTTTTGTAAAATCTTTAATATTTGGATTAATTGCATTAATTTTCTTAAATGTAGTAATTTTTGAATTTGACAGATTATCTATTATAAAAACTCTATATTTTTTTGTATTTATTAAACAAGCTAAATGTGAGCCAATATAACCAAGTCCTCCAGTAATAAGTATATTCATAATTAAGATTTAGACCTATTTATTACTAATGTATTTTCACCAAAAGTATATACATCATATTTACTTAACTGTTTTGAAACTACTTTTTTAAATTCACTTGAAATATTTTCGTCAGGGATCATCCAATCATGTAATTCAATAATTAAATATTTAAATAATTTTATCCACTTAGTGTTACTTTGAAAGAGTTTTTTTTCATGACCTTCGATATCGATTTTAACTAATAGTGGTTCGTATATACTCTTTTTATGTTTTTTCAAAATTTCAGGTATTGTTATTGTTTTATTCAAATTTTCATCATAAGGTCCGGCATTTATTTTTTCTTTAATATATGATGATCTACCATCGTTGTCTTTTCTAATAGTATCATAATAAAAATTCTCAGAACTAATTGCGCATTTTATCAATTTTACTTTATCTTTATTGATATTGTTTTTATTAAATAATTTAGAATTTATTTCATCGGGTTCAATAGCAACAACGGTTGATGATGGAAAAATAATATTAAAATAATTTGAGCTTGCACATATATTTGCTCCACAATCAACAATTAACGGAATTTTATTATTATTAATAATCTTCAAGTAATTTACATAAATTAATTTATTAATTTCATTTTTAAAATTATATTCTTCTTTTATAAAAATCTGTCTAAAGGTATTTAAGTCGTTTTTATCTCTAATAAATTGAAAAAAATAATTTTTTTTTTTTTTATTAATAATTAAAATTTTTTTAAGTGGAAAAAAACTTAGTATAAGAAAATCACTAAAAAAAAACTGATATAAGAAATAGTAAATTGATTTTATAAATTCTCTAAACATTTTTTAAGGTTCTTTTCAATTTTAAGAAAAAAGTTTTGGGATCATTAATGAGTAAAACTAAATTATCTATTATTTTAAAAAAAAAATTTTGTCTATATCCTTTGAAATGATAATCAAAAACTTTTTTATCTAAAGTTTTATTTTGAATTATTTTTTTTATTTTTAATAATTTTATAATATCAGACGATCTAAAATTAGTATCTATCATTTTCACTAATTGGACAGGTTCACTTAGAAATCTATAACTTTTATTTTTATAAAATATGAAATTATTGTAGATAATTTCATTTTCAATTTTATTAGGTAAATATTTACAATGTTTGTTTTTATCACTTAAATAAAAAATCTCACAGCTAAGATGTTTCTTTTTTATCAATTTATATGACGCTAAAAAAATTAAGTAATCTCTTAATTTGGAATTTCTAAAACATAAAATTTTCATAATTTTGATTTAAAATTTATTTTTAAAATTATTGAAAAAAATAAGCTTATTACTAAAAGAAAAATGTAAGTTTGAATAATTGCACCAAATACTAAAGATAAATGACTTTCAAGAAAAAAAAGTGGAACAAATTGATAAAAAGAAATTATACCTTCGATATTTTGATTATTTCTTAAAGTAAAAAATTTAGTTATAAAACCAAAAATAAAACCAATTAATGACATTCCAATTATAACGCCTCTTAAACCAAAATTTACAAAAAACTCATTTAAAACTGGCATATTCCAAGATGTATTTAAGTCACTAAATGTTTCAGTATTTGTATGGGGATGTGCAATTTCATTATTTATTAAAATTTTGTACCTCTGTCCAAATTCATTACCTAACTTGTCACTTGGTTTATTTTTCCAAAAAACTCTAGGAACAATTTTTGATATCAAAATTTTATAAGTATAACCGTTCCAGTATGGTATATCTTTAGGTGTTATTGAGGTGACAATGACTAAAGACTTAAAACTATGTGCAATTCTTTTGTGTGTTGAACTATTTCCATCAACTAGATTTTCTAATCCGAATTTATTATCATAATTATTACTGTAAACTTTATAGAATCTAGCTGATTTTTGAAAAATATTTTCATTAGTATTTGTCCATGTTATTTCTCTATATTGTTTTTTACCTTCATGAACAATAAAAAAAATTAGAAATAAGATCGCTATTGGAGTTAAAATAATTTTTTTCTTTAAATATGAAAAATATAAATAATCTAGAAATATTAATATAAATGGTAAAGCATATGAACCACTTAGAATTTCAACATATATTACTAATAATTTAGAAAAAATAATTATAAAATTTTTTTTATCATAAAGATTTTTGGTTTGATAAAAAGAATTTGTAAAAAGACCAAACGAAAGAAAAAGTAATGTATATTTAACTTGTGCTAGGAATGGAAATATTAATTGTATCTTAATGAAATAATAAAAGATTATTGTTAAAAAATTTATTATCAGACCATATATAAAAATTTGATTTATACTAAAGTCTAATCTTGAAAATCCTTTTCGATTTATCTTTTTAAATATTATAATTGATATAACAAAACCTAAGATTAAGAAAAAAATTCCTAAAGTTAAAATTTTAATAGCATAAGAAATATTGGAAACATCAATACTTGGATGAACTAATAAACTTTCAAAACTAAAAAAAGAAATTGATAAATAACAAACTAAAAAAAAAAAACATGTCAATGGAAATAATGGTATATAGTTAAAAAGATTTTTTTTGAAAATATATAAGATAATCACAAAAGAACATAATGTATAAGAAAATAATAAACAAAACTTAGCTACAACATCAAAATTCTGATAGTTAAAATTTGTGAATAATAGAGTAATTAAACCTGCTATTGACGATAACAAAATAACAAAATTTGGTAATGAATATCTCATTAAAAATTAATTTTTTTCAAAATTGATTATAAAAGCTCTATTATTTTCTGAATGAATTAAACTATAATTTTTTTTTTCACATGATGCAGCATTGCAAAAATATTCAGCTTGATTAGATTTAAAAATTTTTTTTAATTGATTAAAATTATTTATTTCGGGTTCAATACATATAATTTTAGACTTTTCAAATAATTCACAAAAAAAATGAGAACTTGAACCTATATTTGAACCACAATTAATAATTAGAGGAATTTTATTTACAATTTTTTTTTTTATTTGGTCCCAATGAGCTAATTTTGTAATACCATAATTTTCGTTACCAAAAATTTCATAAGCTGTATCAATATCATTAATATCTCTTACATGTTGTATAAAAATTCTTTTTTTTAGCATATTAAATATTAATATTTTTTTAAAATAAACTGCCAAAAATTTTGGAATTAAGATAATAAATTTTTTTTTATTTGTGACTCCATTAACAAGTAAAAAAAAATATAGAAATATATTATATATAAATTTCATTTTTTAATTAAATTTTTAATTTGCACATCATCGAATAAAAAACAAACATTTAATTAGTTTAGTGGGGCTGTATTATTAAAAAATTAAGTTTATATATTATTTAGTTTATTTAATATTTAATCGAAACTGTGTATTTTGAAATAACTAATTTTGTAATAAAACTATTAATTAATAAAAATGTATAAAGTTCCTATTTTATTATTAGTTTTTAATAGACCAAAAAATATTAAAAAAATTCTTAAAATTTTAGAAAAAATTAAGCCTTATAAAATTTATATTTCAGCTGATGGTCCTAGGCAATACAATATTGATGATAGGAAATTATGCGATCAAACAAAAAATTTATTTAACAAATTAAATTGGAAATGTTTAATCAAAAGAAATTATTTAAAATCTAATTTAGGATGTAAAGAAGCAGTTTCAAAAGGAATATCTTGGTTTTTTAAAAATGAAAAATCTGGAATAATTTTGGAAGATGACTGTATTCCAAATTTAGATTTTTTTAAATTTTGTCAATTAAATTTGAAAAGATATAAAGATGTAAAAAAAATTGGATGTATAACTGGTAACAACTTTCAAAAAAAAATAGATAAAAAAAAAACATATTATTTTTCTAGATATCCTCATTGTTGGGGGTGGGCTACTTGGTCTAGAGCATGGAAAGCCTACGATAAAGATATAAGTTTTTGGCCCTCATATAAAAAAACTGATAATTGGAAAAATTATTTTAAAAATAATATTGAACAAAAATATTGGACTAAAATATTTAATAACATTCATGATAATAAGATTGATAGCTGGGCATACCCATGGTCATTATGCTTATGGAAAAATAAAATGTTAACAATTACTCCAAGTGTGAATTTGGTTAAAAATATTGGATTTGGAAAAGAAGCAACTCACACAATTACAGATTACGATGATCAACAATATGAAACTAACAAATTACCAAAAAAATGGATACATCCTAATGAAATAATACCAAATTTTAGAAATGATGAGTTAATTTTCAGAAATCATATTAAAGGAATAAATTATATTTGGCCTTTTAGACTTTTTTACCTTTTAAAATTGCTTCTCTCAAATCCAAAAATATTTTTTATTAAGTTAAAAAAAAATCTTTTTGGCCAATAAAATAGTTTTTATAAAAAATTAATTAATATTGAATTAAACTATTATTACTGTATTTATTAAATATTCTAATGATTAAACCTAAAATTATTATAAGAAATATAATAAGAAAAGCTTTTAAACAAATTACCAATATTAATTGGGAAAGTAAAATTATAACAAAAAATCAAGTAGATTATACTTTGGCAATCAATGACATCTACAATGATGTTAAAGAAATTCCGGGGCATATAATTGAACTTGGCACTGGAAGAGGGAGAAACGCAATAATTTTTGGATCTTTGATTAAAAAAAA
>CEPS01074732.1_pt1 | contig 18039 bp, 17 predicted proteins | sample 530401 | NCBI WGS metagenome assembly CEPS01 (sample SAMEA2620035, study PRJEB7988) | marine metagenome | biome: marine biome (ENVO:00000447); feature: mesopelagic zone (ENVO:00000213) & marine oxygen minimum zone (ENVO:01000065); material: "saline water (ENVO:00002010), including plankton... | reverse complement strand
GCCTGAAAAGCGGAAGGTCCCCGGATCGACGCCGGGCCCGACCACACCTGATGGAGCCCGCCCCGAGAGGCGGGCTCTGTCAATTCGGTGCCTCTATGCCAATGCGGCTGCCGCCGTTGGCACTTCACCCCGCGTTGCTCCATGATCTGGGCGGACAACGACCACGAGGTGAGGCAATGACGAACCACGACCAGATCTACATCAACGGCCAGTGGGTGCCATCCGACGGCCATGGCAGCATCGACGTCGTCAACCCCTCAGACGAGGAGGTCATCGGGAGCGTGCCGGAAGGCACCGCTGCCGACGTGGACGCTGCGGTGGCAGCGGCCCGCGAAGCCTTCCCTGCATGGTCGGCCCTCCCCCTCGAGGACCGTCTCGGACACATCGAGGCACTTGCGGCACAGTTGGCCGAGCGCTCCCCGGAGATCGGCGCACTGATCTCCCGGGAAGTCGGCATGCCGGTAGGAATGGCCACGATGATCCAGGCGGGACTGCCGGCGGCCACCACTGCGAGCGTCCCCGGTACCGCCAGGGCGTTCAACTTCGAAGAGGACATGGGTCGCTCAATAGTCACCCGTGAAGCGGTGGGTGTGGTCGGCTGCATCACCCCGTGGAACTACCCCCTGCACCAGATCATGGCCAAGATCGCCCCCGCCATGGCCGTCGGCTGCACGGTCGTCCTAAAGCCCAGCGAGGTGGCACCACTCAACGCCTTCCTCCTGACCGAGATCATCGACGGTCTGGACTTCCCACCCGGTGTGTTCAACCTCGTCTGCGGCGTGGGCCCCGTCGTCGGCGAGGCAATTGCCGCCCACCCCGACGTTGACATGGTCTCGTTTACGGGTTCCACCCGGGCCGGCACCCGTGTCGCCGAGGTGGCAGCGGTAAACGTGGCAAGGGTCCATCAGGAACTGGGCGGCAAGTCAGCCAACGTCGTGCTCGACGATGCCGACCTGGCCGTTGCCGTGCCGGGGTCGGTTGGTGCCTGCTACCTCAACTCCGGCCAGACCTGCAGTGCCCACACCCGCATGCTCGTCCCAAACGAGAAGATGGACGAGATCGCCGAGTTGGCGGCACAGGCGGCCGCCGGCTTCACGGTCGGCCCTGCCGACGACCCTGGAAGTCGCCTCGGCCCCCTCGTCTCCCAGGCCCAGTGGAACCGCGTCCAGGACTTCATCCAAAAGGGCATCGACGAGGGTGCAACGCTCGTAACCGGCGGCACCGGCAAGCCCGAGGGCCTCGAAACCGGCTTCTACGTCAAACCCACCGTCTTCGCCAACGTCGACAACTCCATGACCATCGCCCAGGAGGAGATCTTCGGGCCGGTGCTCTCGATCATCGGCTATGACGACGATGACGACGCCGTTGCCATAGCCAACGACACCGAGTACGGCCTCTCCGGCGGCGTCTGGGGAACCGACAGGGACCGCGCCCTGGCCGTCGCCAGGCGCCTCCGCACCGGCGAGGTCGACATGAACGGGGCCTTCCTCAACACCGACGCACCCTTCGGTGGCTACAAGAAGTCCGGCAACGGACGCGAGCTGGGACGCTTCGGGCTGGAGGAGTTCCTAGAGGCCAAGCAGATCAACCTGCCCATGGGCTGACCTGAGCGGGAACTGCCCAAGTTTGCAAAAAGGCAGGCCCGCACTACGTTCTCGGCACAGGCCGATTTCGGTTCCGTAATCCGGAGCCGGCAACACGACCAAGACAAGATCCAGGGGGACACCATCGTGAAGATCAAGGTCGACCGTGACAAGTGCGAGGGCCACAGCCGCTGCTACTCGCTGGCACCAGACCTGGTCGACGTCGACGACCTGGGCAACGCCTTCGAGTTGAACGACGGCGTGGTGCCTGCAGGCCTCGAGGACCGTGCCCAGCTGATCTTCGACAACTGCCCCGAGTTCGCCATCCAACTGCAGGAGGGCTGACAGGTGACCGACACCGAACACTGTCCCGTCTCGGACCTGTCGACCGACTACGACATCTTCGACCCCGACTACGTCCACGATCCTGTACCTGCCTGGTCCGAGATCAGGGAGGCTTGCCCGATCGCCCATACCGACCGGTGGGGCGGTTCATGGCTGCCTACCCGCTACGACGACGTGCAGGCCCTGGCCAAGATGGTGCCCGAGCTGTCGAGCGCCAACCCCGGCCCGATCGTCGTGAACATCCCCGAAGAGTTCCGCCGCCCCGAACGCGAGGGCTACAACGGCGCAGCACCGATCAGCGCCGACCCCCCTGAGCAGACCTGGACCCGCAAGGCCCTGTTGCCCCACTTCACCCCGAAGGCAATTGCCCCACAGCACGAATACACCCAGAAGCTCTGCCACGAACTGATCGACGGCTTCATAGACAACGGCGGCTGCGACGCAGCGGTCGACTACGCCCAGCAGATTCCCCCACGCGTCATCGCCCACAAGCTCGGTGTCGACGGCTCGCGGGTGGACGAGTTCATCGAGTGGGTAAGGGGTGTCCTCGAGTTGGGCCTCACCGACCCGGCAACCAGGCTGAAGTACGGCGACACCATCCACGACTTCTTCAAGGCCGAGGTTCAGGACCGTCGAGCCGACCCGCGCGATGACCTGATCACCGCACTCTGCAACACCGAAGTCGACGGCCAACTCCTCCCCGACCCTGTGATCGTCGGCATGTGCAACCTTCAGCTGGTCGCCGGGATAGACACCACGTGGTCCTCGATCGGATCAGCCCTCTGGCACTTTGCGGGCCACGAGGACGACCGCCGCCGAATGGCAGGCGCCGACGACGACCTCTGGGGAACGGCCGTCGAGGAGTTGTTGCGGGCCTACTCACCGGTCACGATGGCGCGCACCGTGATGGAACCCGTAGAGATCAGCGGGGCCAGCCTGCAGCCGGGCGACAAGGTTCTCATGAACTTCCCGGGTGCGAACCACGATCCCGAGGTCTTCGAGGACCCCGACACCGTCATCCTGGACCGCCAGCGCAACCGCCACATCGCCTTCGGTGCCGGCATCCACCGGTGTGCCGGTTCCAACCTGGCCCGAATGGAGATGGAAGTGGCGCTGCGAACCTGGTTCGAGCGCATCCCCGAGTTCACGCTCTCGGCTCCCGATGAGGTCACGTGGGCCGGCGGCCAGGTCAGGGGCCCCAGGATCCTTCCCGTCACATTCGGGGTCTGATGCCCCTGGCAGCCGGAGGCCTGCCTTGTCCACCGAAGCAGAGTTCAGACACGAGGTAAGGGAGTTCCTCGAGTCCCTGCCTTCACTCCTGGTGGATGCCGACGACCCACTTGAACGGGCTCGCATCTACCTCAGGGCACGCTTCGATGCCGGCCTCGGCGCACTCGACTACCCGACCGGACACGGCGGTCGGGACCTGCCCCGGGAGTTCGTCTCGGCCTACCGCCAGGAAGCCTCCGGCAGGGTCCCGGGCGAGGCAGGCTTCGGCATCGGCATCTCGATGTGCCTACCCACCATCCGCGACCACGGCAGCCACGAACTCAGGGAGCGCTTCCTCCGCCCCGGCCTGAGGGGCGACGAGATCTGGTGCCAGCTCTACTCCGAACCCGGTGCCGGATCGGATCTGGCGGGTCTTGCAACACGGGCCGTCCGCGACGGAGATGAGTGGATTGTCAACGGGCAGAAGGTCTGGACATCGGGAGCAGTCGACGCGGACATGGGGATTCTGCTGGCCCGCACGGACCCGACGGTCCCGAAACACCGTGGAATCTCAATGCTTGTCCTACCCATGGACCAGCCCGGGGTGGAGGTGAGACCACTCAGGCAGATGACCGGCGTGTCGCACTTCAACGAGGTCTTCATGGAGGACGCACGGATCCCCGCCGGCTGGGTTGTCGCATCCGAGGGTGACGGATGGCGGCTGGCAGTAGCACTCCTCGCCTACGAGCGCTCATCGCTCGGAGCTGGCGGTGGCAGACAGCCGATCAGCACAGATCGCCTCATCGACCTGGCCCGGGAGAGGGCCGTCAACACCGACCCGGTTCTCCGTCAGGATCTGGCGCGTCTCCACAGCCAGGCATCGATCGTGGGATGGCTCAACCAGCGGTCCGGCATCCACCCCTCGGTCACCAAGCTCTGGCGTTCCCGACAGGGACGCCTGGCTTCGGGCATCGCCGGCCGTCTGGCGTTCCCGGGGGGAGCCGCATGGGATGACGGAGCCGAAGGCGGGAGCTGGGCCTACGGGATCCTCGACAGCCCGGCGCACTCGCTGGGAGGTGGCACCGATGAGATCCAGAGAAGCACCCTGGGCGAACGGGTGCTGGGCCTACCTCGTGAACCCGCCGTCGACCGCGACATCCCCTTCAGCGACGTCCGCCGGAACTGACACCCCGGCGGCGTCAGCCCTGTCGGTCTCCGGGTGGAGAGGGAACGGCGGCGGTCCAGGTGTGATCCGCAGCCCGCTCGAACCACGCGGCTCCACTACCCACGTCGGAGGGGGGCGAGAGCCCGCGCAGAGCCGCCTTCATCCTGCGAGCGGCGTTGTTCGGGAATCCGGCGACCTCGGCTGCGAGCGCAGCCGCCACCGTCAACACGTCCTCATCGTCGACCACGTCGAATGCCACCCCGAGACGGTGGAGGTCAGGGCCGTGGAACCGGCGACCACTCAACGCCAACTGCTCTGCAACCACCGGTGGGTGCCGGGCCAGCAGCCATGCGAGGTTGTTGGGAGCGGGCATTCCAAGGCGTACCTCACCCACCTGCAGGAAGGCGTTGCTCCCGGCGACAATCAGGTCTCCACCGAGGGCGTACGCGGCACCACCGTTGATGGCGTACCTCTCGAGTGCCACGACAACCGGAACCGGGCAGTCGAAGAGCGCCCGATGGGCTTTCGTGTTCGACTCGCCGAATGTCGACAGCCAGGGCGGTTGCGGATCGGCATTGAACTCCTTGAGATCCAGGCCTGAACAGAATGCGCCGTCGGCTCCGTGGAAGAGAACAGCGCCCACATCGTCTCTCTCGGAAACCGAGGTAAACGCCGAGATCAGGTCCACGACCAGCGGGCCGGTAATGGCGTTGCGCCTTGCGGGCCGGTTCAGAACAATCGAGGCGACCCCGTCGGCCACACTCAACAACACATCCTGGTCGGGCATGCGGTCACCTCCGGCCTGAACCTACCCACCGTGCTGCCCACCTTCTCAAGCGGGTTCCCTGGTCAGGAGCGGCACACTCCGTCGGCCATGGCAGCGGCGGCCACGGCTTCGGCCACCGCGTAGGGCACCGACTTGTCAAAGACCGAGGGGACGACGAAGTTCGGCTCCAGGTCCTCGTCGGACACCGAGTCGGCTATTGCCCTGGCAGCGGCGATCTTCATGTTCTCGGTGATGTCGGTGGCGCCGGCATCGAACGCACCACGGAAGATCCCCGGGAATGCCAGGACATTGTTGATCTGGTTCGGATAGTCGCTGCGGCCCGTGGCCATCACCGCTGCGAGGCCGTCGGCCTCCTCCGGGCGGATCTCGGGCTCAGGGTTGGCCATGGCGAACACAATCGGGTCGGGGGCCATGGTGCGCAGGTCGGCGGCATCGATGAGGCCCGGGCCGCTGACACCGACGAACACGTCGGCACCCCGAAGCACGTCCTGGAGGCTACCCATCCTGCGGTCCGGGTTGGTGTGCTCAGCGAACCACTCCTTGGCGAAGTTGAGCCCGTCGCGCCCCGAGTAGACGGCTCCGGCCCGGTCCACGCCCACCAGCTCGCCGACTCCCGCGTTGCGCAGGATCTTCCCGACAGCCACACCCGCTGCACCCATTCCGGCGATTACCACCGACAGGTCCCAGATCTCACGACCAGTGAGCTTGAGCGAGTTCCACAGGGCCGCCAGAACGACCACGGCGGTGCCGTGCTGGTCGTCATGGAACACGGGGATGTTGAGAGCCTCCTTGAGGGCGTCCTCGACCTCGAAGGCAGCCGGCGCGGCGATGTCCTCAAGGTTGATTCCGCCAAACACCGGCGCAAGGCGTATGACCGCCTCGACGATCTGTTCGGCGTCTTCCACGTCAAGACAGATCGGGAATGCGTCGACCCCGCCGAACTCCTTGAAGAGGAGGGCCTTGCCCTCCATGACCGGCAGCGCCGCCTCGGGGCCGATATCGCCGAGCCCCAGAACGGCGGTTCCGTCGGTGACGATCGCAACGGTGTTCTTCTTGATTGTCAGCTCGTGCACCTTGGCGGGATCGTCGTGGATCGCCATGCAGACGCGGGCGACGCCGGGTGTGTAGGCCATTGACAGGTCGTGGGCGTCTCCCACCGAAACCAGCGGGAGTACCTCTATCTTGCCTCCTTCGTGCATGTCGAACGTCCGGTCGAACCAGGAGATGACACGGATGCCTCCAAGGGCGTTGACGGCGCTGAGGACCGCCTGCGCGTGTGACTCCTCACGGCAGTTGACGACAATGTCGTCGATGAGGATGTCACCTTTGATGTCGAAACCGCCCATCGACATGATGTTGGCGCCGGCCTCACCGATGGCGGTTGCAAGGCGCCCGAGGGTGTTGGGCACGTTGTCCATCGCCACCTTCATGTTCATCGAGTACGCCGCTGTGGAGAGGTATGCCATGGGCGGTGAGCCTACGGGGCGGGCGTGGTCGACCCTCCGGTGGCCGTGGTCACGGCCCCTCGTACGGGAAGCCCAGGTCGGGTGCCGTGACGAGTGGGGCGAACGGTATTCCGGCGGCCTCGGCTGCGGCGCCGCAGGTGCCGCCCCTGTCGACTACCGAGAGGATCAGAACCGGGTCGGCACCGAGTTCGCGGACCACGTTGGCCGCCTCGAGCGGTGAGGTCCCCCTTGTGACGGTGTCCTCACAGATCACCACCCGGTCACCGGGCCTGAGCGCCCCGGCCAGGCGGCCCTCGACGCCGTGGTCCTTGGACTCCTTGCGGATGCTGAAGGACCGGAGGCTGCGCCCCTGTGTTGCAGCTACTGCCGCAATTCCGAATGCAACCGGGTCAGCACCGGCGGTGAGGCCACCAATGGCGTTCACATCCGGGGGGATGACCGCAAGGGCTGCCTCGGCAATGAGGAGGATCCCCTCGGGTCTGCATGCGGACTGTTTCGCATCACAGAACCAGGTGCTCTGCCGCCCCGACTTGAGGATGAAGTCGCCCGTGCGAATCGAGTGCTCGAGCAGGTGCTCGACGAGGGCGGACCGGCCTGCTCCCATCCCGCCGACCCTACCGACGCAGGTGTGCCACACCCGTACCGTCAACCAGCTCTCCGATGACGCGTGCACGACGATCGTTGGCGGCAAGCAGGTCCACCACCTCGTGGGCCTCGGCTGCCGGTACGGCGACGACCATGCCCATGCCCATGTTGAAGACCCGGCCCATCTCGTCGTCGGAGACGTCGCCTATTGCCTGGAGCTCGGTGAAGATACGGGGTGCCTCCCATGCGGTTGTGTCGACGACGGCGTCCACCGTGTCGCCCAGCACCCGTGGAAGGTTCCCCGGCAGCCCACCGCCGGTGATGTGTGCCACCGCGTGAACCTGGTGTTCGGCCATGACGGCCAGCACAGCGGGTGCGTAGATGACGCTCGGGGCCAGCAACTCGTCGGCCAGGGTTGTGTCGGCGCCGTCCCATGCCGGGTCATCAAGATCCCGACCGGCTATGTCGAACACGAGGCGCCTCGCGAGGGAGAAGCCGTTTGACCTCAGGTTCGGCGACTCCAGGCCCACCAGCACATCTCCGGGGGCGACCGCAGTTCCGTCGAGGACGGCGTTTCGCTCCACAGCCCCGACAGCAAAGCCGACTAGGTCGAACTGGTCGTTGGCCATTACCCCGGGGTGCTCGGCCATCTCGCCGCCGATGAGGGCACAGCCGGCCTCGGCGCAGCCCTCGGCGATGCCACCCACCAACTGGGATACAGCATCGGGATCCAGGCGGCCGACAGCCAGATAGTCGAGGAAGAAGAGGGGTTCGGCCCCGACACACACAAGATCGTCGACACACATGGCGACCAGGTCACGGCCAATCGAACCGAGGCGACCCGTCTGCCTCGCAATCTCGGCCTTTGTTCCCACACCATCGGTGGCCGAGACGAGGAGCGGATCGGTGTAGCCCGCCCTGCCGATGTCGAAGAGCCCACCGAAGCCACCGATGTCACCCACCACCTCGGGCCTGTACGTAGCCTGTACCAGCGGCCTGATGAGCTGAACTGCCTCGTCGCCGGCAGCCAGGTCAACTCCGGCCGCCCGGTAGTCAGAGGCCATCAGGTTCGACCAAACGGCCTGGCAGCGTCGTCGATTGGAAGGCCACCGTGGGGATCCTCGGAAGGGGTAGGTACGACACCCCCGGTTCCGTCCCGAAGGCCCGCCGGCTCGAGCAGGCTCTTGGAAAGGTTGGCCGGGATCTCGACCGGGTACTCGCCAGAGAGGCAGGCGTTGCAGAAGCCAGCACCCACCGCACCGGTCGAGTCCATGAGCCGGTCGATGGTCAGATAGGCGAGGCTGTCGACATCGAGGTACTCGCGGATCTCGTCGACGGTCAGGTTCGCAGCAAGGAGTTCACCGCGAGAACCCGTGTCCATTCCGTAGAAGCACGGCCAGCGGTACGGTGGCGACGAGATTCGCATGTGGACCTCGGTTGCCCCGGCATCTCGCAGCATCCGGACCATTGCCCGGGTGGTGGTACCCCTGACAATCGAGTCGTCGACGACGACCAGGCGCTGACCCTCGGTGCTGTCGCGGAGTGGGTTCAGCTTCATCCGTACGGCAGTTGCACGCAGGGCCTGGGTGGGAGCGATGAAGGTGCGTCCTATGTACCTGTTCTTGACCAGGCCCTGGCCGTAGGGAATTCCTGAGGCTCTGGCAAAGCCCTCGGCGGCCGGTATCCCGGACTCAGGAACACCCATGACCAGGTCGGCTTCGACCGGTGCCTGTTCGGCCAGGGCCTCTCCCATGCGAACCCTGGCGTGGTGGACACTCTGGCCATAGAGAACAGCGTCGGGGCGGGCAAAGTAGACGAACTCGAACAAGCACAGGGTCGGGTCAATGGCCTCTGGGGCGAACGGATTGAACGACCGGCATCCGGAGGCGTCGACAACCACCACCTCGCCCGGGTCCAGTTCACGGACCATGTGGGCACCGATCACGTCGAGGGCAGGGGTTTCCGATGCCAGGACCCAGCCCCCGTCGAGGCGCCCGAGGCACAGGGGACGAAAGCCGCTGGGATCACGCACGCCGATGATGCGGTCACGGTCGGCCAGGACGAGCGAAAACGCTCCCCTGAGTGTCGGCAGCACAGCGAGCAGCGCAGCGTCCAGGGCCTCTCCGTCCTCCAGATCAGGTGTAGCCAGCAGTTCCGCTGCGAGAAGTTCAGCAACAAGGTCGCTGTCGGAGGTCACTGTTCCGGGGAGCATCCCGGCAGCGGCGGCAAGCTCCTCGGTGTTGACGAGGTTGCCGTTGTGGCCGAGGGCGAACTCGAAGTGGTTTACGCCACGGTAGACGGGCTGTGCGTTGCGCCAGGTGCTCGATCCCGACGTGGAGTAGCGGATCTGGCCGATAGCCAGGCCTCCGGTCAACGCTGCGAGCGTGCGGTCGTCGAAGGCATTGGAGACAAGGCCCATGTCCTTGACGACGGTGAGGGTCTCGCCGTCGCCCACAGCCATGCCGGCCGATTCCTGGCCCCGGTGCTGGAGGGCGTAGAGGCCCAGGTAGGCGAGGTGGGCCACGGGCTGGCCTGGAGCGAATACGCCAAAGACCCCGCAGGCCTCCCTCGGGGTGTCGTCGCCGGCCGAAGGGTACGGCTCGGAGGCCCCGGGGCTGTTCGACACCCGTGGCATTCTACCGGCCGTCCGGTTGGCGGTTGGTCGTGCCGGAACCGAGGGCCTCGGGAAGGCGGCCCGTGAACGCACAGGTGACATCATCGAGCGAAAGGTCGATCAGGTCCTTCACAATTACACGGTCACCGGTGGCCAGGCCGAGACGCGCTGTGTTCACCCCTGCGCCTGTCGCACGGTGCAGGACCTGTGTCAGGCGCTCAGGGTCAACCGAGACCAGCACCCGGCTGGGACCCTCGCCGAACAGCGCCCGATGGTCGCCGACGCGTGCGACGTGCACCCCGACCCCGGACCGGGCCGCCATCTCGGCCAGGGCGACTCCGAGACCTCCTGCCGAGAGGTCCTGGACTCCTTCCAGGAGACCGTCGAGCACCAGGCCTCTGACCAGGGTCGCGACCCTCGTGTGCATGGCTGTGTCAACGGAGGGCATCTCGCCACCGGGGGCTCCATTGGAGGCACCCCAGAGTGATCCACCAAGGCCGACCTCGTCGGGTCCCAACAGGAGCAGGTGGTTCCCCTCGACAAGGCGGGCACCGGGCGGCCGGGCGTCGAGACGGTCGACCAGGCCGAGCAGGCCGATGACCGGGGTCGGGGCAATGTCGGCTCCGGCCGACTCGTTGTAGAGGCTCACGTTTCCACCGATCACGGGCACACCGAACGCCTCGCATGCACCGCCCATACCGTCTACCGCCTCGGAGAGCTGCCACATGACCTCGGGGTGCTCGGGGTTGCCGAAGTTGAGACAGTTCACGACGGCCAGCGGGCGGGCGCCCACACACGCCAGATTCAGTACTGCCTCGGCGACCACCAGGGCCGTTCCCCGGCGCGGGTCGACGGCGCACCAGCGGTGGTTGCCATCGGTGGTGAGGGCCAGGCCCCTACCGGTGTCAAAGCCGGTGGTGGGGTGTTTGAGGCGCAGGACGGCTGCGTCATCACCTGGACCGACGACCGTGTTCAGGAACAGCTGGTGGTCGTACTGGCTGTATACCCACGAAGGATCGGCGAGGAGGTCGAGAAGGTCGGCGCAGGGATCCGTCGGGGAATCAAGGTCGTCGGCGGACGGCCCGGGCGGATGCAACGGGGCCTCACGTGGACGATCGTAGAGGGGCGCCTCGTCATCGAGCGAGGCTGCAGGGACATCGGCCAGGACCTCACCGTCAAAGCCGTCCATTATCCGGAGCGAGCCGCCTTCGGTGACCCGTCCGATCACGGCAGCGTTGACCTCCCATCGGTCGCAGATTGCCAGCACGCGGTTCAGGCCCTCGGGCTCGACAATCGCGAGCATCCGCTCCTGTGACTCGCTGGTCATGACCTCGTGGGGCTCCATGCCCGGCTCACGCCGGGGAACCGCCGACACGTCGACATCCATGCCGACCCCGCCCCGCGACGCGGTCTCGCTCGTGGCACACGTGAGGCCGGCACCGCCCAGGTCCTGGATACCGACAACCAGGCCCTCGTCGAGAAGCTGGAGGCAGGCCTCGATCAGGCGCTTCTCCTCGTACGGATCGCCAACCTGGACGCTCGGCCTCTTGTCACCGTCGTCGGCCTCGGAGAAGCCGGCCGAGGCCAACACGCTCACACCCCCGATTCCGTCACGCCCGGTACCTGAACCCAACAGGACGGCCAGGTTCCCGACTCCGGACGCCTTGGCCAGCACAAGCCGTTCCGTTGGGAGAACGCCGAGGCACAACACGTTGACGAGCGGGTTACCCCTGTACGTCTCGTCGAATACAACCTCGCCGCCAACGGTCGGAACACCGACGGCGTTGCCGTAGCCCGAAACGCCGGAAACCACCCCCTCTGCAATCCAGCGGCTTCGGGGGTCGTCCAGCGGACCGAACCGGAGCGGGTCCATGAGGGCGATGGGCCTGGCCCCCATGGTGAAGATGTCCCTGAGGATTCCACCCACGCCGGTAGCAGCTCCCTGGTATGGCTCTATGGCAGAGGGGTGGTTGTGCGACTCGATCCTTATGGCGGCGGCAATCCCGTCGCCCACGTCGACGACGCCGGCGTTCTCACCCGGTCCGACGAGAACCCATGGCGCCTCGGTGGGGAGACGCCCGAGGTGGATACGGCTGCTCTTGTAGGAGCAGTGCTCGGACCACATCACCGAGTACATGGCAAGTTCGAGAGGGTTGGCCGCACGATCCAGGATCTCGTTGATCCGCCCGGCTTCGTCGTCGGTCAGGCCGAGGGCACGGTGGAGGGGCTGGCTCACGGGACCGAACCGTAGCGGTCGACGGCAAGCCCGTGGCGCCTCGCTGAACCGGTATCGGAGTGATTAGAATCTATATCCAAATCAACTAGTTGTATACTCCTGACATACCATCAAATATCGATGAGGTGAACCGTGCCAAGAGCCAAATTGTCCGAGCAGGAGAAGTCTGAGAACAAGTCTGTTCGTAATTACCTGGATGCCCTTGATGCCAATAGGCCCAAGCGTGGACGCAAGAGGACCGTCGAGAGCATCACCGACAGGATGGCCGCAATAGAGGCATCCCTCCCGGACGCATCAACCACGAAGAGGCTCACCCTGGTACAGGAACGCATCGACCTGCAGGCTGAGATCGATGCCCTCTCCTCGGCCGGTTCAGTCGACATGACGAGCCTGGAGGCATCCTTTGTCGACGCTGCTGCCGCCTACGGTGGCCGTCGCGGTATCTCCTATGTGGCATGGCGTGAGGTGGGTGTGTCGGCAGCGACCCTGAAGGCAGCTGGCATTCGGCGTAGTACCTGACCTGCTGTTCTGCTCTCTCCGGCGGCGACCGCACACCCGTTGGGAGGTGGGCGGTCAGGCAACCATGTCGAGCAGGGAACCCAGCAGAACCGAACCGTCCGAACTGCCCAGAAGGTCGTTGCAGGCACGTTCCGGATGCGGCATCAGACCGACCACGTTGCGACCTTCATTACAGACACCGGCAATGTCATCGACAGACCCGTTCGGATTGTCAACGTACCTGAGCACCACCCGGTCTTCGTCATTCAACCTCGCAAGGGTCTCGTCGTCACAGGTGTAGTTGCCTTCAAAGTGGTTGATTGGAATCGACAGTTCATCACCGGTTGAAGCACGTGATGTCAGCGAAGACTCACTTGTTTCGACCCTGATCATTGAAGGCTGACAGAGAAACTTCAGGCCTCTGTTCTTCTGTAGCGCCCCGGGCAACAGGCCTGCTTCGGTGAGAATCTGAAAGCCGTTGCAGATACCCACCACGGGGCCACCGGCAGCGGCGAAACGCTCTACGGCGTTCATTGCCGGTGAGAACCTGGCTATTGCTCCGGGCCGCAGGTAGTCGCCGTGTGCGAACCCTCCGGGAACGATCACCGCATCTACGCCCCCCAGGTCCTCGTCGCCATGCCAGAGCAGGCGACCCTCGCCACCCAGGCGGCTGACGGACTCGATGCAGTCCATCTCGCAGTTGCTGCCCGGGAATACGACGACGCCCACAACGCCGCTCACAGGTCGCCGGCCCCGGGAGAAACCGTTACCTCGGCATCTTCGATGACCGGGTTGGTGAGGAACGAGTCACGGAGATCCTCGGAGTGGGAGATGGCCTGTTGCTCGTCGGCCGCATCGATCGTGAACCTGATGGTCTTTCCGACGCTCACCCCGCTCACCCCTTCGTACCCGAGGGCGGGCAACGCCCTCTCGATCGTGGCTCCTGCCGGGTCGGCGATACCGGACCTCAGCCTCACGTCCACCAGAACCGTGAACTTCATGTCGTCCTCCCGGGAGGTGTCGAATCCATCAGGCCGGTGCACCGCCTGCTCCCGCGCCGGGCCAGTCGCCGAAGGACAGGCCGGTGATGCGTTCGTAGGCCTCGATGTAGCGGGACGAGGTGGCAGCCACGACCTCGTCGGGAAGCGGGGGCGGCGGCGCCTGCTTGTCCCAGTCGAGGCCGTCGAGGTAGTCGCGGACCGGCTGCTTGTCGAACGACGGTGGGGTGGCGCCGGGGGTCCATGTGTCTGCAGGCCAGAAGCGTGAGGAATCCGGGGTGAGGACCTCGTCGGCCAGCACAAGCTCGCCGTCGACCAGGCCCATTTCGAACTTGGTGTCGGCGATGATGATCCCCCGTTCGGCAGCCCAGCGGGCTCCACGCAGATAACACTCGAGGGCCACATCGCGCGACCGCTCCGCCAGATCGCGACCAACCAGGTCGACTGCCTGTTCGAACGAGATGTTGATGTCGTGTCCCTCGTCGGCCTTCGTCGAGGGTGTGAACACGGGCTCCGGAAGTTGCGATGCCTCCTGCAGGCCCACCGGGAGCGTGGTGCCGTGCATGGTCCCCGAGGCGGTGTACTCCTTCCAGGCCGAACCGGTGATGTAGCCGCGCACTATGCACTCGATGGGGAGCATCTCGGCCCTACGGCAGAGCATGGTGCGGCCGACCCAGTCAACCGGCAGCCCAGCGCTCTGGGAATCCAGGTGTGAGTTGAGGTCATCGGGGCTGGTGGCCACCAGATGCCCGGGGACCACATCTGAGAGCAGGTCAAACCAGAACGCGGACATTGCGGTGAGGACACGGCCCTTGTCTGGGATCGGTTCGGCCATGACCACGTCGAATGCCGAGATCCGGTCGGAGGTGACCATCAACAACAGGTCACCGTCGGCCTCGTAGATGTCGCGGACCTTGCCGGAGTGGACGGGGGACAGGTCGGTGGCGTTGGTCACGGCGGCTCCGGAGCAGGTCAGAGGATCGGTTCGGGATCGTATGTGGCCGCCACCGGGCGTGCAGCGACCACATCGGCGATCTTCTGGATGACCGCCTCCACCTGGTTGTCGGCGTTGCCCACGAACGTGGACGGATCGGCCAGCAGGTTGTCGAGTGCGGGCCTGTCCAGGGGTAGGCGGGGATCGTCCGCGAGCCGCCCGAGCAGGTCGGTCTCTGCAGTGCCCTGTTCGCGTCGGGCAAGTGCGGCAGCGACGGCGTGTTCACCGATGACCTCGTGTGCGGACTCGCGCCCCATCCCTGCCTGGACCGCTGCCACGAGAACCCTCGTGGTTGCAAGGAACGGGAGGTACCGGGTGATCTCGGATTCAACCACCCTCGGGTAGACGCCGAACTCGTCGAGCACCGTGAGGAACGTCTGGAACAGGCCGTCGACAGCGAGGAATGAGTCGGGTAGTGCCACCCGGCGAACCACCGAGCAGCTCACGTCACCTTCGTTCCACTGGTCGCCTACGAGGCCGGCGACCATTGCGAGGTGGCCGCGCAGCACCAGGGCCAGTCCGTTGACCCGTTCACAGGATCTGGCGTTCATCTTGTGGGGCATTGCAGACGAGCCGACCTGACCCGGCTGGAATCCCTCAGTTGCGAGCTCCTGCCCCGCCATCAGCCTGATCGTTCGAGCCAGGTTGGCGGGGCCGCCGGACGCCTGGACAAGTGCGGAGACGACGTCGAAGTCGAGCGACCGCGGGTATACCTGCCCCACTGAATCCAGCACGATCTCGAAGCCGAGGTGTCCGGCGACGCGCCGTTCCAGCTCGTCGACCCTGGTGGTGTCACCGTCGAACAGGTCCACCTGGTCCTGCTGGGTTCCGACCGGGCCCTTGAGGCCGCGCAGGGGGTAGGAGGCCAGCAGGTCGACTATGCGGTAGTGGGCTACGAGGAGTTCCTCGGCTGTCGTTGCAAACCGCTTGCCGAGGGTCGTTGCCTGGGCTGCCACGTTGTGGCTGCGGCCCACCATGACCAGGTCGGAATGATCTGCGGCCAGGCGTCCGAGCCTGGCGAGGGCGGCCACCGTCTTGTCCCGCACCAGTTCGAGGCCTCGCCGGACCTGGAGTTGTTCGACGTTCTCGGTGAGGTCGCGGGAGGTCATCCCCTTGTGGATGTGCTCGTGCCCTCCCAGGGCGCAGAACTCCTCGATGCGGGCCTTCACGTCGTGGCGGGTGAGCTTCTCGCGCTCCCGGATGGATGCAAGGTCCACCTGGTCGATCACGGCCCGGTAGTCCTCGACCACCCCGTCGGGGATGTCGATCCCGAGCTCGCTCTGGGCCTCCAGCAGGGCGATCCAGAACTCGCGCTCCATGACGACCCTCCCCTCGGCCGACCACAGGTCGACCATCTGGGCGCTGGCGTAGCGGGAGGCGAGAATGTTCTGCATGGGATTGTGCCTCTGGGAGCCGTGCCGGCTACCGGGGTGTCATCTCACTGCGGTGGTCTTCAAGGGCTGCGACCAGGTCGGGGTTGTCGATGGCGAGCATCTGGACTGCCAGAAGTGCGGCGTTCATGGCGCCGTCGACGGCAACGGTCGCCACCGGTATTCCTCGGGGCATCTGGACGGTGGCCAACAGTGAGTCCCATCCGTTGATGGCGCCTCCCGAGAGGGGGACTCCTATCACCGGAAGGGTGGTCTGGGCCGCAACCGCCCCGGCCAGGTGGGCTGCCATGCCGGCACCGCAGATGATGGCTGAGAAGCCTTCGTCCCGGGCAGTTGAGGCGAACTCGGCTACTGCCGCCGGGCTTCGGTGTGCCGACATGACCCTTACGTCGGCTTCGATCCCGTATCGCTCGAGCGTCTGGGCCGCTGGTGCCATCTTGTCGTGGTCGTTTGGTGATCCCATGAGGATCGCCACCCTGGTTGTCATGTTGTTCTCCTCGTCTGCTGCTCTCTAGCCGGTTGCGGCGGTACCTACAGCGACACCGGCGATGTCGGTCCGGTACTGCATGCCCGGCCATGAGATCTCGGCCACCGCCCTGTAGGCGCTGTCTCTCGCCTCAGGAACCGTAGAGCCCGTTCCGGTGACGGTGAGGACCCGGCCGCCGGCGGTGACGAGGCGACCCTGGGCCTCTCCGACTCCGGCGCAGAACACGGTCACGCCGTCGACTGCCGACGCGGCGGCAAGGCCTTCGACCGGGTCACCGGTGCGCGGTGGCCCGGGGTAGTTCGGTGAGGCGCAGACCACGCCGACAGCGGCGCCGTCATCGAAGGTGGGGGCTTCTGTGATGGATCCCGCAGCGGCCGATGCCAGCAGGTCGGCAAGGTCGCTCGTGAGCCTGGGTACAACCACCTGGGTCTCGGGATCGCCGAAGCGAACGTTGTACTCGAGCACCTTGGGACCGTCGGGTGTGAACATGAGGCCGCAGTAGAGAACTCCCCGGTAGTCGATGCCCCGGGAGCGCAGGACCGCCAGGGTCGGGAGTACGGCATCTTCCATGAGCGAGTCGACTACGCCGGCGGTGGCGACCGGTACCGGTGAATACGCCCCCATCCCCCCGGTGTTGGGGCCCTGATCTCCGTCGCTGAGGCGCTTGAAGTCCTGGGCGGGTACGAGGGGCACTGCCGTGGTGCCGTCGCAGACCGCCAGCACGGAGAGTTCCGGACCGCTGAGGCCCTCTTCGATCACAATCCGTCGACCGGCGTCACCGAATGCCTCTCCCGAGAGGTACTCCCCTACGGCTTCAGCCGCCTGGGATCGGTCACCGGTGACGAGCACGCCCTTGCCGGCCGCCAGGCCATCGGTCTTGAGGACGAACAGGTCTTCCATCTGATCGAGATGGGCCAACGCCTCGGCCCTGTCGGTGAACGTACCGTGGTGGGCGGTTGGTACTCCGGCCTCTGCAAGCAGTTCCTTCATCCATGCCTTGGAGCCCTCGAGGCGTGCACCGTCTGCTCCGGGTCCGAACACCAGGTTCCCCCGCCGACGTAACCGGTCGGCCAGACCGTCGACCAGGGGTTGTTCCGGCCCGATGACGAAGAGGTCCGCTTCGAGTTCCTCGGGAGGGGTGACGACCGAGCCGGGTATTCCGGGGTTGCCCGGCGTGACGACCACCTCGACACCTCGGGAGAGGACGTGTGCGAGGGCGTGCTCGCGACCCCCGGACCCGACGATGCAGACCCGCATCAGGCCGGCACCGGGTTCTCAGGCATTGAAGTCGAGTACCTGGCGTCGGCCGGGGCCCACACCGACCATGCCTACCGGCACGCCGGCCTGATCCTCGACCAGCTTCAGGTAGGCCTCGGCCTCGGCCGGCAGCTGTGACCGCTCGGTTACCTCTGAGAGGTCGGTCTTCCAGCCGGGAAGCTCCTCGTAGACGGGCGTGACCCTGTGGAGCACCGACTGGTGGTAGGGCAGTTGGTCATGGCGTTCACCGTCGGCTTCGTATGCGACGCAGACCTTGACGGTCTCAAGGCCGTCGAGGATGTCGAGCTTGGTGATGGCCAGTTCGGAGAGGGAGTTGACCCGGGCGGCGTAGCGCAGCATCACGGCATCGAGCCAGCCGGGGCGGCGGCGGCGCCCTGTGTTGGTTCCGTACTCCTGGCCGACG
>CEPS01011028.1_pt1 | contig 18090 bp, 17 predicted proteins | sample 530401 | NCBI WGS metagenome assembly CEPS01 (sample SAMEA2620035, study PRJEB7988) | marine metagenome | biome: marine biome (ENVO:00000447); feature: mesopelagic zone (ENVO:00000213) & marine oxygen minimum zone (ENVO:01000065); material: "saline water (ENVO:00002010), including plankton... | reverse complement strand
ACATTTAAATTTTTCTTTAAGTGTTGGTATCAAATTTAAATTTAAGTCTTTTTCTTCGCATGGATAGGTAGACACACAATGCATCAGTACAAAATCACATTTATTTTTTTTAAATACTTTAACAGCGTTGTTTATATCTTTCATTTCGCTCATTCCGGTTGAAATAAATGTTAATTTTTTTTCTTTTGCAATAAGTTTGAGGAGATCTAGATTAGTAATCATAGCAGAAGCAACTTTATTATATTTAGTTTTAAATTTTTTCATAAATTTTAAACTGTTTTCGTCCCACGAAGAGCAAAACCAATCAATTTTAATTTTTTTACAGTATTTATCTATTTTTCTAAATTCTGCCTCTCCAAGTTCTATTTTTTTCTTATATTCAAAATATGTCATTTCTCCCCATGGGGTATTTCTAATTTTATCTTTCTGATGTTCGGGAACACAAATATTAGGATCTCTTTTTTGAAATTTTACTGAATCAAAATTATATTTTTTTGCAAGATCGATAAGTTTCTTGGCCAATTTAAGCGATCCATTGTGATTAATCCCAATTTCTGCGATTAAAAAAGGACGGGTCCTTATCATCATCTGATTCATTACACTATCAAATATCTAAATATTTTTATAAATTCTTTTGTTAAATTTTTTATGCCAATTCTTTTTAAATTCAAAATTCTTATCATCTATATAAATATCAAATACTGGTTTTCCAAATAATAATCTATGATATTTGACTTTCCATCTATTTAACTGTTTTTTTGTTAAACCTTTATCTATTTTAATTATCTTTTTCAAATTGCCGTTGCATGATCCATAATATCTTCCTGTAAATATTATAATTTCCAAACCCGAATCATAAGCTTTGTTTATGAGCTTAATTGTTTTTGTAATTGGTTTTGCTTTTTTGTATTCCTTATTTTTCGTTATACAAATTACATTGTCTAGATCAAAACAGATTATCATATTAAATTTTATGTTTAATTATATATTTATATGCTAATGAAAAAATAAATTATTTATGTATGTTCTTTGCTATACTGTATACCCGCCATCTATTACAAACTGAGCACCAGTACAATATGATGCTTCATCTGAACACAAAAATTTGACCATTCCGTTAATTTCTTTTACATTCATCATCCTTCCTAAAAGAGATTTAGATGAGTATTTTTTAACAAAATTTTCGCTTTGATTATTAATAATTCCTCCTGGAACAATGCAGTTAACTCTTATCTTTGGCGACAAATGTACAGCTAAATATTTAGTTAAATGAATGACTGCAGACTTCGAAACCGCATAACCTGCGTGTTTATGCTTTCCATGCTTATACATTTTAGGGTCTGGTGAAACAACTCCATATATTGATGAAAAATTTATGATATTTCCCTTCCTGTTGTTTCTGGCATATTCTCTACAAACAGAAAATAAACTTGTAACGTTTAAATTGAGATGTTTGCTAAAAGATTTTAAAGACACATCAAAAAGATGTGTCGATTCTTCTGATTTTTCATTGACAATATGTTCATTTAATCCAAACAGATTTACTAGGTGATTTGCTTTATTTTTTTTAAACCAGTTCTTAACAAACTTCTCATTGGTCAAATCTTGACCTAAACTTCTAGAACACTTTATTACTTTGTAACCATTTTTTTTGAGGAAATGCGTTATCTCCCTTCCTATTAAGCCTTCTGAACCCGTAATCATTACTTTTTGCATGATATTTATTGAAAAAAATCACCGATTATTTTTTTATCACAGTGATCTGTACACATATTACAGCTATCACCTGTCTTTTTATCAAAATGAGTTCTTCTAAAATTTGAATATTGTTTACCGTTCCAGATATCAATTAACGAATCGGTTCTAGCGTCACCTAAAATAATTTCGTTGTTGTAATCTTCTGTACACATAGCAATTTCTCCATTTGATTTAACTGCAAATGATGACCATGGAAAATGACAAAACTCTGACCAATCTACTGATTTGCCTGATGCTGCGTGTAGATCTTTTTTACCTTGTATATCATCATACCAAGTTTGGTCCTGACTTTTTAAATAAATATAAACATTCGTTCCTTTAAATACTTCCTGCAATTGAGCCCATTCTTCCATTTGGGTTGGTCGTTGTAAATCAATCATTGTAATAACCACACTTGTTTTTAGTTTTCTTTTTTCTTTTTCTTCCAAAGTTTGCATAATTTTTTCATAAGCTTTGGTATAGTTTGAAGCTGTACCTCTTAATTTCTTGTGCGTAACATTGTCTATACTATCAATTGAATATTTTAAGTAATCCAAGCCTGATTCCATCATCTCTATATTTTTTTTCACACTTATGTTTGATGGATTGCAACTAAAATATGTTCCTATACCTTCTTTTGATAACATTTGAACTCTACTAGCTAGTTTTTTATCTAATAAAGGATCACCAAATCCATGTAGAACAATTACTCTAGGAATAATGTGTAAGAAAAAATGATTTTGATCCATTGCATCTTTTTGAACCCCATATTCTTTAACAACAAAATTTTCCCAAGTTTTCCATTCTTCATCGTTCCAAGGTCTAATTTGTTCTACTACTTTTTGAAATATATCTTCATTTAAATGTTCAATATTTCTTGTCATTCTTGTTGTTCTTGGACAAAAAATGCATGTCATATTACACGCATTTGTAGTTTCCATATTATATATCACAGGCTCTTTACTTCTGTAACTTTCAAATTTTTCGAATAGCTCTTCTTTTTCAAACTTCTTTCCTGAAAGAATTTCTTTTTTCAATTTATGAATTTTTATATAAAAATTTATATTAATCATAACAATACTATCTATATCTTATAATTTAAAAATTTGTTCAACTAATTTAACATCGTCTGTTTCGTCAATATCAACGGAGTATATTTTTTTCATAAGATACACGCCAATTTTTTCAAATAATCTGTTATTATATTTTAAAAAACCTTTTGTTTGAAAAATATATATTGCTCCATTTTCAAAAATTAATTTATCCATTTTTTGAGAATTTTTTCTTTGTTTATAATTATAAGTTAATGATGAAATTTTATTTTTTTTATTTTTCCAAATAAAATCTTTTTTGGAAAATCCAGAAAAAATAGAATTATATTTTTTTCTTTCAAATAAGTTAATACATTCACTGATATGTTTAAAATTTCTTAATGGGCTTGTGGGTTGTAAGAGAATTATATTTTCTACCTCAGTAGATCTTAGTTTTTTGTAATGAAAATATGCATGTTTAATTGCTTCTTCAGTTGTTGAAATATCTTTACATATTTCTTTTGGTCTTTTTAACGGTAAAATTTTATATTTTTTTGCTATATTCAAAATTTTACTATCATCAGAAGATAAAATAATTTCTTGAATTTTTTTTGTTTTTTTAGCAGCTTCTATCGTAAATTTTACTAATTGTTTTTTATTAATTTTTACTAAATTCTTATTAATAATTCTTTTAGAGTTTTTTCTAGCTGGAATTACTGCTAAATACTTTATTTTTTTTTTCATAGCAATTGAATTATATTTTCTAGCTTATGGTTTAATTGATTTTTTATATTACCTTTGTTCTGGACATGATAAATTTCTTTGCATAGCACAGATATGTCATCTTTTATTTTGCTGTGATTATCAAACAATATCGATTTGCTTTTCTCTAATAATTCTTCAAAATTATAACACATAATTCCTGAAGGAGAATAATCGAAGGCCTCCGAAGCAATTTTTTTCATATTATGGGTGTATTCATGAAATAAAACTGGAATCTCATAAGATAAAGATTCGTCTGCAATCGAGGTGTGTTTAGCTATAATTAAATCAGCATTAGCGCAAAGCTTATATGAATAATATTTTTCACTATAATTATCTGACAATGAAATATTTTCGCTATTTTTTATTCTATTAAGTATATCTTTAAAAAATAAATTATTTGTCCAATCTAAAAATTTATATCTTAATATTACATGAGTATTTTTTAAATTTTGCGAAAATTTTAAAGCATTTTCTAAAAAATGAAGCTGGGCTGACCATGATAGGATTGTTTTATAATATGAATCAAACCAACAATTAGGAGATTGATAGCCCAAAAATATTACTATTTTTTTTCCAATATTTCTAGCTTCGGAAATTTCTTTTGGAATATTTTTTTGTTTATATAAAGAAATATAGTCGCTTCTGTATTGTCCAATTGGTACAATATTTTTTATATCATGATATTTAGATTTTTTCATATAATTAGCAGCAAATTCACTACATGCATAATAAGTATCGAGAGTAACATTTACAAAGGAATTAAAAAAAGTATGAATGAAACGTTCTTGAGTTGCCACAGTTTTAATATTATTTTTTTCAAACGCAAATATTAATGTCTTTGGACAAAGTGCCTCATAATCAACTATTGCTATTTTGAGATTTTTAAATTTTTTTATTTTACTGGAATATTTTTCATAGTTAAAATATTGATTTATTAAAAGTATCCAGCCAATAAATGTTTTCCAACTTCTTACTAAATAAAAAGTTTTTAGAACTCCTAACATTGTTTTTAAAATAACGCTTGTTCTAGAATATTTTATATCTTTAATTGAGAACCAACAAATATCCCCTTTAGGTTTTGGATAATCTGAATAGTCTAAATGTAAAATATTATTTTTATTTAAAGGAGAGTTGATATCATCTGAGTAATATTGAGTTTTTTCGTAAATTTTATATTTTTCAGAACCAAAAATTAATCCCTTATGTAGTATAAAAGCTACCTTTTTATCATCTATTTTATAATTTTGGTTTTTTTCTTCAAAAGATTTTTGTTGTATATTTTTTTTCCTAGGAAAAATTAAAATAAACTTTAAAAATGTATTTTTAACAAATTTAAAAATATTTAAAGGTATTATTATTTTAAATATATTTTTCCCCGTATCTGAATTATAAAAACATTTAAATTGAAAACTTATATATATAATTTTTTTTTTTGAATTCAATCTCGCCCAAATTCCAACGGGACCAGAAATATTCATTTGTTGAAAAGCTATAAAATCTTGAACTAATAATCTTAATTTCTTTACTTTTTGATCGCTAATTGAAAACAAACTACAATATTTTTTTAAAATATTTTCGGGAAGTATTTCTAAATTTTTCTTATATGCAATTTCGTTTGGATCAATATTACATAAAGAAAAGGATGCCTCTGGGAAAATTTCTTTTTGAAATTCAATTGGTAAAGGAAATATATTTTTTTTCTTTAGTTTTTCTGCAATTGTCATTCTCCTTTTTTGATTTATACTTGTGTCTATGTGTAGATAAAAAACTTCAAAACCTAAAAGTTTTAGAATCTTTAGTATAATAACTTGCCAACTTGTGACGCATGAGAAAACAATATGCATATTTTTTTATTTGTTTGACTTAAATGATTGTCCAACCACCATCAACTATAAGATTAATTCCAGTAATATAAGATGATGCTTCTGAAGCCATAAATGTAATTGCGTTTGCGGCCTCTTCAGGTTCTCCTAGTCTTTTAAGAGGAACCTTTTTTTGATAATTTTTAATAAATCTTTTTGGTTGAAGACTAGATTTTCCAGCAACATGGCCCTTGAGACCTCCAATGCAAATACCATTAATTCTGATATCAAATCTGCCGTAATAAGAAGCCATTTGTCTAGTTAAGTTAGCCAATCCTCCTTTTATCATTGCATAGGGCATATTTTCTGTCATCGAAGTTTTTTCATAAATATTTAGATCTTGTGCTAATAATCCATAAATAGAATTTAGATTTATTATATTTCCCTTTATTTTTTTTTTGACCATTGCTTCAGCTGCAAGTTTTGACAACCAGGCAAAACTGTTCATATGGATTTCGACATTTTTTTTAATGCGCTTTAAAGTAATTTTTTTAAATGAACATTGGCTCCAATCTTTTGTTCTTGGATAGGAGCAATTTATAAAAATATCTGGGCAGCCAAATTTTTTAATTGTTTTATTAAAATTTTTTTCTAATTTTTCTAAATTTGAACAATCAAATTTTTGGTATTTCGCATTTGTAGGAATTTTGTTTTTTTTAATATCTAGAATAATTACTTTAGCACCAATTGACAAAGTGTTTTCAACAATTTTTGATCCTATTAATCCACATCCTCCTAAAATGTAAATTTTTTTATTTTTTAATTTAATTTTATCCAAATAAGACATTATTATATTTTTTTTTCTTTTAATAAAAATTCAACTAACTTAAAATCAAAATCACTGTCTATATCAATAGATCTGCTTTCGGGCATTTCATAAAAAACCGTTTTTTTAGTATAAAAAGATTTAAATTTAATTAAAGATTTTCTTTTCCAAATATAGATCGATGCATTGCAATCAAAAGTAGCTGGGGCATCTTGTCTTCTATAAATGTTTTTTTTCAATTTTTTAACCCTTTTTAATTTACCATTTTTTACTTCTACCATATTGAAATAAGGATTCTTTTTGGATTTACATCCTGATAATAATATATTCGCATTTTTTCTTATAAAAAAATTATATGCATTTTTTATATCCTCTGTTTTTCTTAAAGGCGAAGTTACATCTAAATCAAATATCATATCGAATTTTTTATTGTAAAACTTTTCGGTTTTATACAATGCGTGCCTAATTGCTTGTGATTTTTCACTAGTATTTAATGACATAGACTTAGGTCTTAAAAACCAGCCGTGCGCGCCGTGCGATCTTGCCATCTTAAATATTTTTTTAGAATCTGTCGTTACAATTATTTTATCAAAGAGTTTAGATTTAATTGCTTGTTTAATTGTATAATACATTAATGGCTTACCATTAATTAATTTTAAATTTTTATTTTTTACACCTTGTGAGCCAGCTCTCATGCAAATGGTACACAAAATTGATTTTTTCATATTTTTGACCTAGATCTTATTTGCTTAATTAAGCGTAAAATCTGCTTACCTTCATTATAAGTACAAAGATTAAAAGAATTTTTTTTTGTTAATACTGCTATGTGCTGTTTTTTAATTTCTAGATTTTTATTAGAATTGTTAAAACTATAAATTCTTTTTTTATTATTTTCAAAACAAACAATCTGCCTTTTTATAAGATCCGCCTGTAAACTGATGTTATGTCCATCAATAAATATTTGTCTTGTTGGGTTTCTAGTAAAATAGTTTAAAGTTACTTGTATAGATGGAACTTTGTTAGTTTTACATGTCAAACTTAAAAAGTCATCAGTTTCAATTTTTAAATTTGAAAATTTTTTTGATTTGCAGTATTCAATTTTTATTTTCCCAAATAGCCATTGTATATAATCAAGTTCATGACTTAGATCGAGAAGCACTCCCCCGCCTAAAAAAATTTTTGCACTTGCAGATTTTTTGTAATCAATATTATTTCTCCAATTAGGCAAATATGAACCACAAAAAACGTTTACGTTCCAAATTTTCTTACCTTTTATTCTATTTTTTAGAAAATTTATTAAAGGATTAAATCTTAAATTATATCCTACATAGTATTTATTATTTTTTATTTTAATATTATTTGGTTTCGAAAATAATGGTTTTTCAACTAAAACCACTTTGTCTTTACAATTTTTTTCGATAAATTTTATTTTATTAAGATGATCTGCTGTTGGGTTACAAATAACTATATAATCAGGATTAATTTTATTTAACATTTTAATATTACTAATATTTGAAAATTTACCAATTTTTTGTTTTGAAAAAATAGTTATATTTTTTCTTTTAACAACTTTTGAAAGAATTTTTGCATGTCTTCTTCCAATTGAACCATAGCCTGAAATTAGAACTTTCTTATTCATGTTAATCGATCAACAGATTTACGATATTCTGACCACTGCCCCACATCTATCCAAGAACCATCATCTATTGGATAAACAACTATTTTTTTCTTTTTGAACTTTGCATGTTTTAATAAATCAGTCATATCGTATAATTTATTTTTTGGAATTAATTTTATTAAATTTGGATTTAAAACATATAAACCAACATTTACAAAAAAATTAAATTTAGGTTTTTCTAAAATTTCCTTAAGATGTCCTTTTTTAGTGAGTTTAACAGTTCCATATGGAATCATATGTTGTTTTGAAGAAACTGCTAAAGTTATATCGTTTTCATTTGAAATATGAAATTTTATTAGATTATCTAAATTAATATTTATGATTGTGTCACAATTAGTAACTATAAAAGGTTTTTTTACTTTTCCTTTTAACAATCTTAATCCTCCTGCAGTTCCAAGAGGGGTAGGCTCTTCAACAAAATGCAATTTATACTTTGGTTTAATTTCCTGAAAATAAGCCTTTAGTATTTTGCTTTTATAATTCGTGGTAATAATAAAATTAGAAACTTTATTTTCAACAAATTTATCTATTATGTGATCAATTACTGGTTTCTCATTAATTGGCACCAGTGGTTTTGGTAAAACATGTGTAAAAGGTTCTAATCTAGTACCTTTTCCACCGGCCATAATAACAACCGTATTTGAAAAGGTTTTTGTATTAATTACACTTCTATTTTTAAAAATGTTTTCAAAAGTAATTACATCTACTACTGTTTTAAAACCTGTTGTTATGGGTATGACTTCTATTCTTTTTTTTAAAAAAATATTTTTTGCCTGATTAATTGAATAATTTTCTTTTCTTAAAAAAGTGGGTCTTTTTTGATAGTAATCATTAATCTTATCATTATGAATCTTCCCGTTTATTATGGCCTTCCTTAAATCACCATCACTTAATGTTCCTAAAAGACTATTTTTTTTATTAACAACAACTAAACATTTTTCGCCAGTTTTTGTCATCTGTCTAAGCGCATTTTTAATACTTGAATTTGGCTTAATTAATAAATTTTTCATTTTACTTTTCCATATTTATGAATTTTTTTCTCAATAATTTATCATTTTTTTTAAGTTTTAAAATTGTACTAATTATTTCATTTAATGAAACTTTCCCTTCATAAGGATTTTTCAAATTTTTAAAATTTTTTGTAATTCTTTTATTTTGAATTTTCAAAATTTTATTATAAATATCTTTCCATGAGTATCCACAGTTAATAATATTTTTTGGCTTAAATTTCCCATCTTGTCGTGTTCCAATATTTATTGCTGGTACACCAAAAGAAGCGGACTCAACTATACCACTTGATGAATTACCTATCATTGCTAAACAATTCTTCATTAGACTTGAATAAACTCTAGATCCACAGTTTTTAATAATGCTATACTTTTTTTTATTCTTTAATTTTTTCAATAGCATTCTTATAATAAAATTATGACCTGAATCAGCGTTGGGGTAAGTAACAACTGTATTTATTTTTGTTTTTTTAATAGCTTTTAAAATTTCACTAATCTGTCTTTTTGTTTGATTTTTTTCAATTGTAGCTGGGTGAAATGTTAAAAGTAAGTAAGGTTCTTTTAAATTGATGCCTATTATTTTAGAAAGTTCATTTATTTTAATTTTATTCATGAGCTTCAGAAAGTTTACACTATGCATTCCAGAAACTTTTATTCTCCAGCTCTCTTCCCCTAGTTGGATTAACCTTTTTTTATATATGTCTAGCGCAACAAAATGATAGTGGCTTAACTTGGTTATTGCATGCCTAATTAATTCATCAACCGCTCCTTCTGTAACTGCGCCACCATAGAAATGAACGATGGGTATATTGTTTGGTATTGAAATAATAGGAGCGGTAAGCATTTCTAATCTATCACCTAAAACTATTAAAATATCAGGTTTGTATTTCTCTATTGATTTTGAAAAAAATAACAAATCTTCTGCAAATCTTTTTATTAAATAGCTAGGCTTGTCTTTGTATAATTTATTAATTTTTTTTGGTTTAATAATTTTAAATTTTTTATCAATAAAATTAACTGTTCTTCCAAATTTAGAAGCATAATGTGCGCTAGATAAAACCAAATAAACAGCTGCTCTAGAACTATGATGCAATTTATTCAGTATAGGCAAATATCTATCATAATCGGATCTTCCTGCAGAAAAAACAAATATTTTTTTCATTCTATGAAAGCTCTCTATTAAAAATTACTCTATTTTTTTTTTTATTTTTTAATAGTTTTTTTCCTAAAAACTTTTTTAAATTTATTGGAGAAATTCCTATTCCTGGCCTTTTAAAAACAATGTCTTTTCTTTTTAATTTGTGACCTTTATTAAGGTCTTTAGTTGTAACTAAACTTTTTCTAGCAACTTTTCTTACGTTTATTTCATCTTTTAATAAAATTTTATCTTTGCTTCCAAGTATTTTTTCAACTTCTCTAATTTCTTTTACTAATTTTCTAAAAGTAGATATTTCAATAGAAAATTTATGATCTGGACCTTTTTTCTTTCTAGATATTGTAACGTGTTTTTCTATCACAAAAGCACCTTTTGCAACCGCAGTGAGGCAAGCTTTATTATCAATTGAATGGTCTGAATAACCTATTTCTTTCTTAAATTTTTTTTTAAGGCTATCCATTACATTTAAATTTAAGTTTTTTTGCAAAGCAGGGTATGAACTTACACAATGCATTAAAATAATTTGTCTTTTTGGATTTTTTTTTTTTAAACAATTTAATGCGTACGATATTTCTTTAAAAGTAGACATGCCCGTAGACATCAAAACTGGTTTTTTAAATTTTGATATATATTCTAATAAGTCTGTAGATAAAATCTCACCAGAAGGTATCTTGAAAAAAGGTAAACCAATTTTCTCGTTTAAAAATTTTATAGAATTTATATCAAAAGCAGAACATGCATACTTTACTCCTGCTTTTTTACATGCCCTTTTTAATTTAAAATGATCTTTTTTATCTAATTGAACTTTTTTACTCATTTCTAAAATAGATCTGCCTCCATCATTCTTTTTTTGATAATTCGCCTTAAAAGCATCATCGCTATATACTTCTTTTGGAGATGCTAATTGAAATTTGATTACATCTGCTCCAGCATTTGCAATTTTTTTTATCATCTTTAATGCTTGCATGACTGATCCATTATGATTTGGCCCCACCTCTGCAATAATTAAAGTTTTTTTATTTTTTTTAACTATTTGCATACACTTATTACCAAACCTTTAGATGCTTTAATTAATTTAGGCCTATCTGGTATCATCATTTTTCTTTTCAACAGAATGTTAATTATTAATTTAATAAAATTAAGACCTGCCATATGCGTGAATGGATATCCTCCTCCAAATCGCGGATTAAAATCTATAAAGAAAACTTCTCCTTTTTTATTTAAAATTGCATCACAGTCTAAATTTCCAATGTGCCTAAATTTTTTTGATATTTTTTTAGCTAAATCTTCATATTTTTTTTTGTATATTATTTCCGCTTTATCGGTTTCTCCTGATCTCATTAGAATTTTTCTCTTTACACAAGAAGATAAATAATTTCCTTTAAAATCATTAAAAATATCAAAATGTAATTCTTTTCCATGAATAAAATCTTGAATAAAATTGCTATTTTTAAATTGATTCTTGGTAACTTTATAAATTTTTTCTATTCCTTCGGAAGAATTTCCAAATTTATGTTTCTTCATAAATAATTTTCTTTTTTTTTCAACATCTTTGATATTAAAATATGAATTAGGAACATTTATATTATTTTTTTTACAAAAATAATATGAAGATTTTTTATTTAAAAGTTTTTCAATGAGTTCATAAGAAGAAACTAAAATTTCACAATTATATTTTTTAAAAAAACTTTTATTTGCAGATAAAATTCTTAAATCATAATTAGTTAGTGGAATAATTAAATTAATTTTATTATTTAAAATGATTTTTTTTATTGAGTTTAAATATTTTCTGGCACCCTCTGAAACTAATGGTATTTTATGATTTATTGTCCTATCAAAATTTACTGCGGCTGAAAGTAAATCATTGTCAGCAAGATGAATATTTAAATTTTTAAAATCTTTTTGTAAATCTTTAAGAAAACTAACAAAATATATTTTGCGCCCTATGTTTGTTACCAAAATGTTCATAATTATTTTAAATTCAAAGTTTGTTTAATTAATGATTAATATTGTATTGGCTTATTAATTTATTTTTTTTTAAATATCTCTTAATATTATCTTCAATTAGCTTGTATCTTCTTTCTAAATTTTCTGACCATCCCGCGGTATGATTGGTATAAATAAAATTATTAAATTTTCTTAAAGAATGATTTCTGGATAATGATTCTGGATGAAAAACATCAAGACCTATTCCGTAGAATTTTTTAGTTTTGGCGAACTTTATTAAATCTTTAGAATTTACACACTCGCCCCTAGAAATATTAATAAATATAGAATTTTTTTTCATTTTAAAAAATAATTTCTTGTCAAACATTTTGAAGCTTTTTTTATTTAAAGAAGATGCATTTATGACTATGTGAAAACTCCCTACAACTTTCTGAATTTCATTAGACAAATAAGATTTGCTAATGAAAGAAATAGATGGCAAACGTTTCGTATTCACAACAGATACGTTTAAACCAAATACTTTTAATTTTTTGGCAACACTTAAACCTACATTACCTCCACCAACTATTAGAGCATTTTTTTCATAAAGATCCATTGGTCTTTTTTTATAAAGTATATTTTTATTTTTTATTCCAAGTCCTCTTGATAGATATAATAAGATGGCAATACAATGTTCGGATACATTGAATTTATTAATAATTTTTCCAGTTGTTAACTTAAAATTTATACCATTAGTTTTTTTTACATAATCTTCAATTCCAGATCTTGAAAAATGAAACCATGATAAATTATTGAATATCTTAAACTTTTCCTCATAAAAAAAACTTTTTAAAACTTTTGTATATGTTTTTTCTGTAAATATTATTATTGCGTTTAAATCTTTTTGCTTAAAAAAGTTTTTTGGATTCAATTTTAAAAAATAAGCTTTTTTAAATTTTTTTCTTAAATTTCTAAAATTTTTATCTTTCATCCCAGCTACCCCTATTTTCATCTTTTTCATAAAATTATTTTTTTTTTAAAAGTGTTTTTTCAAAGCTCATTAATCTTTGTATTCCTTCTTTAAAAATTTTACTATTTTCGACTAATGAAATTCTAACATGATCGTCCCAACGTAACCCGAAATAGAAACCTGGTATAGTAGCAACTTTAAATTTTTTGAGCAGTTCGTTACAAAAAATATCTGATTTAATTCTTGATTTTGAAATATTTAAAAAGGCAAATAAAGAACCTTTTGATGGAACTAAACTAAAAATTTTGCTTTTGTTTAGCTTTTCTCTTAAAAATTTATGATTATTTTTCATTTTAGAATTGAAAATTTTTAAATGCTTTTTATTCATATTTAAACATTCTATTGCCGCATGCTGAATAAATGGAGCTACGTTTGTATTTATGTTTTGATGAATTTTATTTATTAATTTAATTATTTTCTTATCTTCAGCTGCTAAATACCCGATTCTCCAACCGGTCATACTATGTGATTTTGAAAAACCATTGACGGTAATACACCTTTTTTTAAGAATAGGATCTGAACCAAATGAATAATGCTTTAATCCTGAAAAATTAAGATGTTCATATACTTCATCGGATATTATCCAGCATTTTTTTTTTCTAAGAATTTTTCTTAAATTTAAAATTTCATCCTTCGTAAGAATTTTGCCTGTTGGGTTGTTTGGAAAATTTAATATAATAGCTTTTGTTTTCCTAGAAAAAAAATTTTCTAATTTTTTAAAATCAATTTTAAAATCTTTTTTGTCTAAATTAAATTTCTTAATTTTTGCTTTTCTGTTTGCTAAAAAAATTTGGTTATCATAACTTGGATAACAGGGATAAAAATTTATAACTTCATCACCATCACGTAATATGCTCATTAGGGCTAATGAAATTGCCATTTTAGCTCCCGGTGTGACGATTATATTTTCTGATTTTACTTTAATTCGATTTTCATAAAATAATTTAATTTTAATTTTATTTCTCAATTTTTGAAGACCCATAGGATTGGAATATCTTGTGTAACCTTTAAGCATTGCCCAATTTGTCTTTGAAATAACTTTTTTTGGTGTGTTAAATGAAGGTTCTCCCAATCCCAAAGAAATAATTAACTTACCTTTCTTGTTGTATTTTTTTGCTGAAGAAGCAAATTTTGATTCTAATGAGTTCGACAGCATTTTTTCTAAAACACTATACATGCTAAAAATTGTAAAAAATCTTATTCAAGATATAAAGTCTCCACAGAAAAATTTCATCGGAGATAACATAATTTTTTTTAATTTTTCTAATTACTTTTTTGGTGTTTAAAAATTTTTGGCACGCACCGTAAAAAACTGTCTCTTTAAAGTTATTAATTTCAATATTATTATTCATTATTTTTCTGAAAACACTAGGAGTGCCAATTTTAACTTTACTTATTTTGTATTTTAATCTTTTTTCTAATAACTCTCTAAGAAGTATTTTATTATTTGACTCGTTATATTTCATATGCGTAGGCAAAGAATTAATGAGATCAACAAATTCATGATCCAAAAACGGTGGCCTGACTTCCAAACCATAATTCATGCCTATTGAATCGTGTCTTTGAACTAAAACCGGTATCCAACAAATTTGATCAAATTCTAACATCTTATTTTCAATTTTTTGGCTATGTAAAATAACTTTATCAATCTTTTTCATTAAAATTTTTTTATAGTTTTTTATTAAATTATATTTAAAATTATTTTTTATATTTGCCATTTCGCTTTTATAAACTTCCAATATTGTCTCGCTAAAACTAAGTTTCTTACATTTATTTAGATATAGTTGTTTTTTATATCTCTCATAACCTCCAAATAATTCATCCAAACCCTCACCGTTTAAAGTAAACTTAAATTTTTTTGATTTAATTTCGCTGTATAACTGAAATAAAGATGTTGAACTTGCATGAGCTAACGGAAAAGGATTGCAACTATTATTTATAAATTCATTTAGTAGTGATATAATTTTTTTAGAATCCTGATTTATTTTAATTGATTCTTCAAAATTAGAAAATTTTATTTTGCCTTCTTTAATATGAAATCGAGTTAAATTGATTTTATTCTTATAGCAAAAATGATTTAATAATTGAGAGTCTACGCCAGAGCTAAGACATAGAGAGATTTTTGTTTCGGCTACTTTCCATAAATTTGTTATTTCAAATAATTTATTATTCACTAAGTTATTTGCATCAATATGACTCTTTACACTAATTTTGTTTTTAAAAGGATGCCAATACTGAAGTGTAGAAATTTTATTATTTTTTATTTTTAAAATTGTTGAAGCTTTAAGTTTTTTAATGTTTTGAAAAATTGTTAAGTTATCAAAATCTCTGGCTAAAGAAAAATAATCTAGAATTTTTGATAAATTCAACTCTTTTTTAATAATATTATTTTTTATAAGTGTTGAAAAATCAGATGCAATGATAGTTAATTGTTTTTTTTTATCTTGATAATAGTACAGAGGCTTAATTGAAAATCTATCAACAGCTGCAAAAATATTATTTGACTTTTTTTCTATAATTACAAAAGCAAAAAAACCTCTTAAATAATTAACACATTTATCACCATATAAAATAAATAAATTAAGAATAACTTCTGCTTCTGTGCCATATTTTATCTTAATATTTTTTCTTTTAAGATCTTGTATTAGATTTTTATAGTTTACTACTTCTCCATTGAAAACTATTTGGTACTTTCCGCATAAGCTTGTAAAAGGTTGAGATCCATTCTTTAAATTATTTATACTTAGTCTTGTAAAACCTAATAAAAGATTTTTGTTTTTTATTATTTTTAATTCGTCTGGCCCTCTATTTTTTAAATCATTCAACGACAACCTGAAATTTCTATCAATTTCTTTGTTTAAATTGTTAGATTGAAATATTAATATTCCGCACATATTGAAATTTTTTAAATACTAATATTCCTTATATATAAAACTAATTTTAACAAAAAAATTTTTTTAACTTTTTGCAGATAAAATTTTGTTGCTTGTTCGTTAAACCAACACCGCTTGGTAAACATAGTCTATTTAGATAGATTTTATTAATATTTTTAATTTTATATTTTTGACAATCTTTATATTTTTTTTGCAAATGATTTGGGTACCATAAAGGTTTTACTTCGATACCATTTTTTTTAAGATAATTGATTAATTTAGATAATTTTTTCTTTGTTAATTTTTTGCTTATTTCAAGAATATTCAACCAATAATTAGATGTGGCAAAATCTGGAGAATCGGAAATAGATAAATTGTTAATTGTATTAATTATCTTTTTATATCTTTTGTGAATAGATTGCTTCTTTTGGATATATTTTGGCAAAAGTTCTAACTGCGCTAGACCTAAAGCAGCCTGGATATTTGTAAGCCTGAAATTATAACCAACTTCATTATGTATGGAATAAATACTATTATCTTTTGCCTGAGTAGTTAAATATTTTGCTCTTTGTGCGATCTTTTTGTTGTTAGTTAATATCATGCCTCCGCCCCCCGTAGTGATTATTTTATTGCCATTAAAGGATAAACATCCAACATTTCCTATGGTTCCGGTATGTTTTTTGTTGTATTTATTTGAATTATAAAAAGTACCAATACTTTCTGCAGCATCCTCTACTAATGCAATATTTTTCTTTTTACATAAATTGATTAAATTACTAAACTTTGCGGCATTTCCAAAAACATGAACTATTATTATAGCACTAATTCTTTTTCTTGTTTTTTTATTAAAAGTAACATTTTTTTTCTGACCAGATAAATTTTTAGTAATTGTAATAGTTTCTTTATTAATAAAATTTATAGTTTTATTTTCATCAATTGTATAATATTTATCGCAATCCATAAAAATTGGTTTTGCTCCGTTATAGTGAATAGCATTGACAGGAGCTATAAAAGTGATTGATGGTACGATTACCTCATCATCTTTTTTAACTCCAACTAATTTTAAAGATAGCTGCAATGCGGATGTTCCATTTATGCACGCAACAGCGTATTTAACTTTGGTATATTTGGCAATTTTTCTTTCGAAAATATTTACATATTTACCAGCCGAGGACACCCAGTTGTTTTCTAAACAATTCTTAATATATTTTTTTTCATTACCAACAATCAGAGGTTCATGCAAATTAATCATAGATGATAAATATCATGTTTGTACAAATCTTTAAATTTTTTGAACCAGCTTATCGTTTTATCAAGACCTTTATCTAAAGAAATAATTGGTTTCCAATTAGTATTTTTTAATATTTTTTTATTGTCACATTTAAGTCTATTAACTTCACTTTTTAAAGATCTTATTCTTTGATTTTCTTTTTTAATAATTGCTTTAGAATTAAGTTTATTTAAAATTTTTAAAGCTACATCTCCTATTTTATTTTCTGTATTTGTTCCAATATTAATTGTCTTACCAAAAAAATTTTTTATTTTTAAAATATCTATAAAAGCGGAGCAAGTATCTGTCACATACGTAAAATCTCTGCTAGGCTCAACGTTACCTAATTTTATTTCTTTTTTGTTGTTTAATGCTTGAATTATTATAGATGGTATGACTGCTCGACTTGATTGTCTCGGACCATATACATTAAAAGGTCTTATAATTTTAATAGGTAATTGAAAAGAATTATAATAACTTATAGCTAATTGATCGGCCGAAATCTTTGACGCAGAATATGGCGATTGAGCAGAAATGGGATGTTTCTCATCAATAGGTATATATTTCGCTGTTCCATATATCTCACTTGTAGAAGTTATTATGGTTTGCTCAATATCCAGATGTTTTGATGACTCTAAAATATTATACGTTCCTTCAACATTCGTTTTCAAATATGCTTGTGGTGATAAATATGAATAAGGTATTCCTATCAGTGCAGCTAAATGGAAAACTATATTACAACCCTTCATGGTTTTCAAAACAGAGTCATAATCTCTAATATCGCCAAACACGAAGTTTATATCATCTTTATATTTAGATTTTTCTAACCAACCAAGATTATAATTTGGGTTATATCTATCGAAAGCGATAACTTCAAAACCCTTTTTCACACAAAGTTCAGTTAAATGTGAACCCACAAAACCTGTTGCTCCTGTAATTAATACTTTTTTCATTTTTTTAAATATTATTTAGTTTTTAAAATTTAGCTT
>CEPS01011791.1_pt1 | contig 18104 bp, 17 predicted proteins | sample 530401 | NCBI WGS metagenome assembly CEPS01 (sample SAMEA2620035, study PRJEB7988) | marine metagenome | biome: marine biome (ENVO:00000447); feature: mesopelagic zone (ENVO:00000213) & marine oxygen minimum zone (ENVO:01000065); material: "saline water (ENVO:00002010), including plankton... | reverse complement strand
TTATTATTAATTATACTATTTATTATTGAGATATTATAAAACTAGTAATCAAAATGGGTCAAGAAAATAACGTAAAAGTTGTTGATTTTATTTAAAAATTAATAAATAAATGCGCTATGTCATATAAAGTCACTGAAGAAGGTAATATTTCTACGGTATTTCTTGATGGTGAAATCGATATGGAAGTCACTGACAAGGCTAAAGAAGTGATTATGCCTTTAATTGAGGCTAAAAAAGAAGTTCATATAAATTTAAAAGAAGTTCAATACATGGATTCGTCTGGTATTTCTGTTCTTATAGAAAGTCATCAAAAAGCAACGGAGCTTGGAACTAAAGTTACTTTAAAAGAGATAAGTAAATCAGTTTTGAAAGTGATTATGATGGCAAAATTGGAGCAGATATTAAATCTGGATTAAATGTCTGTAAAAGAACAAAAAGATTTTGATGTAAACGCAGCAAGTCTTAAAGAAATAAGAGCTTTTGCAAGAGAAGTTTTATCGAAAGTTCCTGAATTAGAAAGTACTATGGATGATGTAGTTTTGGCATTAGCGGAAGCTGCACAAAATGTTGTTAAGCATGCATACAATGGTCATCCAACTACTGATCAAATGCGAGTGGAAATTTGTTACGAAAATAAAGTTTTAACTTTAGAACTTTTGGATAAAGGTGAGCCTGCCGTTCCAGAAAATATTAAACCTAGAAAGCTAGATGAGATTAGACCTGGAGGTCTTGGTACATTTTTTATTGGTCAAATAATGGATGAAATTGTTTTTAAAACTAGTAGAAAAGATTGGATTAATCACTTAGTTCTAACTAAAAGATATTAATTTAATATTTTAATTTAAAAAAATTACTGGCCGATTATTGCACCAACATTAAAGATTGGTGAATACATAGCGATCATCAATCCTCCAATCATGGTACCCATAAATACAATCATAATTGGTTCAATCAAACTCGACATATTATCCACTGATGTATCAAATTCTTCCTCATAATAATTTGAAACAGAAGTAAACATTTCATCCAAATTACCGGTTTGTTCTCCAACTGAAATTAGCTGACTGAAAGTTGATGGAAAAGTTGGTTCTTTTAAAAATAATTTTGTCAATGTATCTCCTGAGAAAACTCCTTTTTTAACATTTTCTAATGCTTGAGTAACAACATCGTTATTACTAACTTGTTTTGCAATCTCTAAACTTTCCAGTAAATTTACACCAGCAGCACTAAGATTTCCCATAATAAGTGATACTCTTGCTATTAAAGATTTTAAAATCATATCTCCAAAAACTGGCATCTTTAAAATTCTTCCATGCCACTTATATCTAATCGCAGGTACTTTTGTAGTTAAATACTTAAATACAATATAAAATGTTGCTACTGATATTCCTGTAACCATTCCTCCCGTTCCTCTCATAAAATTACTTGCTGTCATGATTACCGCTGTTGGTGTTGGTAATGGAACTCCCATACCTTCATACATTTCGGCAAATATAGGTACTACTTTAATTAACATAAAAACCATAACGGTTATTGCTGTAAAAAACATTACAGCAGGATACATAAGCGCACCTTTAATTTTCTTTTTTACTTTTTCTCTTTTTTCTAATGATTCCACTAATTTCAATAAAAATACATCTAATTTACCGCTAGCCTCACCTGCTTTGATTAGGTTCACATATATATTGTCAAAAACTTTAGGGTATTTGTCAAAGCATTTAGATAGAGTAACTCCTCCTTCCAAACTCTTTCTAATATCTTCAACAATAATTTTTAATTCCGGGTGTTCAAGTTGATCTCTCAGCATTGAAAGAACATTCAATATTGGTAATCCCGCTTTTACCATTGTTGCAAATTGTTTTGAGAAAATTACAACATCTGCTGGTTTTATTTTCTTCTTAAATAAGGAAAAACCACCACCACCTTTTTTTTTAACTTTTTCGGCGATTTTTTTTTTGGTTCTTATTATTTTGGTGATTATAATTTTTTGGTCTTTAAGCTTATAAGAGGCCTCCTCCTGATTGATCGCATCAATCGTGCCTTCTACATATTTTCCTGCTGAAATTCCTTTATAGGAAAATGTTTCTGATGACATGATTTATTAACCCATAGTGAGTACACGTTCGTACTCTCTAAAATTTAAATCTCCACTCAAAATCATTTCACGTCCCATATCATTCATGGTTCTAAAGCCCTCTTTGATTGCTATTTCTCTTAGTTCAGGAGTTGTTGCTTTTCTAAGAATTGCTTCTTTCACTGCTTTTGTAACATTTAGCACTTCATAAATACCCATACGACCTTTGTAACCACTGTCTTTACATTTTGGACAACCTTTTCCTCTGACAACTTTTGCTCTTGAAGCTTGTTCAGCTGTAAATCCAAATTCTGTTAAAACTTTTGGTGTAATATCTGGATCTTCCTCTCTACATTCCACACAAGTTTTTCTAGCCAAACGTTGTCCCAAAACAAGACTACAAGCAGCACTAATTAAATAATCAGGTGTTCCCATGTTTTGTAATCTTGTAATTGTACTTGGTGCATCATTAGTGTGAAGTGTACTAAACACTAAGTGCCCTGTTAATGCAGCTTTTAATCCAATATCAACAGTTTCTTTATCTCTCATCTCTCCAACTAGAATTATCTCTGGGTCTTGACGTAGAAAAGATCTTAAAGCTGTAGCAAAATTTAAACCAATATCATCTTTAATTTGAACTTGTGCTACTCCATCCAATTCGTACTCGACAGGATCTTCTGCAGTTAAAATATTTAAATGAGGTTTGGATACTTCTTTTAAAATACTATATAGAGTTGTAGTTTTACCAGATCCTGTTGGACCGGTTACCAGCACTAATCCTTGAGTGCTATGTATTGCTTTTCTTAAAATTTTTAAATCATTTTCGTCGAAATTTAATTGTTCCAAACTAATATCTCCAGCATCCTTATTTAGAACCCTCATTACTATTCTTTCATTAGTTGCTGTAGGCAAAATTGAAAGACGAAGGTCAACTACTTTACCCTCTATTTTAAATGGTATTGCACCATCTTGCGGTAAACGTCTTTCTGCAATATCTAGTTTACCCATAATTTTAAATCTAGTTACAACAGCACCATAATTTGAATGTAAAAATTTTTTAAAATGTGTTTGTTCTTGAAGCATACCATCTAATCTATATCTAACTCTTGAAGAAAATCTGTAAGGTTCGATATGAATATCTGACACTCCAGATTTAATTGCTTCTGCTACTACTGCTGTACTGAATCTTATTACCTCAGACTCATTCTCAATTGCCTCTATGTCTTCTTCGGGTGTTTCTTCTAAAACTTCAGCACTTTCGTCAACTTCATATTCAAAAGTTTTAGTTTTTTCTTTTTGTTCTTGTTGTTCTTGTTTTTCTGCATTTGCTGCTTTAATTGATTTTATTGTTGTTTCTTCCCCTTCAAGTAGTTTTGTAATAAAATCAGAAATATTTGATACTTTTGCTGCATGCAGTTCAATGTCCATTTTTGTAATTGTTTTTAAATTTCTCATTAAGCTCAATTTTGAACTATCTGAAATTGCTATGTGAAGTGTTTTGCCTTCAATTTTGAATGGTGCAATAAAATTCATATTTATGTAGTTTGAAGGTAATACCGATTTTATTTGATCGGTTATTGGAATATTTGTGAGATCAATTGTAGCTAAAGATTGTTCCTTAACCAAAAGATCCAAAATTTTTTCTTCATCGGTTAATTCTAATTCAAATACTGCATCTAATTGTGATTTCTTTCCTTCTGTTGAAACTTTTTTAATATTGGCTAAATCTTTTCCTGAAATAATATCTTGATCAATAAGGATATTAATTAAATTTATTTCTGACTCTCTACTTATATTTATCATTATAGAACTCTTGGTGCTATGAATATCAGTAATTCATCTAGGCTATCAGATGTTGTCTTTCCTTTAAACAGGTTTCCTATTACTGGCACATTACCTATACCTGGAGTTTGTGATTTACTGTTAGCTTTTGAATTTTTTTTAATTCCACCAATTACAACAATATCGCCATCTGCTACTAGTAATTTTGTAACAATTTCCATCTTGTTAATAGGGGGTTCATCAGCACCTCCTGATTTATCTGGAGTGTCATTATTTACTTTAATATCTAATAGAATATTTCCATCTCCAATGATGCTTGGTATAACTTCTAATTTTAATGCAGCTTCTTTAAATGAGGTTGAGGTTGTGCCTTCTGAAGTCGTTTGATAAGGAATTTCTTGGCCTTGGGTAACTGTTGCAAGTTGATTGTCTAGAGTAAATACTTTTGGATTTGAAATTGTTTTACCCATTCCTATTTTCTCTAAAGCTGTAATTTCAGCTTTTAAAACTGCAGAACCTGTTTTTCTTAAAATTCCAATTCCACTTGTGGCTGAACCCGCTGCAAAATCCGTTATTGAGTCAGCTGTTGAACCTAGAGCTGCTGAAGTATCATCAAAAGTTCCTGCAGAACTAGTGCCGACTACACCACCAGCTTGTTTAGCGCCTGTTCGTTTATAATAACCACCAAGTTTAGTACCAAGAGCCTTTTCAAAATCAGAATTTGCTTCAATAATGAATGCTTCAATTAAAACTTGTTTAGTTCTAACATCAATTTCTTTGATCACTTTATCAACAACATCTAAATCTTTTTCTTTACCTCTAACAATAATTGATCTCGTTGTAATTTCTTCGGTAATTTGAATAGGGATGTATGAACCTTCTCCAGCAGCTGAGGTAAACAATTCATTAAGAGTATTTTTTGCTTGTTCTGGTGAAATATAATAAAGTCTAAATATCTCAGAAAAAATTGGTTCTACGCTATCTTCTAATTCAACTTTCTTTTTAACTGCCTGGGCTCTTTCAGTTTTATAACTTTCTTGTGCTGTTAAATTTTCTGGTGAGTGTACTCTTATTAAATTGCTAACGACATCAATATCCGATGCATAATTGTTCATATCTAATAGCGCTTGAAATGCCTTGTCCCATGGTACATCTATTAATTCTGCAGTAATAGCACCTGCTACCTCGTCTCCGACCAAAACATTTATCTCACCAATTTTGCCCATTAATTCCATAGTTTCTTTAAAATCTAAATTCTTAAATTTTAATGTAACTCTTTGTTTTAATAATGGGTAAGTATCAGGAATTAATAAATAATTTCTCTGTACTTGAGATGATATTTTTTTTCTTTTTCCTAACTTTCTAGTGTCTCCTTCAACAGGTTTTGGTCCCATTTCCAAAGTCTTTGCGATCTCAGCTTTGCCAGATTTTTTAATATCATCTTTGATTAATGGTGTGTTGTGTTTAAAAGGTTTATTATATTTTCTAGCAAATTTAGAATTAGCACATCCATTTAAAATCAGTGCAAATATAATTATTCCAATAAATTGGATTGTTTTTTTAATACTCATCTGTTTCTCTTATCCCGCCGTTAAAATCAATAATAATGTAAGTTTTGTCATCTTTTTCAAAAATCGCTTCCGTTAATCTTAAATCTGCCAATTTAATTTTTCCCAAATGTTGACCTAGTGTTAATGTCAATACTTCTCCCGATGAGTTAGCTAAAGAGATATAACTATGATCTTTTCCAGAAATTAATCCTACAAGTTTAAAATTATATAAACTCATTTCATCTTGTTCTTCTCCGTCATCCAGTCCAGTTCGTGCTTTATTGGTATTTCCTTCATTTCCAGCAAAAGGATCATTTAATGGAACTTCATCATCTTCTTGAATTTCATTTACAACTTCGTTTTGAATTTCTTTTACAATTTCATTTACTTGCTCTTTTAATTTTTCTTTATCATTGTCAGCTGCAAAACTAATTGTTGCAGAAAGCAAAAATATTATAAAAAATAAATATTTAAAAAAATTCATCCGGTAATCCTACTATTGTTAATGTCCCTTTTACTATTATCGCTCCAGTTGGATCGTTTTGTACTATACTTATGGTCTCTTTGTCAAAATTCAACATTTTTTTGGATTTAGATACTGCTCTTTTGAACTTAATAAAGCCTAGAAAATTTCCCTTGATTTCATATTCTACAGGAATTTTATAATAAGAAACCATTTTTATTTTTATGTTTTTTTCAGCTTGGTTGGCTATTCCTTTTTTCAGGATTGGTTTTGCTTTTTTCTTTTCAATTTTTGAAATCACTAATCCGTAATTTCCAGCAAACCGACTTAGGCTATTATATAAACCTTCAACTTCTGCCTTGGAATGAAATAAAGTAGATTTTTCTTTAACTTCAGGAGCTAATTTTTTTATTCTTGCTTTAAGAGTAGCTATATCATTTTCAAATTGATTGATTTCGTTTTGTTTTAATAATTTATCTTCATATTTTGCTTTTCGATCTTTGACCAATGGATTTAAAACTGCATAATAAACTATTAAAAATAATATTATTGACCCTAAAGCAATTCCAAATTTGATTAATGTCTTTTTATCTGCAGCAGCTAAAATCTTTTCTTTAATGTCGCTTATTTGTATATTTTTTAAATCCATTATACGTTCTCCAATACACAAGCTATTTTGAAACCTTTCATTGCAGTTTTGCCTTTCTGACCTGTGCTTGGTAATGACATAGATGCAAGTGACGCTTGTGAAATTAAACTTTTAACATTTAAATTATTTATTAATTTTAAAATATCTTGATCGCTATAAGCAAATCCTTCAATAATAACTTGATTGGATCCATTATATTCTAACCGCTTAAACTTAATTCTTTTTGGAACTGCAGATGCTATTTGAGCCAATACTCTAAAGCTTAATGTTTTATTTGATTTAATAGAAGTGCTTAGTTTTAAAGATTTATTTAACATTCCAAGTTCTTTTGCAAGTTTATCTTTTTCAATTGTTTTTAATTCGTGAGTTTGAAGTATCTGATCATAACCAACTATTTTTTTACCCAATGTTTGAATTTGCCAAAAAGACAAACCAAATAAAATTATATAAACAGCAGTAACAATGCCTACTACCCCTTTGAAAGCAAAATTTGAAAATACTTTTGCTTTCTTTTGTGCCATCATATTTTCTCTGTTAGGCAATAAATTAATATTTTTAACTGCTGTTACAAATTTGTAGTAACCAAATACATCTAGCTTTCTAAATGCTAATCCAACTACAGTTGAAAAATAAGATCTATTCTCAAGTTTAACACTTTCTTCTAATTGAGCAGGAATTTTAATTCCTTCCAGTGGATCAAACAAATTAAACCCCGTGTTCACCATATTTTTTCTAAAACTTGCTAAATACTCTTCTACATTTGGTAAATTAGAAGTTACTCTTAAATTTCTAATTCTTTTTTCGTATTTTGTTTCAAAATCCTGAACAGCTTGTTTAACCTGTGTCATATACCTTCTAACCAATGCTTCCATTTCTTCTTGGTTATTAGACTCGATTAAAGTTTTTCTATCCTGGCTTCTAATAAATATATCTGTAATAATTGGATTGTTTTCATATAAAATCATTACATAATTTTCATCTAAACCAAATTCTAAAACTGCAGTTAAGTTAGATTCTTCAATTGATCCTGCTATTTGATTTATTTGATCAACGGCTGACTTTAAAGCAAAACATTTAACGTCAATGATAACGGCACTCAATCCACCTTTTTTAATTATTTCTGTGTAGCTATTAATGTCTGATAATTTTGATGCCACAAAAAGAATATCCATGGTATTTGCAGTTTGGTTTTTATTTATGACTTGATGGAATATTGAATAGTCTTCTAGATTATCCGTAAGTTGAACTAAATTTTCCCACAAAGAATCTGAATTAATGGCAGTTTTTAATTCTTCATCAGTCATTAAAGGACTGGTTACAACTCTAATAATTGCACTTGTTACAGGAATTGCTATCGCTGCATTAGTAGTTGCAATTTTTGATTTTTGTAATGCAAGTTTCAATTCATCGGCAACTTTGTCAGGATTTTCTAAAACTGTGCTTCCCTCTGATAATCCTTCTATTTTATGAACATAAAATCTATCTAAAATCCATTGATTAGACTTATTACTCGTTAACTGTGCCAGTCTGATTTCTTGAGGTGTTAACTCTACACCTATCATTTCTTCACCTTGAATTGCAGATTTACCTAATCTATTTTTTAGAAATTTTGCAAAAAAACCCTGTTTCTTCTTATCGCTCCCCGAAGCAGGTGAAGGTACCGGAGCTTCTGTCTTACCTTTTTTTTTAAAAAGATTTGAGAATGGATTTTTCATAAAACTATTATAAACTACCTAATATTAGCGTAGCTATATATAATAATATATCAACTATTACACGAATAAATTTTTACGTGATTAAAATAGGCTTATTTTACAATTAATTACATTGAATTTAATGATATATTGTATTTATTAGCATTATGTTTGAAAAACTTGAAGAATTAGCAAAAGATAATAAAAAAATTTCCGATTTTCATGTCAGAGCAGGATCGCCTTTAGCATATAGACAAACTGGAGAAATTATTATGGTTCAAGACGTCTTGGTTAAACCCCAAGACCTTGAAAGATTTACTGTCAATAAACTGTAACGAATCAGAAATAGAAAGATTTGAAGAAACTCATGAACTAGATTCTGCTGTTATGCTGAGTGGTTTAAGATTTAGAGCTAACTTTTATAAAACAATTAATGGTCCTGCTGCTGTACTGAGAAGAGTGGAAAGTAAAATTCCTGAAATGGATCAATTTAATCTACCACAATCACTCTATGATGTAGTGGATTATCATAAAGGATTAGTTTTAGTTACTGGACCAACTGGTTCTGGAAAATCAACCACACTAGCTGCAATTGTAAATGAAATAAATAAAACAAGATCTACAAATATTGTAACGGTTGAAGATCCTGTAGAGTTTATACATAAAGATAATAAAAGTATTGTCTCACATCGAGAAGTTGGAAAACAAACTCAAACTTTTGCAAATGCATTAAGAGCAGCATTAAGGCAAGATCCAGATGTAATTCTAGTTGGAGAGATGAGAGATCTTGAAACAATAAGTTTGGCATTAACAGCTGCTGAAACAGGACATTTAATTTTTGGAACTTTACATACGAGTGGCGCACCAGCTACTATAAATAGACTTATTGATGTATTTCCTCCAGAACAACAAGAACAAATTAGAGCACAAATTTCAACTTCTTTAAAAATGGTTCTGACCCAAAGATTGATAAAAACAAAAGATGGGCAAGGACGTATTGGTGCTTTCGAAATAATGAAATGTACTCCTGCAATTCAAAACTTAATTCGAGAAGCAAAAATTCATCAAATTCCAAGTATTATGCAAACAGCAGTTCGAGATGGAATGATTACCATGGATAAATCTTTAGAAGAATTGGTTAGGTCAGGAAAAATAGATGCTGGTGCTGCAAAAGCAGAACATTAAAGGATTTTCACTACTTGAATTATTAGTGGTCGTAGTTATTGTGGCAATTGTCTCTGCTGTCGCTTATCCAAATTTTTCGTCGTGGAAAACGGATAGAGAGTTAAGACAAGGTGCAGAAAAAATTACAAATTTAATTGCAGGTATTAATACTCAAGCACAGAGAGGATCTTATCCTTATGTTCAAGTTCATATATCACCTTCAGGTACGGCTGGTGCAGGTTCATCTAGTGTTACATTTACTTCTAAAGGAATGAAACAAAGTACATTAAGCAGCAAATTAAATGCAGGAACAAGTTTAACTTGCCCTATGACAGGTGCTGGTACAGGTGATTGGGATGTAGATGTTGCGGAATATAGATTAGAAAACCTTGCAGTACATTTTGATAGTGATGGAGCAGTTTGTTTTTCTAAAGATGGAAGTTTATTTGGAAAAGAAGGAAAAATTAAAGCCAATTTAAATATTTCGATTGAAAAAGTAAATTCAGATAATTACGTGATAATTTGTACTTTAAAAAATGCAGCAAAAACAGGAAATGAATGCGCAATAAATCAGACAGGTGGCTTGGAAAAACCTGCATACTTGGTACAATGGTCTAGATTTGGTAATGTAACTAAATTTAAATGGAGCGGTAGTGATTGGAATAGGCAGTAAAAGATTAAAAGAAAAAGGTATGACAATTCTAGAAGCGTTGATTTCAACAGCTATTGTTGGAATTGGGTTTGTAGCCATATTTCAAATGGTTAATTATTCTATTCAATCTGTTGATGTTTCAGGAGAAAGGACAAAATCGAATTATTTAACAGCAATGGTAGCAGAAGACTTAATAGGAGACAAAAACTCAGATATATCGGGCAAAAAACTTTATAATTGGTTAGTGGATAATAAGAATAGCGATGGAAATACGTGGTCGATGGGAACTTGCTCTTCAGGGGTTTCTAGCACTGGAAATTTATCTGATGTTCAAAAAGAAAAATTTAGAAAATGGGATAACCGATTTTCAACAAAAAGAATTAAATGTAAAAGTGCTAAGGACAAAAAATCTTTTAAAATATTTGATATTTGTCGATCAGGTTGCACTTACACTAACACGACCGCATATGATAAAATTTATCTCGGGAGAATGGAAGTGAACATGAACGACGGTACAAAGAAAAAATATCTTTATTTTCAAATTCATTAATGAAAAAAAAATTTAGTTCAATAGCGGGTGTTACATTAATAGAAATTTTAATTGGTCTTATTATTTCTGTAATCATGATGGGGGCAATGTATACATCTTATTCTGTTGTTAATAGCACCTACTCACAAATAACTGACAAAGCAAAAATCAGTCAATCAGGAAGAGATATAATTGGAATGCTCATGAGAGATGTTCGAATGGGTGGATATAAATATTTCAATGACAATATAAAAACAGATAGTGTTAACCATGCACCTCTCGTTATTACAAAAAGATCAGGCGCCGCCACTCCTATAGATTGCGATAAATTAGAAATAGTTTATGGAAGTGTTGATTATGACAAGAATAAAGCTGTAGACAAAAGATATACTTACACAAAATATAAAATTACTTACCAATGCAAACCATCAACAATTATAGATAAAGCTGTAGCGGGTGGCAATACCAAGATACAAGCTTTTGCGATTTATAAATCAAAACAGAAATGGGATGCAAGTGGAACCGGAAGTTGGGCTGATCCTACCACGGATGGTAATGACAAAACTTATCCTGATCAAAAAATTATTGATTATGTTCAAGATTTAGTCTTCCTTGCCACAGATGAGAACGGTCGCATTATTTCTCCACCTCCAAATCCATCTAAGAATCATAATGTAGATAAACTTTATAGTATTAAAACTATAGACATCGCTTTAACAATGAGATCAAAAAACAATTTTTTTAAATCTTCAAAATCTAGAACAACACATGCTTTAAGTGATACTGGGAGAAATATTACTAAAACTGATAAATATTTAAGAGATACAATAACTGTATCTGCGCATGCAAGAAATTTGGGATTGCAATGAAAAATAAAAACGAAAAAGGATTTGCTTTAGTTTTATCTTTAGTTTTATTGCTCGTAATGTCATTGATGGGTGGAGCTTTAATTGTAATTTCTGCAGGAGATCATCAAAGTAATAATACGAGCGACCAATACCAGCAAACTTTTTATGTAGCAGAAACATCTTTATTAGAAGGTGAAAAATACCTTCTAAATCAATTTTTGGGACCTTGGGATACATCTACTCATGCTAGAGATGTAACAAAAAGAAATCTGCCAATAAACAAAACTACAGTTTTCACTGGTGCTATGAGTAAAGAAAATTACACGAGCTCAGATAATTTTAACGCAGATACAGGAACTATTTGTTATAACAGTTTTCCTGATATAGATCGTACAGAACTAAAAGTAGTTGTTGCTCAAAGTTGGAATTTTGGAAAATTAATAAGAGATAGTTTTAGTACCAATGCATCTGTTTCAGAACAAAATGAAGCAGATAATCACCTAAAAAAGTTTTATTATGAATTTTTTATCACAAGAATAGGGGCCGCTCCTTTTAGAGGATATGGCGCAAGTGTTAAAAAATCAGCTACAAACACTGGAAATAACGGTATGGCTTTTAGAATTTATGGTTGTGGCATGTTTAAAGAAACGTTCGGTGCACCATTAAATGGAATTACAATGGTGATTCCCCTAGAAAGCACCATTATTTTACCTCAATAAAATGACCAGAATGGACAACGACCACTGTAGAATGCTAATAATTGGATATATAAATATAAAACTATGAAGATTTTTAAAGAAGTAATACTTACTATAATAGCTTTCTCTTTATATATATCATCAGCTCAGGCAGCTTGTGATTTTATCATTAATATTGGGGACAAAAAAACAAAGTTAGTTGAAAAAATTGCAGAACCAATACCAATGTTTCCAGGTCAGTTTATGTTACCAGTTCAATCAACTGAACTATGCCCACATGATAATCTCGACAAGGATATAGCTGTTGAATACATATTTTTAGAAGATGATCTTGCTGCAATTAGACTTGCTGCAATTAGAATGCTTGTTTTAAACGATGGAAAAAACACACTAAGTAATAAACTTACACTGATGAATTATGCAAAAAAAGTTTATGGAGACTTTGACACTGGTCAAAACCCAGGCATTTATAATAATTTTAATGTTTGGGAAAAATCTCAAAGCATAGTCATTTATAAAAGATTGCTGGATGCAGAGGACATGATTGTGGAGGAAATTTATATTTCAAATAAAAAATATGATGAAAAGCTTGGTAAATTTTATTACGATCTTGAAATGAATGAATTAAAAGAAGAAGAAAACACCAATTAATTTATGAGATCAAAATTTTTTATAATTAATATTTTATTATCAATTCTTTTGCTTACAGGTAATGCGTTTTCAAAAGCTTTGCCTCCAGGATCAGGAATTGGAGATGTTCCTGCAAACGTATTAATCCTTTTAGATAAATCAGGAAGTATGGGAGCAAGAATGACTAGTGGTGCAGGCATTTATTACCCTGTATCAATTGCAGTTGATAGCAGTGGCGACGTCTACGGAGGGCAATATACTAACTATGGAATTAAAAAATTTGAGTATGCAACTAGTGGAGTTGACTCATCTTTTGGAAGTTCAGGAATTTACAGGGGATCAGGTAATTGTAGATCATATTATCCTTATGAAATGAAAGTACATAATGGATATCTTTATGTTGCTGGATTTTATAGTCACAGGGTTTTCAGAATAAATTTATCAACCGGTAAATGTGATTGGGATACGTCTGCAACATATGTTCACTCACTAGATATCCAAAATAATATTTTATATGCCTTTGGCAATAGTAAAATGATAGTCCGTAACTTATCTACAAACCAAAATATATCGTGTTCTTATAGCGGTAACTTAAGAAGTAATGGCAGTTGGAGTTACAATATTGCCGTAGACCCTTCAGGAAGTAATTTGTATACTCATAGAAATAGATTTATATATAGATATGCTATAGGCGGCAACAAATGTCCTAATACTAGCTATTCTAGCCGAATTAAAAGAAATAGTTGGCAATATTCTTTTGGGATGAGGTTTCATCCAACGGATGATAGCATTTTTTATGCTACAAGCCATTACCAACACAAACTTTTCAAATTTACTTTAAACGGAGCGAAAAGTAAATTTTCATCTGTCTCTTCTGTAGGAAAATGCTGCACGGGAACATCTACTGCTTCAAACGTTAGAATGTACTATCCAACGGGCGTTGCAGTTGATTCATCAAATAACAGAATTGCAATTGCTAATTATTATAAAAGCTCAATTATATTTTTTGATTTAAACCTAGGTTTTCTTAAAGAAATTGGCGGAAGTGCAGGAACAAGAATGAGCGGAGCTCATGAGGCTATTAAAGCTATTGTAACAGATGCGTCTTTAACTTCTGGTGTGGATTTTGGCTTTGGATATTGGGCATGGGGTGGAAATCCTGGTTTTAAGAGTTGGTCTGGAAATATAACCACTGGAAAAGCAAACCCATGCAATAATACAGCATGCGTAAAGGTCAGAGCTCACAAAGGTGGAGCAGCAAGAATTAATCAAGTTGTAACATCAGTAAGTCCAGGAGGAGGAACAAATGCAGCAGATTGGGCAAAACAGGCTAAAGAATATTATTTACATAAATCTTTATCACCCATTGATAAAAATCTATCCTGTCAAAATAGCTATGTATTAGTTATTGGAGATGGAGTTTGGGGTAATCATAATTCAGCTAAAAATACTGTTACAACTTTATTAAATAGTCACAAAATTAAAACTTTTACAGTTGCTTATGGAGGAGGAATAAGTTCATCGGGTATATCCAACTTTAGAAAAATGGCACAAGCAGGTGGCACCAATGATGTAATTATTGCCAATACAACCGCTTCTTTAAAATCGCAATTGAAAGCTGCGATCTCCCAAATTATTGCATCAAAATTATCTTTTACTGCGCCTGCAATTACTGCAACAATTGAAAAAGGTGGATCCTTGTATCAAGCACAATTTGATTATGTGCAAAACAAAGAATGGCAAGGAACATTAAAAAGAACAGCAATTAGTTCTAGCGGCGTTATTGATACAAAAGATAGTGGTAACTGGAGTGCCGCACAAGTGCTACCTACTCCAACTAAAAGAAAAATTTGGAGTCAAATACCAGGTGTAGATTACAAAACAGATTATAATAATTTTACAGATGCTAATTGGACTGACATACAAACATTATTTCAATTAACCAACAATGAAGTTGCTGGATATCATAGTGTCACCGACAACCCTGCTAATACCAGAAGATGTAAAAATACTTCTGGAGTTGCAGATGGTACTGATGATGATATTAAAGGTTTAATTAATTTTATTAGAGGCGAAGACTATTTTGATTATGACGCTGATTGTAATTTAACTGAGACAAGACCTAATCCTCTAGGAGATATATATCACTCAGAACTGATAGTTATTGGAGCTCCTAGTGCTGAAACCGCATTTGTTAATCAAAACCAAGAGGCTTATTTTAGATCTATAAAGGGTTATGATTCATGGGCTAGTAGTCTATCAGCTAGGGAAGAAGTTATTTATGTTGGGGCAAATGATGGGATGCTTCATGCATTTAGAGCTAAAGATGGAGTTGAAAAATGGGCTTTTGTTCCTCCTTTAATAGCTCCAACAATTCCATTAATGGTAAATGCAAATTTAAATAAAGCTGGAGCTGGTGGATCTAATGCAATTTTTGGTGTCGACGGTTCTCCTGTAGTACATGATATGTATTTTAAGAGTCCTTTGGATAATGCAGTTAAATGGCATACTATAATGTTTTTGCCTTATGGGCGAGGTGGTAATGGTTTCTCTGTATTAGATATTACTCATCCTGACAAACCATTACATTTATATTCTGTATTAAACGATACCACTTTGCACAAAGTTCATATTGCAGATCACCAAGGTAATCTTTTAGGACCCTACGATTATGTAGCTAATTCTTATGGGTTAGGCTCTTTTATAGAAGCAGTACAAGTCACTGATAATGCTAATATGGGAACTGGTTCCATGATTTGTGATGCAACTGGTAATAACCAATGTTACAAATCTAAAAAGTGGACGTTTCCTGTTAGAGGAGTAACAAAATCTGATTTAACAGTATTAAAAGACGGATCTAATTATACACACTTTCAAGTTACTCAAGATAGCAACGGTGATACCGTTTTAACTTTTGGTAATGATATAACTTACTATGGTGCAGATCCAGGTGATAATACAAAAACTAGTACGGAACTTGGGGTATTAATTAAACCAACTGCAGCAGTTATGGGTGTAACAACTCAGCCTGAATACGACTATAGTAAGCTTGGAGAAACTTGGTCTGCTCCTAGAATATTTAGACTGCCTAATAACGGAGCTGGAGATACTGATACATATGATGATATTTACGTTGCTGTTATGGGTGGTGGATATGGAACTCAATTTGAAGGAGTTGGAAATGCTTTATTTGTAATCAACCTGGAAGATACAGCTTATCCAGGAAGAGTGCATAAAATAATAGATATAGAAGAACTACCAGATTCATCAAGTGATATTATAAATTCTACACCAGGAACTCCGGTTGTGATTACTGCAGATACAGCAAGAGGAGTACAATTTAGAGGAGCATTAGTTTACATAAATGATTTTGAGGGAAAAATTACTAAATTTAATTTAACAAATATGAGCGATGACGGTGATGGAAACGCTATCGCTTTATATGATAATACAACTCTATTCTGGGCAGGATCTAATAAAACAAATGGTAGATATATGTATCATTCAATGGATGCAACAATAGGTCAAAGTACAAATTCACTTTGGCTGTATGCAGGAACTGGGGACTATGAAAGAATAGTTGATTCATCAAGCGGTATACAAAACTTATTGCTTGGTATTAAAGATCGTCATTACCCGCTGTACAGAAAAGTGAAAACTCCAAGCAAAGCAGACGATTTAACAAATTGTAAAAATACAACAAACGATCAAACGGGTGCTAATTGTCCTGAAAATGCAGATAGAGGTTGGTATGTAACTTTAAATCACTCTAAAAAAGTAACAGCCGAACCAACAGTTTCAAGTGGATTAGTATATTTCCCGATTTACAAACCTTCTTCTTCGGTTAACAAATGTAGTTTAGGAGATGCATTTATTTGTGCCATTGATGATGAGTGTGGAACAAACTTTTCATCTAGATTAGGTAAAAATACAGGTGCACAAAGTAGTGAAAAATGTAGATATGTTGGTCAAGGTGTATTATCTAGAATTGTAATGTTTGCAGGTCAGTTATTTGCAAACATTGCGGGCCAATCAACTTCGGGAAAAGACTTAGTGACTATGAAAGCTGCTGCTGGTGAAGTTACAACGTATAGAAGTTCTTGGAGACAAAACTACTAATTTAAGCAATCAAGACAAATTTTTCTAGAGGTTTAAATATTTTAAGTAGAAATATATAATCCAGGCAAACATAGTAATCATTGTAGAAAATATTAAGGCAAAACCTACAAGACTATCTTGGTTAACTTTTTTTCTCCATTTTTTTGGAAAGAAATCTAATGAATAAGCATACACAATTATAAAAATATTAAATGCTGAGAAAATAATATTAATGAATAAAAACTTGTCCATTGATTATTAATAACTATTGTCAGCTTAATTATAAACCCATATTTTAATATTTAGCTATATAGGCCTATTTTATCATGAAATTTTCTTAGCTTTTTTAAAGCAACTGCATAGGCTGCTGTTCTAAAATTTAAATTTTTATTTTTATTTTTTTCCACCAATATTTCTTGAAAAGATTCTCTCATGGTATCTTCAAGTCCAGAATACGCTAGGTCTTTTTCAGTTGCCCCTGATGTAATTTTTTTATAAAGCGAGGGTGGTATTGACTTATTTGTTGTTTTTTCAATTAATTCTATAACATCTTGCATTTTTTGCTCATCAAAACGACGCTGCAGTCTTCCAAAACGAATATGGGATAAATTTTTTACCCATTCATAATATGAAACAATTACACCTCCAGCATTAACAAAAATGTCAGGTAATACATGTATGCCACGTTTATTTAAAATTTTATCAGCACGATAAGTGACAGGTCCATTGGCTGCTTCAACAATTAATTTTGCTTTAACTTTGTTTACATTATCTAGACTAATTACAGATTCTGTGGCTGCTGGAATTAAAATATCACAATCAAGCAATAACACATTTGAAGATTTTTTAATGAACTTGGCGCCCTTAAAATGATCAATTTTTTTATTTTTAAGATAATATTTTGAGAGTTTGTTTATATCAATACCTTGACGATTGATTAAGTAGCCATTCCAATCTCCTATTGCAATGATTTTAGCTTGATCTCGATTATATAAATCAAGACATAAACTTTTACCTACTTTACCAAATCCTTGAATAACAATTAAATTATCCTTAAGCTTTTTTTTCAATTTTGTTTTTTTTAGTAGTTCAGGGTGTCTAAAGTATTCCCGAATAGTTTCTTCTACGCCTCGACCAGTTGCGCCGTCTCTTCCTCGAATACCCCCATATTCAACTGGTTTTCCGGTAACACAAGCTAAATAGTTTATATCCTCAGGAAATAAATTTTTATAAGCATCCATAATCCAAACCATTTCTCTTTCCGATGTTCCAA
>CEPS01004883.1_pt1 | contig 18127 bp, 8 predicted proteins | sample 530401 | NCBI WGS metagenome assembly CEPS01 (sample SAMEA2620035, study PRJEB7988) | marine metagenome | biome: marine biome (ENVO:00000447); feature: mesopelagic zone (ENVO:00000213) & marine oxygen minimum zone (ENVO:01000065); material: "saline water (ENVO:00002010), including plankton... | reverse complement strand
CTCAAGCACGTCGGTGCCTTCAAGGTAGGACGCGAGTCGGTCGACCTTGACCGAGACCGAGATGGTCTGTTCAGGGTCCGTGCGGGGATACCACCCATCTCCAGGATTCCACGTGGCGCTGACCTTGAGAACCCCTTGGATTGTCCAATAGCCATCCGCTTCGTCGCCGTCAACTGGTAACACGTCGGTGCCGATGCGAAGCAGGCGGTTGGGCTCGCCAGCCGTTACAAGAAGCTTCCCTTGGTCACAGCCGGGTTCCGCAGAATCAATGCACCAGGGCGGGACGGGTGGTTGTCCTTCCCAGACCCACTCAATCCCTACGTCGCCGACAAGTGGCGCCTTCACGGTGCAATCGTCGAGTGCGATCACCCGCTCACTCGGTGGAGAACCGGTGACCGCGGTTACCGTTTCGCTGTCACGACAGGAGAACTCCGGTCCCTGTCCCTTCAGGCCGTCGACATCGATCGTGACCACGAGTGGTGTCCCGATCGGTTCGGGATTACCGGTGCCAGGATCCCAAGAGGCCTCAACACGAAGCTTTCCCTCGACAAACCAAAGTCCACTGTCAGGAAGCTTGGCGCTCAGGACATCGAAGGCGAACTTGGGAACCTCCGTGTCTCCAGCACACAGGAGAATCTTTCTGGATTCGATTATGGATGCGACGGCGCCGTCCATTGGGTTGAGGTCCCAGTTCAGGGCGCTTCCACCGGTTTGGTCCCAGGTGAGGCTGATGTCAACGCAGCCTGTGCGAGGCGGGGTGACAGAGCAGTTCTCAGCGTGTGCTGCCACAAACTGGTTCGTGTCGCCTGCATTCACGTCGTTGATTTGGGCCGGGCCTGTGCAATCGAAGACCGGGCGATCCTTTGTCGAGACGATGGTCAATTCGAATGTGACAGTGAATGGAAGCGCCGGCCACCCCGCTTCGCTAGCCCATTTCGGGACAAGCTCTCCCGGGAGTGACTGCATAGACATGTTGTCATCGAGAGGCTCGGAACGGCCCGGCAACGTGACAGTTTCAAGTCCTTGGTCGCATGTTCCCAGGAGGTCGCTTTCGAAGGGTCCCAAGATCTCGAAGGACTTGAGATCGCGACACGGATACGGGCCTCCCGACGCGTCGCGAAGGTCGATCTCGATGTCGTACTCCACGACGTCGACGATTCGTCCGTCATAGGCATCCTGGACGGTTCCCTTGAAGTCAGGAAGATCCACCGGGGCGCTGAAGCACTCAAGTCTCAGATCTGATTGGGGCGAATCGGCGACGACCCTGACTTCGAGAACCCAACCCGATGACAAATGACCAAGTTGTTCGTGTTCCAGGACGACTGCGGACCCTGGGGTGATCGAAAGCGTTTCTCCGTCGGCGATTACCGACCTGATTTCGCCTTCGTAGGCGTAGAGGTTGATTTCGTTGAAGAAGACTCCCGATGGGAGTTTCGAATAGCGGGCGGTCTGGTCGTTTGCCGTCGTGTCGGGATCAGGGCAGCCGTAGAAGGATTGGGTTGATTGCTTCACCACCTTGATGATGTTGTTCACGAGGGAGTCGATGTCGTCGACCGCGATGATTTCACCCGTCTGGTCGTCTGACTCGTCGCTCCATTGCGAACACGCGGGGCTTATCGGAACATCGCCAACGATCGGATGGCCGCCATCGCCAGTGATGGCTCGAATCGTGTCGAGTGACACGTTGACCATCGCGGACTCGTGTTCAGAGCCCGCTTCGAAACCCTCTTCCAACAGGACAGCGAATGTCTGAATGTCAAGCGCTACAAGGCGTTCCTTGATCCGCGGAAGCGATTCGTTCGATCTGCATATGGCGTCGGTGAAGAGGCCTTGGGCGAATTCGACCTCCTCGACTGTCTCTTGAGAGAAGGGGTCATAACGGCCATCGGTGAAGAAGAGGAGCACACGGCAGGTGTCATCCTGTGCCATGTCCTCATCCTCAAAGAGCTCGACCGCCTGTCTAAGGGCCGAGTAATAGTCAGTTCGCTTGTGATACGTAGTTCCTTGGGCGACAGCGCGTGTCGCCTCATCGATCTCGCTCTGGGTCAGAGGATCATCGGCCAAGGAAGCAAACCCCCGATAGACCTCAGCCTCTTCCCCGAAACCGACAACGGCGATTCGAACGTCCTGTTCAGTCGCAAGTACCTGTGCGACCTCCTCCAATCCGTCCGTGCGCCGATTCTCCGGGTCGCGAGTCACAAGGGACTCCGACTGGTCCATGAGCACCAGAAGGTCGACCTTCGAATGCCCTGCGCATGGGTTGCGGGTCTCGCCATGGCTTGAGGCGTTCGCAGGTGGCAGTTCAGCATTGAAGAAACCGAAACTGACCGCTATAAGTGCACTCGCCAAGGACACAGCGGTTGCGGAACGTCTCGACCGCATCATGGCCGAGTCATCTCTAACGCCCAGAAAAACGCGTTCCAGACTCCAAGACCCCACGAGGTCAGCGCCACCCAAGGGAGGACCTTACGGGGAGAAATTGACCAGTCGGAATAACGCCGAGCTGCACGCAGCTTGTTGTCCGCAACGAGAAAGGCAGCAAGGTTTGCCGTCCCAAGGAATGAGCCACAGAAGAAACCGAGGCTGTTGGAGTCTGAACCTCCAACAACTGCGAAACCAAACGTCGCTACAAGGAGCACCACTGAAGCGATCGACCAAAGAAGCGGAGGAGAATCACCGCCCTTAAGGTCCGTTTTCGGTGAGGTGCCCATAGTCAATCAGCATGGCTGAGATAGCCGGTTGTTCAATCTCGACGGTCTCGGCCTCTCCCCTCCCCTTGTCTTGCCGAAAGTGACAATCGTCACTCCAAGTGACAGGAAGAGTTTGCCATCTTTCGGCAATTCGCGCGCACACGCGTCGGCTGAATCCGCTTGAGGCCGCATCTTCCCTCGAGCGACAGGTGATCTGTCTGGATCCCTACCAGCATTCGTCCTCCCACTCATCGTCCCAGTATTCGTCGAATCCATCGTCCTCCCAGCACTCGTCCCACTCGTCGTCCCACTGGTTCCAGTCATCATCTTCCGGGTCATCCTCTGCCTCTGAGGGGTAGGAGTCGGTTCCACATTCCAGCGAGCCGTATGAGTCTGTGCACTTCAGGTCGGGCCAGAAAAACGACACCCGGTCGGGGTCCCCACCCGTGTACTGAGAACAGTCGTAGTCGTTCCACTCGCCCGAGGACGCCCGTTGGCAGAGATAGTCCGACCCGCCGATCACCCACAGGTCGTAGTCGTCGAGATCGTTCGGGTACCAGTATTCCGAACAGTCGGGCTGGTCCTTGGAGCCGGAACAGTAACGGTCTGGTGAGTTGAAGTTCGGTGCTGACCCGTCGCTGTAGTTGACACAGTCGTATTGGTTCCATCCCCAGGTCTCCTGACAAAGGTAGGCCCCCGTCCCGACCGAAACCTCGAAGTAGTCGCTGGGGTCGTATCCAGAGCAATCCAGGTAACTGGTGTCGGGGCCAGAGCAGTACAAGTCTGGCGAATAGAAGCTGGGAGTGGAGCCGCCGTCGTAACGGACGCATTCGTATTCGTCGTACTCCCAGGTTTCTTGACAGAGATAGTTGTCATATTCGAACTCGACCTGGAAGTAGTCGTCGAGGTCATCGAGCACCTGCGAACTAGTGATCGTCGGGGTCACCGTGTCTATTGGTGCCACCGTCGTTGTCGGAGCCAGCGTGGTGGTTGGTGCCACCGTCGTTGTCGAAGCCAGCGTCGTTGTCGGAGCCACCGTCGTCGTTGATGCCACCGTCGTGGTTGGCACCACCGTCGTTGTCGGAGCCACCGTTGTCGTTGATGCCACCGTCGTTATTGGCACCACCGTCGTCGTTGACGCCACCGTCGTCGTTGACGCCACCGTCGTTGTCGAAGCCACCGTCGTCGGAGCCACCGTGGTGGTTGGCACCACCGTCGTCGGAGCCACCGTGGTGGTTGACACCACCGTCGTTGTCGGAGTTTGCGCAACTCCCTCTGTTTCGCTGAGGTCGCCATCCGGGCTACACGCCGCTACGGACACCCACACGGCCAGTAGGACGAGGGCTGGAACCAGCGTGGCCCGCCATCGGGACTTCACCAGCCGTGCCCTTCTCGCGTTCCCATATACATGGACTAGTCAACCACTAGCGCGCCCACGGGATTCTCCGCTTACCCGCCGATCCCACATCTTCCAGTCGACCTTGGACGTCTAGACAGGACTCGGATTACGGGTTTTCCGATGACAACCTGATATTGGAGACCTCAGTCAAGGAAAGAGACTCACATAGCGTGCAGGACCGATCGCAGGCACCCAGCGCTACAAGTGGCACCGATCCGCTGAATCAACAAGACTGCACGGCTGTGAGGGCGACGAACATCTTTTCCGATGATCGCTCTGGAAGCGAACAGCGCCTTTACCTCCTACAGCGCATCAGGAGCGGCTAATCCCGTGTCCGAGATCCAACTCGACGTCGAAGTCGTCTCCTCACCGACGCTCAGTTACACGTACTTGGGCACCCGCCGACCCACCGTCTACTCCGTCGCCGTCACCAACACCGGGCCTGACGCCACGGCAGGCATGGTCGTGGAGCCCCGCATACGAATCGAGTCGCCGCTCGACACCCCGGTCGCCGACGAATGGGTCGGCAATCAACGACCGCTGCCTGCCCCCAGCATCGATCAACCGACCTGCGTCACCTGGGAACGGATCCGACTCCCCGCACACCCGGCGGTTCTGGGACGACTGGCCGAAAAGATCAATGCCTCGCTGGTCGTCGACCTCCTCGACGACAGCGGGAACGTGATCTGGGCGGAAAGGCGGCCTCTCACCCTATTGGCAGCAAACGAATGGGTGCTCGATGACACCCACCCGGGGTCGCTGGCCGCGTTCGTGATGCCGAACTCCCGGGCGATCCAGCCCATCCTCCAGCGCGCCCGAGAACGACTCGAACAGGCCACCGGAGACCCAAGCACAGGTGGCTACCAGTCCGGCCCTGAGCGAGCCAGGGAGATCGCCCAAGAGGTGTACGAGGCCATCCGCGACCAGGGCATCAACTACTCGAATCCCGGAACGGCGTTCGAGGTAGCTGTGCAGAAGGTGCGGACCCCGGCAATGGTTCTCGACGGGAAGGAGGCGACGTGTCTGGACTCCAGCGTCCTCTACGCGTCCTGCCTTGCCGCAGCCGGCCTCGACCCGGTGCTCTTTATCGTAGAAGGGCACGCATTCAGCGGATACTTCACCAAAGGCCCCCCCGCGGCCCCATCGGTCATCGACGACAAGGGGGTGATTGCCAACCTCTACCTGCAGAAAGGCGGGCCACTCGTCCAGCCTGTCGAGACCACAACCATGTGCAGCGGTCCAACTTCGAGCGACTTCAGCATCGCTTGCACAGATAACGACAAGTACTGGTCGCACGCCTCCAACGAAATGCAGTGCTTGCTGGTGCCACGGGTCGCATGGGCCGAGGGATACACGGCACCCCCTTCAACCGACGCCCTCCTCGCCGACGAACAGGACGAATCCACCGACGGACTCACCCCCGGACAGCGACCCGCCACACCAACCATCGACATCAGCATGCCCGAGTCCGTTGCGGTCAAGGTGGACGACGGCGAGGACCGCCAAACCCCGCCGCGAGTCCGCCAATGGCAGAACGGCTTGCTGGACCTGAGCGCCCGCAACCAACTCCTCAAGATGAAGGCCAACTCGCCGCGGTTCATGGAGTTCGAGGTCCCGCCCGACCTGCTGGGAAGAATCGATGACGACCTGTTCACCCCGGACAACCGTCTTGCCATCCTGACCCCGGGCGACCTCCCCGACAAGTGGCGCTACAACGGGGTCACCAAGGAGGAGTTCGACACCTTCGTCCGGGCCCAGTCCTCCCCACTCGTGTTCCCGCCGTACTCACTGATCAACCAGCTCCCCAAGGCCGTCCAAGACATGATCAACGACCCCGAGGTCAACCGCCCCAGCTTCGACATCGAACGTCGCATCCACCTGGATTTCGAGGAACACTGCCGCAAACAGATCGCCAACCGGGTCACCAAGATCCGCAGCCGAGCGCAAGAGGTGCGTCTGGAAAGCGGCACCAACGCGACCCACCTCGCCATGGGGGTCGTCACCTGGCAGCAGACAACCAGCTACCAAGGCAAGACCCGCCAAACTCGCTGGGAGGCCCCCCTCTACCTGTACCCGGTCATCATCGACGGCAACAGGAGTTCCGGCTTCTCCATTCGGCTCGACCCCAGCGGGACCATCACCCCCAACCATTGCCTGCGCGAGAAACTACGCCGCGAGCCGTACAACATGGACCTCCCAGAGTTGGAGTACCCCGAAACCGACGAGTTCGGCATCGACTTCGACGCCATGATCGGCTCGATCAACGCCAAACTGCACGACCAGAAGTTGGCCAACTTCTCGGTGCTGCGACGCTGCATCCTGGGCGTCTTCGACTATTCCACCTTCCGGCTCTGGAAAGACCTTAAGGACGACTGGGAGAAGATGCGTGACGCCAACCCGGTTGTCCGCCACCTCATGTACACCCCGGGGCAGGACTACACGCACGAACCCGTAGTGCCCGAACCCCGCCTCGAGCCGTACCTGCCGCTGCCCGGCGACGACTCACAGACCGACGCTATCCAATGGGCGCTCGACGGCCGGTCGTTCCGGCTCGAAGGCCCACCGGGAACCGGCAAGACCCAGACAATCGCCAACCTCATCGCCTCGTGCCTCGCCCACGAAAAGAAGATCCTTTTCGTTGCCGAGAAGTTCACCGCCCTCGAACAGGTCAAGAAGCGGCTCGTCGACATCGGTCTCGGCGACTACTGCCTAGAACTGCACGCCAACGGCGACACGGACCCCCGAATCCGCAGAAACATCCAACAGCAGTTGGGTGAGGCAATCGATGCCCGCTCCGACCCCAAAGACCGACAATGGCGAGACCTGACGGCACGCATGGTCGCCGACGAGCGAACCCTCGACCACTACCGCGACGCCCTCCACGAACCCGGCAGCGCCGAACTGTCGCTGTGGACCGTCCGTGAAGAACTACTGGCCATCGGCGACGGCGACACGATCGACATTCCCCGTGTCTTCCTCGACGACTACAGCCGGAACTGGCCGGAGTTCCAGAACACGATCTTCGAACTCACCGACAGGGTCGAAGCCGCAGTGTCGCTCATCGACAACCCATGGGCGCTGGTCGACAGCGCCACCGATTCGCTCGACAAGGCTGCCCTGTCCGATGTGATGGACCGGCTCACCTCCATCCTCGACGAATTCACGGCGATCACCGGACCGTGGTCGACCCTCCATGGCGTCACCTCCATCGCCGGCCTCGACGCAGCGGCGTTGGCGGCCCGGCTGGCCGGCGACGGATCCCTTCCATCCAGTGCAGGACTGGCGATGGTCGGGGGCCCCACCTGGAACCGCATCGCCGAAGAGGCCATCGCACAGACCGAATCCATCGGTCACAGGCTTGTGACTGCCCGCCAGGCACTACGACCCTTCACCCTGGACCGACCCGATCTCGCTGAGTTGGCCGGGTTGGCCGCCGCCGTCACCTCGGCCGGCCTGCTCTCCCGGGGCAAACGCCGCAAGGCCTTGACGGCAGCCTTGGGAGATGACGCCATCACGACCGATGGCAACGCCCTCGCTACAGCAGTGCTGGCCGTCCACGCCGAAGCCGCCGCCACGCACGAACTCGCCGGCCGACTCACCGAAGAGTTGAGCCTCGCCATCCCCGACGGCTGGAACCCGATGACCGACGACGCGTCAGCCAACCTCGCCGACCTCATCCACGGCACCCGCGCCCTGGCGACGCACTGCGACAGCCCCGGCGTCGGCGACTTCATCGCCCGGCTAACCACCGAACCAAGCCCCGACCGTCTCGCCGGAGCCGTCGTCGAACAGGTCATCGACTCGTGGCAGGACCTCGGCCGACTGCTCGACGTGACCGACACCGGCTTCGAACGATGGCTCAAAGGCCGTACCCTCCTCGAAGCGTGGGCCGCCACTCAGCCCCGTTGGGCCACCGATCGGGGCGAACGCGACCGCTACCTCGAGTTGGACCGCTGGATGGCAATCATCGGCGAAGCCGACCGGTTCATCGACTACGGACTGCCGGCACTACGTAACCCCGTCCTCGCCGGCACCCTCCCGCTCGACGACCTCGAACTCCGGGCCCGACGCGGTGTCCTGCGAGCCACGTTCGCCGAACGGCTCGAAGCCGGTGAGATCGACAACTTCGACGGGCTCCGCCACGACCAGCGCATCCGCCGACTCGAACGCTCCATGACCGACGCCCGGTCGCTGATGGTCGACCGCATCCCGGGTCTGGTCAGCAAGCGAAAGAAGCAGCCCAAAGTCAAGCTCAAGCGACCAGTCGGCGAGGCCCACGACCTGCTGCGCGGACTCAAAGCCAAACGCGGCGACAAGGTGCCGATCCGCAACCTCATCCAACAGTTCGGCGAAGCCCTCTCCGACGTCATGCCGTGCTTCCTCATGAGCCCCGACTCGGTAGCCACCCTCGTGCCCGTCGGTTCGATCCCCTTCGACGTCGTCATCTTTGACGAGGCATCCCAGGTGCGAACCTCCCACGCGATTGGCGCCCTCGGGCGGGGGGCAGCGAACATCGTCGTCGGCGACAGCAAACAGATGCCTCCCACCCGTTTCTTCTCATCCAACCTGGGCCGCTTCGTCGAAGCCGACTCGGACGAGGCCGACATCGACGACACCGAATTCGACGACGAAGACGCCGACGGTGAAGGTGGCTTCCTACCGATCGCCGCCGCCGCCGCCGACCTCGAAAGCATCCTCCAGGAGTTCGAGGAAACTCGTATCCCTGACCTGCAACTGAAGGTCCACTATCGAAGCAGAGACGAATCGCTCATCGCGTTCTCGAACTCCCACATCTATGACGAGCCGATGCTTACGTTCCCCTCCTCGACCGGGGGCACACGTGCGCTGCAGTTCCGCCCCATCCCTGGTCAGTTCATCAGGCCCGGCACCGATCCGAACCTCCTCGACGAACACCATCAGGAGAAGTATCTGTTGGCCAACACCGTGCTGGGTGGTCAGATGCGCAACGTCGTCGGAACCAACCCCGACGAAGCAATCGCCATGGTCGATGAGATCATGAACCGGCTCCGCGACCCCGAACGGCAACGAAGTCGACACGCTGGAGCAGGCAACGGCGCCGAATCGATGATCGCCGTCACCCTCAACGTGGCTCAACGGAAGTTGGTCGAGGCACTCCTGGCATCCGCAGACGCCAATGGCGACGAGAATGTTCTCGAGGCGGCCCTCACCACCACCAAGGACGAGGACACCGGTGTCATAACCGCCGAACCGCAACTCAAGATCCGCAATCTCGAGGCAGTTCAGGGCGACGAAGCCGACACGGTGATGCTGTCCATCGCCTTTTCCAAGCTAGGCCCCGGGGAACGGGGGGCCGGAACGAACAATGTACCGATGAACTTCGGACCCGTCACGCGACCGGGCGGACACCGCCGCCTCAACGTGGCCGTCACCCGGGCCCGAGCCGAAACCATCGTGTTCTGCTCGTTCGACCCGAACGACATGAACGTCAAGCCCACCTCATCCGAAGAGGCCCAGCTCCTGCACCAATTCCTGAAACTGGCCCACGACGGGGTGGAACGGCACGGTGACATCGGCATCGGTGTCGAGCGCAGTCACCACATCAACGACATCGCCACCGCCATCGAGGACATCGGCTATCGGGTCGGCACGCAGATCGGATTGTCGGAGTTGCGCGTCGACATCGCCATCGGGCGGCCAGATGAAACCGACTGGCGGGTCGCCGTCATGATCGATGGACCCGACTGGGCCGAACGGGGTTCAGCCGCTCAGCGGGAGATCCTCCCCAAGGCGGTGCTCGAAACCCGAGGGTGGTCACGGGTGCTGCGGGTGTGGCTGCCGTCGTGGCGCGACGAACGCGACACCGTCCTGGCCCGCATCCGCGACGCCATGGAAGGCGTCGAAGCACCAGTCGACGATCCCATCATCGAAGCACCAGTCGACGATCCCATCATCGAAGCACCAGTCGACGATCCGGCCGACGATGACCCTGATGACGACTCACATGGTGTCCACGACCTTGGCGAGTTCCGAGCATTCGAACCCAACGTCGTCTACGAGGAAGGTCACCTAGTGCTCGACGTCCTCGCTAAGCCCCACCTCTGGGACCAGGCATCGTGCGAGCGGGCACAGCGGCTCCTGATGCAGGTGATATCCGAGGTGCTGGCCGTCGAAGCACCCATCGAGGCGACACGACTCGCCAAGTACGTCTGCACGGTCCTGGGGTTCGAACGGATCCTGAAGCCGCGTGTCGAGGTGGTCAAGGCCTGCCTCTCGGAGGAAAACGTCACCCGGTCGAAGTTCGGCGACTTCGTGTGGGCAACACCGAACCAAGCCGACACCTGGACTTCGTGGCGCCATTCATCCGACCGGGTTCGCCAACCGGAAGAGATTGCTCCTCAGGAATACTGCAACGCCCTGCGGTACATCATCGCCGATCTTGGCTCGCTGGCCCCGGACGACTGCAAGGAGACTCTGCGTTTCCAGTTTGGCTTCAAGACCAAATCGACGAAACTGAACGCCCACATCGACGCCATCTTCAACCACGCCGTCGCCACCGGAGTCGTCGCCATCAGCGACGACGGTCGAGTTTCGATCCCCGACACGGTGTGAAGGAGCCCACTCCTCCTGCAGTTGGCCAAACGGGAGGATCTGGACTCCCACGTGGAGCGGACGACGAGATTCGAACCCGCGACCCTCACCTTGGCAAGGTGATGCTCTACCAGCTGAGCTACGTCCGCGTCGGAGCGCCACTGTATCCGCCGACCCAACGCTTCGGTACGCCGGTAGGGCCGCTCGCGACCTGATCGGCAAGACTGACGGCGTGGCCCAACTGGTGTACGAGTACGACGAACTGCTGGCCGACCACGACTACGCCGAACCCCATATCGTGGCCGGACGACGCCTCCACGGAGGCTTCCTCGCCGACGGCACCTACCAGCCACCGCGCACGCTCGTGCGCGAACCCGCCCTCGCCGCGTGGGAAGAGGCGCTTCGCGAACGGGGTGGCGAACCCTTTGCCGCCAACGCCAACCTGCTCGACGGCGTCCGGTTCCCGACGATCCCCCAGCAACTCGCCCTGCTGCGCCACGGCCTGGACCAGCCGTTCTGGAACACCCTCACCTTCGTCGCCAAGATCGAGGCCAAGGGAGCGTTCCTGTCGATGCTTCCCGTCCCCGACCTCTCAGCCGCAATCGCCGAAGACATCTCGGAGATGGCAATCGGACACCTGGACCGGGGCCTGCTCGACGCCCACGGCCTCGACGAGGGCGGCAACCCGGCGCTGGGCATCGGCGGCCACGACGAGATGTGGTTCGTGGCCCGCGACCTCGTGTACGGCCCGGACGCCCATCCGGACGTCGAACCCGACGACAACATCGCGAGAGAGGACAGCACCCGCCACCTGCCGGAGATAGGCCGGGAGATCGAAGAGTTCTTCTCGTTCCTCGCGAACCTGTTGGTCATAGAGTTCCGGGCCGAAATCGGGTTCGCCGAAACGCAGACGATCCTGCGTTCCCCGGACGTGTTCACCGACAGGCGTGCCGAAGCCGAGACGGCAGCCGAGATCGTCGAACGCATCCGCACCGACGAACGCATCCACGTCCGCTCCCTGAACCTGTACCTGGGAGAACTTCGCCACCTTCACCTGCGCACCAACGACGGCGGCCAGGTGCCCGGCCACGTCCTCATCGACCGGTTCTGGAACGGCCTCGTCCACTGGGCCACCGTCGAACAACCCCGCCTCGTCGCCGCAGATACCCGGCAACGCATGTACGAACGAATCGCCAGGGAATCCGACGGCAAGGCGATCCGAGCCGCCTTCGACGCGGCTGCCTGAGGACCGCTACGGCGATCAGTCGCCGTCGCCGCCCGAGAGGTCGACGCGCAGGGTGAGGATCCCGTCGTCGAGGCTGGCCTCGGCATCGCCGATGATGGCGAAGTCCTGGAAGTCGAGTTGCGCCTGCTCGATGAACCGCAGTCGCTCCTCCCCGCCGATGGGGGGAAGGGGCCGGTCACGCACCGCCTGGGCACGCTCCTTGAAGCGCTGCAGCATCGCATCGAGGTCCAGGTCGTCGCCCACGCCGCCAACCTAGGACTCGGGGCCACCCCTGCCGTTACCGGTCGCAGTGGCAACCTCTGCGAGGACATCGGCAGAGGTCCTGGCCCTGCTCAGTGCAGCCTCCCCCGGCGCAGGCCCTGACGGGGCCTCAGGGTCGGGGTCGGGCTCAGCCCCTGACTCCAACTCCGGATGCCCGACATCCTCGGCATCGGATGCTGCCGCAGCATCGGCCTCGACCCGGGCCGTGGCCCGCTCGAGTTCTCCACGGGCGATGGCTGTACGAACCACCCGGTCAGGTCGCGTCTGCCACCAGTAGACGCCCGAGGCAGCCAGCATCAGCCCGGCAATCACGCGGAGCGTCACGACGATCTGGTCGACGCGGTCACCGGCGGTCTGGCCCTCTTCATCGACCTCGGGGGGCACCGTCTCGACGGTGGTCACCTGCGCAACGACCGGAGCCACCCAGGCCAGGGCACCCACGAGCATGGACGGAGCGATCACAAGTGCTGCCACCACGCTCTTCGCCCTCGGTGCCCGCATGCCCCTCCTCGATTCCCTCGCCACCGATGCTAGCCAGTCGAAACGGGCCTGTCCCGAAAACTCAGCCGGAGGCGGCTACCAGGGCCTGCTCGATGTCGGCGACCACGTCGTCCGGGTACTCGAGGCCACACGACACCCGCATCGTGCCCGGGCCGATTCCCGTGGACACCATCTCCTCGGGGGTCAGGCCCACGTGCGTTGTGCTCGCGGGATGGGAGATCAGCGTCTCTGGACCGCCCAGCGAAGGAGCCTGCCGGGCCAGGCGGACTGCCTCGGTGAAGCGACAGCCCGCTTCGATGTCGCCCCGCAGGTCGAACGTCAACAGCCCACCGAAGCTGCGCATCTGACGCGCCGCCAATCCATGTTGCGGATGCGATTCGAGGCCCGGGTAGCGCACCAGATCCACGCTGTCATGCCCTTCGAGGAACTCGGCAAGGCGTCGAGCGGTGGCCGACTGGTGGGCGAGCCTCACCCCCAGCGTCCGAAGGCCCCGGTGGGCGTTGAACGCGTCATACGGCGAGGCGTTGGCGCCGTGGAGCACGGCAAAGCCCCACAGCCACGACAACAGGTCCTCCGAGCCCGCCACCACGCCGATGGTTGCGTCGTTGTGGCCGGCGATCCCCTTCGTGGCCGAATGCAGCACGAGGTCTACACCGTGGGCAAGAGGGTTCTGGCCCAACGGCGTGGCGAACGTGGAGTCGACGACCGTCGTGGCCTGCGTGATCGCACCGATCTCTTCGAGGTCGACCAGGTCGAGCTTGGGATTGGCCGGCGTCTCGGCGCAGACGAGCATCGTCTTGCCGGGCCGGATGGCCGCCTCGAATGCGCCGGGCTCGGTGCCGTCCACGAAGGTCACGTCGATGCCGAATCGGGGGCAGGCCGACTGTAGGAACAGTTGCGTCCCGGCATAGATCTGACGCTGGGCGACGACGTGGTCGCCAGACGAGCACAACCCGAGGACTACGGCGCTGACGGCTCCCATGCCCGAGGCGAAGGCACGGGCCACCTCGGCCCCTTCGAGTTCGGCGATGGCCGCCTCGAAGGCGTTGATCGTCGGGTTGCCATACCGGCTGTAGAAGCGTTCGGCGCCTACCGCCGTCGCCATCTCACGACCCTGGTCGATGGTTGCGAACTCGAACGCCGACGTGGGGTACAACACGGGTGCCAGGGACGTCTCGCCCTCGTTGCGTCCGGCCAGGATCGCCGAAGTCTCCGGCTCGTACCCGGTGGTCTCTTCGTCAGCCATTCGATTCGATCTCCTCGAGAAACGAGCCCAGGCACCGGCCGACCTCGTCGGTCGCCAGCAGGAAGCCATCGTGGCCGTCCGGGCTCTGGACCACATGATGGTCGCAACGCCCGCCCGCCGCACGGATCGCATCCCGCAGGTCCACCTGCTGGGCCTCCGGGTAGAGGATGTCGGAGGTGATGCTCAGGGTCAGGAACGGCACCGGCGCCAGACGCGCCAATGCCTTCGCCAACGAACCGCGGTCGCGGGCCACATCGTGGAGGTCCATCGCCCGGTTCAGCAGGAGGTAGCTGTTGGCGTCGAAGCGGCGCACCAGCTTCTCGCCCTGGTAGTCGAGATAGGACTCGACCTGGAAGCGGTCCCAGCGGTCGAACACCTTGCGTGGGTCGACCAACTCACGGCCGAACCGGTCGCCGAACACCGGGCCGCTCCGGTAGTGGATCTGGGCAATCGACCGGGCCACGGCGAGCCCGGCGTGCGGTCCGTCGCCGGGCGCTGCGTCGTAGTAGTCACCGTCACGAAACCGGGGATCGATCGCCAGGGCCGTGCGGCCGGCGGCGCTCCAGGCGATCTGCCAGGCACTGGCGGCCAGTGCCGTGGCGATCGGTGCCACCGAGCGCACCCTCTCCGGGTACATCACGGCCCATTCCAGCGCCTGCATGCCGCCCATCGAACCACCCACAACACCGAGCCACCGGTTGATCCCCAGGTGGTCGGCGACCGAGGCCTGGCAGCGCACCATGTCGCGCACCGTGACCGGCGGAAACGCCGAGGCATAGGGCCTGCCGGTCCCTGGGTCGACCGTCGCCGGCCCAGTCGACCCCTGACAACCGCCGAGGACGTTGACACACACCACGAAGTATCGGTCCGTGTCCAGCCCGCAGCCCGGACCGATGACCCCGTTCCACCACCCCGGGGTGGAATGCGCCTCGCCCACACCGCCGTGGGCGTGGGAATCGCCGGTCAGGGCATGGCAGACGAGGACGGCATTGTCGGCTGCCGACGACAGTTCGCCCCATGTCTCGTAGGCCATCGTGATCTCGGGGAGGATGCCGCCGCCCTCGAGGGCGAAGGGGCGACCGTGCCCGACGCTGTGGAATCGTCGGTCGCCGACCGGGTCGCCCAACTGCCAGGCGCCGGTGACAGGCAGATCGGCCGAATACCCGCGGGGGTGCAGGAGGGCTTCGGGGGGCAGGTCGAGGTCGCGCCCCGCCGGACCATCGCCCGACTGCGTCTCGTCACCGCTCATCGCTCGTCCGTTCCCGATCTGCGGGGGGACACCTCCGGCCCGTCGCCGGTGGGTGAGCGCAGGCGCCTCCACCGGACACTTCGTTGTCCCGGCCGGTTCGCCCGACCGGGACCACATCCCCACCCCGTTGCCGGGGTGAGCGGGCACCTTGGGTGTCCGTCCCAGGTTGCCGGACCCGGCCTTCGGCCGGGCCGCTCGTGATGTTTCGGAACAGTGTAGGGGGTGGCGGCAACCGCCGGTCACGTGTTTGTCGTCCGCAACGCCGGATGGGCAGCCCACCACCAGTCGAGAAGCGGCATTGACGGCACCCCGTAGGCCCCACACATCACCTCGCCGAACGCCCTCCACTGTTGCGCCGTGGCCATCCCATCGGCCTCGTGGATCGCCATCGCCGCCTCGGCGCCCTCGTCCCAGATCGTGCGGTCGGCGGGAAGCGGCAGGGCCGACACCTGCGTGGCGGTCAGGCGGATACGGCCCGTCGAACGGCCGACGCCGGCCGCCGCGACCGCTGCGAGGGCGGAGACGGGTGGCGACGAAAGGGCTGCGGCGAGGTGCCAGAGGTCGGACGGGTCGGGCTCGACGGTGATGAGCGGCGTGAGCGGCACCGTGCCCCCCTCGGGGTCGACCATCGCCTCGACAATGCGGGTCTGCGAGGCTACGAGCAACTTCGGGCGATGCCGTTCGTCGATCCAGGCGGCAACCCCTTCGTCCACCACAGCGTCAGGGTCGACCACGGGCGCCGACCAGCGTCGACCGGCGAACCTCGCCCTTGACGACCCCCAACGACAGTTCAACGGATCAACGAGGCCGGTCGTGACCAGCGGTCGACCCGATCCCGCTTCCGCCTCCTCCCCCACGGCGTCTACCAGCCCGTAGTAGTGCTGGCGGAAGCCGGCGGTCACCCGCGCCATGTCGGCGACGCAACCATCGCCGATCGGCGACACAGTCGGAATGCCGAGCAGGCCTGCAACCAACCCGCCCCAGCCGTCCGTTCCGTTCGGTGCCCCAGCAGTACCGGTCGGCTCGAGGTGACGGTCGGCCAACAGCGTCACTTCCGAGCCACCAGCCGACGTTCGTTCGAACACCGGTGCACACACGGGCGTGCGGCCGTCGAAGACACCCGAACGGTCGAGCCAGAGGGCGTCGAGCCTTCCACGTCCGAGCAGGAAGCCGCGGACGGCCGCAGCGTCGCGTGCCGACAACAGGGATTGCGGTTGGATGAGCGACATCCGGCCCCCCGGGGCCAGAAGGTCCGCCCCGAGGGCCAGGAACAACCAGGCGACATCCGTGTAGGCACCCACAAGGTCCGGAAACCTCTCGCGGAGTTCCCGCCGGCGGTCGTCGTCGAACGCCGTGCCTGCACGCAACTGACCGAGGAACGGTGGGTTGCCCACGACCGCCCCGAATCCGACCCCCGCCGCAGTCGGCCACGACGACCGACCCGCCACCAGGGGATCCGCCTCGACGACCCCGACCACCTCTGACGGTTCGACTCCGGCCCAGCCGGCCAGGGCGCACCTCGTCAGGTGGACCGCCACGGGATCAGTGTCGGTGCCGAAGAGTTGGGCGGTGGCCACGTCACGCGGGTTGGCGCCCCGTTCAGCCAACCTGATGCCGGCGGCCAGCAGGAACACGCCGGCCCCGCAAGCCGGATCGACGACCGGTCCCCGCTCGACGGTCACCGCCACCAGCGAAGTGGCGACGTCGGCCGGTGTGTAGAAGGCGCCGCGGCCATGCCGGTCCGGCATCGACTCCTCGTGGAGGCGACCGACATCGGCGAGCCGACCCGGGTCGGCGGCCGCACCTGCAGCCCGGGCGGCCTCGCCCAGGTGTCCGGACCCCGAGGAACCCCCCGGCCGGGTCACCGAAACAGGAGGTCGATCAGGCGGCGTCAGCCGCCGGGTCCCAGGAGGTCAGGTCGGCCAACCGGGGGTCGTTGGAGAACACCTCGACGATCGGATGCTTCATGCCGAGGCGCCGCATCAACTTGCGCACCTCGAGTTCTTCGTTCCAGAGCACCAGGCTCACCACGAGGCCGGACTCGCCGGCCCGCGCCGTACGACCTGACCGGTGGACATAGGTCTTGGCGTCGGAGGGGGGATCGTGGTGGATGACCACGTCGACGTCGTCGACGTGGATGCCCCTGGCGGCGACGTCGGTCGCTACGAGGGCCTTGACCCTGCCGGAGGAGAAGTCGCGCAACGACTTCTCGCGCTTCTCCTGGCGCAGGTCACCGTGGATGGGGACGGCATCGACACCCTCGTCCTGGAGCGACTGGGCCAACTTGTCGGCACCCCACCGCGTGCGGGTGAAGATGATCGTGCGGTTGGACGCCCCGATGATGGCGGCAGCCACCCGAACCCGGTCCATCTGGTGGACGGCGAGAAACCGGTGCTCCATCTCGGCGACCGTGGGCTCGTCTTCGTCGATGGCGTACATCGCCGGATCGTGCTGGTAGCGGCTGATGAGGCCGGCGGTCATCCCGTCGAGCGTCGCCGAGAACAACAACGTCTGGTGCTCGCCCTCGATGCCGCGGAGGATCCACTCGACCTGGGGCATGAAGCCCATGTCGGCCATGCGATCCGCCTCGTCGATGACGATCCGCTCGATGCCCGCCACGGAGAGTTCCTTGCGGTCGATGAGGTCGATCATCCGGCCCGGGGTGGCGACCACGAACTCGACCCCTCGCTTCAACGCACTGATCTGCTTCTCGATCGGGGCACCGCCGTAGATGGCGTGGATGCGGATGCCCCGGCGCGCAGCCAACGGCTCGAGCTCGCGGCAGACCTGGACCGCCAGCTCGCGTGTGGGCACGAGAGCGAGGCCCGTCGGGCACCCCGGTTCGGCCTTCGACAACAGCTGTACGAGCGGCAGGCCGAAGGCAAGCGTCTTACCCGAGCCGGTCTTGGCCTTTCCGCATACGTCGCGGCCGGCCAGGCCGTCGGCGATCGTGAGGGACTGAATG
>CEPS01002771.1_pt1 | contig 18211 bp, 23 predicted proteins | sample 530401 | NCBI WGS metagenome assembly CEPS01 (sample SAMEA2620035, study PRJEB7988) | marine metagenome | biome: marine biome (ENVO:00000447); feature: mesopelagic zone (ENVO:00000213) & marine oxygen minimum zone (ENVO:01000065); material: "saline water (ENVO:00002010), including plankton... | reverse complement strand
TGGACTTCTACGCCCTGGGACTCCAGCTCACAGGTGTCGCCTCGTTGATGTCGTCGATCAACCTGACGGTGACGATCCTCAACATGCGTGCCCCTGGGATGACCCTGTTCCGCATGCCCGTATTCACCTGGATGATGCTCGTGACCCAGCTGCTGCTGGTGTTCGCAATGCCCGTCATAGCGGTCGCCCTGTTCCTGCTGACGTTCAGCCGACTGTTCGGTGCCAGGTTCTTTGACCCGTCGGTGGGCGGCGATGCCCTGCTCTGGCAGCACCTGTTCTGGATCTTCGGTCACCCCGAGGTCTACATCCTGATCCTGCCGTCGTTCGGAATCATCTCAGAGGTGATCCCCACCTTCTCCCGAAAGCCCATCTTCGGGTACCCGTTCATGGTGTTCTCGGGAATCGCCATCGGTTTCATGGGCTGGGGCGTGTGGGCCCACCACATGTTCGTGTCCGGTATCGGACCCATATCGGTGGCTGCGTTCTCGCTGTCGACGATGTTCATCGCCGTACCGACAGGCGTGAAGATCCTGAACTGGATGGCGACCATGTGGGGCGGCCGCATCAAGTTCTCGGCACCGATGCTGTTCGCTGTCGGTGTCGTCTCCATGTTCACCATCGGCGGCCTCTCGGGCGTCACGCACGCCATCTCGCCAGCCGACACCCAACAGACCGACACCTACTACATAGTTGCCCACTTCCACTACGTCATCTTCGGTGGAATCGTCTTCGGCCTGTTCGCCGGTCTCTACTTCTGGTGGCCGAAGGTGTTCGGCCACATGCTCAGCGACGGGGTCGGCAAGGTGAATTTCTGGGTGATGCTGGTCGGGTTCAACCTGACCTTCGGGCCGATGCACGTGCTGGGCCTTCAGGGCATGTCCCGGCGCATCGACAGCTACAGCCCCGGCTTCGGATTCGAACTCTGGAACATGGTTTCGACCATCGGCTCGTTCCTGATCGCCCTGAGCATCGCCATCTTTGTCGTCAACGTGATCATGTCGGCGATGAAGGCCAGGGGACAGGCTCCCTGTGGGCCAGATCCGTGGGATGCACGCAGCCTCGAGTGGCTCACGCCCAACCCGACCCCGGTCCACAACTTTGACGAGGTTCCGGTGGTCGAGAGCCTCGATGAGTTCTGGCACCGCAAGTACGGCACCGATGACGATGGTCGCGTTGTGCGTGTGGCCTCGGCAGAGGAGGTCTGCGAGGACGGCTCAGCCGTGGGCGTGCACCTTCCGCCTCCGTCGTTCTGGCCGATCGTGTTCGCGTCCGGCCTGCCGTTCATCGCTCTCGGGCTCATCTTCAACCTGTGGCTCACGGTGCCCGGTGGCCTGCTGGTGGTGATGGCCATCTACGCCTGGATCTTCGAACCTGTCGACGACCCTGATGCCGCCCACGGGGACCACGATGACCACGAAGGCGACGAGGCAGCGGCCGACACGATCGAGGAGGCCCCCGTTGTCTGACACAGCCACCAGCGACCACGCAACCACCACGGGCATGACCCACAACAAGTTGGCGATGTGGGTGTTCCTCGGTTCCGAGTGCCTGCTCTTCGGTGCGCTTATCTCGACCTACCTCGTGTACCGGGGTCGGTTCGCCTCCGGTCCGGCACCGGGTGACATCTTCGACATCCCGTTCACCTCGGTGAGTTCCTTCGTGCTGCTCATGAGCTCGCTCACGATGGTCCTGGCCCTGTCGGCCATCAAGCGTGGAGACCTCCGCAACAACCGCCTCTGGTTGTTGACGACAGCCCTGCTCGGGTCCCTGTTCATCGGCGGCCAGGTCTACGAGTTCACCACCTTCTTCCGTGAGGGTCTCGGTTATACGACCAGCCCGTTCTCGTCGGCGTTCTTCACGCTCACCGGCTTCCACGGCGTGCACGTCAGCCTCGGCATCATCATGTTGATGTCCATGTTCATCTCGTCGCTCCGCGGCTCGCTCCGAAAGGAGCACTCTGAGACGGTGGAGATCATTGGCCTCTACTGGCATTTCGTCGACATCGTGTGGATCTTCATCTTCACGGTGATCTACCTGGTGCCCTCACCTACGAGCTGACCGGGGAGCAACGTCAATGAGCACCACCGAGATCACCGACCGGCAGGATGATGTCGTCCACGACGACGGTCACGACCACCCGTCGGACTCGAAGTACTTCCAGATTGCCCTCATCCTCGCGGTCCTGACTGCTCTTGAGGTGGCCACCTACTACGTGGACATCGGCTCCGCCCTGATCCCGGTCCTCATGGTCATGATGGTCGTCAAGTTCTTCATGGTGGCCGCCTGGTTCATGCACCTGCGGTTCGACAGCAGCCTCTTCACGAAGTTCTTCGTCGGGGGACTTGTGCTCGCTGTTGCCGTCTATGTGATTGCCCTCAGCGCCTTCGAGTTCTGGTCCAAGGGCTGACATGGTCCTGCGCCCGGCCCGGAACGGGGCACGGGTCACCGCCACCTCTCCAACACCTGACGGGACCCGGCGATGATTGCCGACGTGGCGGGACCGTGGGACTGGCAGGCCCACCCCGAGGTCTGGTTCCTTGTGGTGGCTGTGGTTGTTCTGGGCTGGTGGGCGGCCCGGGTAATCGGCCCGAAGGTGGTCCCGGTGGGAACACCGGTAACGACACCGTTCCAGCGTCGTGCCTTCGTTGCCGCAACTGTCCTGCTGCTGGTGTCGGCCGACTGGCCGATGCACGACATTGCCGAGGACCACCTCTATTCGGTCCACATGCTCCAGCACCTTCTGATCACGTTCATCGTTCCGCCCCTGTTCCTGTTGGCGATGCCGGGCTGGTTGGCCCGGTTGCTGATTCTGGAAGGTGGGTTCGGAGCCCGTCTGCTGCGAAGGTTGACCCATCCTGTTGTGGCGGGCCTCATCTTCAACGGGTTGATCGCCCTGACCCACTGGAGCAGCGTCGTGAGCTGGTCCGCCGAGTTCGGGGCCTTCCACTACGGAGTTCACGTCGTGTTGTTCGCTGCGGCTCTGGCCATGTGGATGCCGGTGGTGGCACCGCTACCGGAGCTGCGGCTGTCGCCGCCCGGGCAGATGCTCTACCTGTTCCTCATGTCGATCATCCCGACCATCCCGGCGGCCTGGCTGACCTTTGCCGACGGAGTCGTGTACCCGAGTTACGACGACGGCTTCGAACTGTGGGGGGTCGGCGTGCGTTCCGACCAGCAGACAGCGGGGCTGATCATGAAGCTGCTCGGTGGGTTCTACATCTGGGGAATCATCGTCGTGAAGTTCTTCTCCTTTACCCGGGAGCAGAACCGTCAGGACCAGCGCCTGAGGCCGGCGGCCGGTCGTCTCGCCGACGGCCGCTCGGCGTCAGCTGATCCACCCCAGGTGACGGAACCGGTCGAGTAGCCACCGCGTGGCCCCGCTAGGTTCTGATCTGTGATCGACGTAAGGCTCCTTCGCAGCGACCCGGACTCTGTGAAGGCCGCCATTGGCCGCCGCGGTGAGGACACCGGCCCCCTGGACCGGGTTCTGGCCCTCGACGTTCAACAGCGCCAACTGGGCGAGGAACGCGATGCCTTCCGCAACGAGGTCAGGAACATCTCCCAGGAGGTCGGCGACCTGCACAGGCAGGAAAGGGGAGACGAGGCAGCGTCACTCCAGGAGCGCAGCCGTGAACTCGGCGACAAGGCCGATGCGCTGTCCGATGAGGCTGACGCCCTGGCGGGTGAGATTCGTGACCTGTTGCTGCGTATACCCAACATCCCGGCCGACGAGTGTCCCGACGGTGCCAACGAACACGACAACGTGGTCACCCGGGTCGAGGGATTCGACGAGGCCACCTGGGCGGACCACCAGCGGGTCCCCCACTGGGAGATCGGCGAAGAGCTCGGAATCCTCGACGTTGAGCGTGGAACCAAGCTGTCAGGCTCCATGTTCGTCATGTACAGCGGCCTCGGCGCCACGTTGTGCAGGGCGCTCGTGCAGTACGGCCTCGACAGGAACGTCGATGCCTATCGCGAGATGAGGCCGCCGACGCTGGTGTCCACATCCACGATGACCTCGACGGGTCATCTCCCCAAGTTCGAGGATGACGCCTACCACCTTGAGCGCGATGACCTGTGGGCCATTCCGACAGCTGAGGTGCCCCTCACCTCGTTGGCACGCGACGAGGTCCTCGATGAGGCCGACCTGCCCATGAAGTTGATGGCCCACACCTCGTGCTTCAGGCGTGAGGCCGGGTCGGCGGGCCGCGACACCCGTGGTCTCCTGCGGATCCACGAGTTCGACAAGGTGGAGCTTCTGGCCTACGCCACTCCGGAGCAGGCCGCCGAGGTCCATGCCGACATCCTTGCCAGGGCAGAGTCGGCCATGGTCGACCTGGGTCTCGTGTACCGCATCCTCGACCTGTGCACCGGCGACCTGGGGGCCTCGTCGGCCCGCACCTTCGACATCGAGGTCTACGCCCCGGGCGCAGACCAGTGGCTCGAGGTCTCGTCGGTTTCATGGTTCAGCGACTACCAGGCACGTCGGGCCAACGTCCGGTACAGGCCCGAGGGGCAAAAGGGCACGGCGGTGGTGCACACCCTGAACGGCTCGGGCCTGGCTGTTCCACGAGTGTGGGCTGCGGTGGTCGAGACCCACAGGCAGCCTGATGGAACCATCGCGGTTCCTGAACCCCTGCTGCCCTACTTCCGTGGTGGCACGGTCATTTCCTGACGCCTCATACGGCCAGGGCGATGCCGGCGAGTGCTGCCAGCGTTCCCCCGACAAGGGTCAGCGACACGTAGACGGCGCTGGACCCGACACCCCGTTCGTCTGAAATGGCCGAGGTGTCGGCTACGAATGCGGAGAGCGTTGTCAGGGCACCCAGGCCGCCGGTGCCGATAATTGTTACGGCCGGTCCCGTGAGCCCCGCCATCAGGCCGAGGGCGAACGAACCCGCCACGTTCACAAGGAGAGTGCCGCGTTCGGCGCCGGGCCAGACGTGGACGGCGACAGTCCGGAGTGCTGTGGCGGCGGCCGCGACCAGGGCGAAGAGGACGGCGGTGCTCATGTAGCTGCACCGTTGGCCATGGTCATGGTCCTGGCCCGGTCGAAGCAGACGAGACCACCGACCACGGATGCAATCAGGTAGGTGGCGGCCATTCCGAGGTGCCCGCCGCGCATGAGCTGGGCGGCCTCAACGGTGAACGTGGAAAAGGTGGTGAGGCCTCCGCAGAAGCCCGCGCCGACGAGGAGCCTGGCTCTGTGGTGTACGGCCCTTCCGACAAGTACCCCGAGAATGGCGCATCCGACCAGGTTCACGATGAGTACCGACCAGGGAAAGGTCGTCGACGGCCCGAGGGTGAGGACGGCCCACCTGGTACCGGCTCCGGCGGTGCCACCTACGGCGACGAGGCCGGTCATTGCCGGGGTGATCTGTGGGATGTGTCGGGGCATCGGCGGATCCTATGAACGGCGATTCCCGGTGGATCCCCTTAGTGCTGCCCTGGTCCAGGTGAGGAGCACGAGCACAGCGGTGGCGGTGACCAGCACCTCCAGTGGAACAGCCCACCGAACCGGGTCGGACAACCAGTGTGAGATCCGTTCAGGCCAGGCGATGGCGACGCGGACGACGGGGAAGAGGACCAGCTCGCCGCGGTACATGATGCCCTCCAACACAGCCCAGGCCACGGCCGTTGCCATCAGGAGGTCCCGTCGTTTCCGGGCGGCCATTGCCGGCGTGACTCCCCAGATGGCAGTGGTCCAGATGAGCAGCCACAGGGCCAGGCCCACCCGGGTGCCCCCCACCTCGGCGGTCCAGTTGGTGAGGTGAACCTGCAGCGTGGTGACGGCATCGATGATCGGGTTCGAGGCAGTGTTGACATCGGCGAGGATGCGGATCTCGTAGACGCCGTAGACGATCAGGTAGGCACCACCCAGCAGCAGGGCGAACGCCCCGATCCGGTCGATGTGTGGGAGCAGTCGCCGGAGGTGTCGGACGGCGCCTCCCCTGGCGACGGCCAGTGACAGGGTCAGGGCAGTCAGAACCGCCGCCATGCCCGCAGCGAAGGCCAGGTACACGACGAGGCCCTCGATGATTCCCTCACGCCGGAAGCTGCCGGCCACGTGCAGCAGAAACAGCGGGGCGGCACAGCCGATTGACACAACGGCGTAGGACATCCCGAACCCGAATACCGACCAGAGTTCCCGTGAGCGGGGTCCCCTTCGGGGCTGCAGGAATGACAGGTTGGGCTTGCGACCGGCAAGGATCGCGATTCCGTATGGGATGAGCATTGCACCGATTGCGACGGTTACCCACGGGGTGCGTCGTGCCACGGCGTCCTCGCTGACCAGGTAGGTGACAGCCAGGCCGAGTGCACCGAAGACCATGACGAAGGCACCTGTCAGGGTGAGGCTGACCACAAGACCCCGCATCACCTGTTCGGGGCGGGCCCTTGTGTCGTCGGTGTCTCGCCCGATGAAGTACCCGAGCCAGGTGGGCAGCATTGCGAAGCCACAGGGGTTTACGGCTGTCACGATTCCCAGGGTGAACGGCAGGGCGATGCCGATGTCGATCATCGGCGGTGCCCGCTGGTAGTCGTGGTCACGACAGGTACTCGTCGATTGCCGCCTGGAGGCCGTCGTAGTCGAGTTGGCCCTGGTGGACGCGGACGAGCTCGCCTGACCTGTCGATGAAGGCCGTGGCCGGGAGGCCTACGGCTCTCAGGGCGGCTACGAAGCCTCCGTCGGGATCCCGGCCCAGCAGGTAGGTGACGCCTATCTCCTCGATCCGTTGTGCGGCCCTGGTGGGCGAGTCGCTGATGTTGAGGCCCACGAACCGGATTTCGTCGCCGCGGTCCCGGTGCACGGCCTCGAGGTCGGGCATCTCCTCGAGGCACGGTGCACACCAGGTGGCCCACAGGTTGACGACGATCGGGCGACCGTCCTGCCTGTGGAGTTCGGCCAGGGTGGTGGTGCCGCCGTCGACCAGTTCGAAGGACCGGTCCAGTGCGCTGTCTCTCGTGACAGGCGTACCGGGTTCGGTTGCACACGAGGTGGAGGCCAGTGCGATGAACAGCAGTGCGATAGGGAGCCTGTACACGGGGCTGACGGTAGTCGGGACCCCGCATGGTTGGTGCGCCCCCCCGGGCCGGGGATCGCCAGAGGCGTCACCCCGGCCCGGGTCTGGGCGGCTTGTGCTCCCCGTGGGCCGACCGGATGGTCGAGCACCGGCGTCGGGAGGGGTTTCCGACGCCTCAGGCCGACCTGAGTTCGACCTGGAGGTGGGCCGGGATCGGCACCACGGGGAGCTGGTCTTCGGGACGGGCCACCTTGGGTGGCCGTCCCCTGCGTCGCTTGGTGGCGAGCATGCGGCCGTTCAGGAACAGCTGACCGCCCCAGACGCCCCACGGCTCGCGCCGCTGGATGGCCCCCTCGAGGCATGAGGCCAGGGCCGGGCACCCTGCGCAGATGCGCTTCGCCTGGGCGATGTCGCCGAGGTCCTCTGAGAAGAACACCTCCAGCGGAACGCCGAGGCGCGAGCAGGCAGCGTCGTCGCGCCACACCTCCGGTTCGTACTGGAGTGCCTGCATTGTCCATGTCCTTTCGGTAGTTCGTCCTGTCTCTGATCTCTTCTAGAAAAAACTGAAAGGCCGCCGGATTTCTCCGGCGGCCTCGGGGTCTTGGTGTGCATTTCAGCTGATCAGCTGGTTGCTCCCCGGGGCCGCTGGTGGATGGTCCAGAACACGTTCTTGTCCAGATGGTTGGACGTGGTCCATGTGGCCGTGAACGTGGCCGTATAGGTCGGCTTTACGACGCGTGGCGAGAACGCGGGCGCGCCGGCCGGCTGGCCGTGGCGGTGCTGGTTCATCGACTGCATGGTGCTGTCTGTCTGCCGTTTCGTGTGCTGTCTGCTTCTGTTTCGTCTGTCGGATTGCACGTGGCCCTCCGGTCAGGAACCCAAGGGTACGGGTAACCACGACGGGTGACCACCCAACACCATTGCGTGGTGGCCGTCAAGTGAATAAACGACGGTTCGTTGGATGACGTAAAACCGCAGGTCAGGAGGGTTGGAACAGGCCCGTCCGGTAGTGGCGCAGTTCTTCCAGAGATTCCCTGATGTCGTCCATCGCACGGTGTCCTACGGCCTTGTCTGGGGCCGAGTCGAGCAGTTCGGGCTTCCAACGCCTTGCCAGTTCCTTTACCGTTGACACGTCGATGGACCTGTAGTGGAGGAAGGTCTCGATCTCGGGCATCCATCTGGCCAGGAAGCGGCGGTCGGTTCCGATGGAGTTGCCACACAGGGGCACCGTGGCCGGTTCTGCGATGTGTTCCTTCAGGAATGCCAGCGTTGCGGCTGCGGCCTCGTCGTGGCTGGTGGTGGAGGCCGCAACTGCGTCGAGCAGGCCGCTTCGGGTGTGCATCTCCCTCACGTAGTCGCCCATCGTGGCCATGGCCCCGGCCGGTTGGTGGATGACGATGTCGGGGCCTTCGGCGACCAGGTCGAGGTTGTCGTCGGTTATGAGCGTGGCGATCTCGACGATGACATCGGTGGCGGTGTCCAGTCCTGTCATCTCCAGGTCGATCCATGCGAGCACGGCGTTGAGCCTATGGCGGTCGGTCCCGACAGGCGTGCCCATGAGCTGTTTCGGGTCTCTGCAGGGTCGGGTTGGGTGTCAGGTGGGTCGGGCTAGGGTCGCCGCCGTGCTGGAGATACCCATTGTCCGCCTGTCCGAGGATGCAGCAGTGCCCGCCTACGCCAGAGTGGGTGACGCCGGAGCTGATCTGGTGGCAGCCGGGGCCGCCGTGCTCGCCCCGGGTGGTGGCAGGGCCCTGATTCCCACCGGTGTCGCCATCGCCATTCCGGAGGGCTACGCCGGCTTTGTGCAGCCCAGGAGCGGCCTGGCACTCAGGCACGGGGTGACGTGTCTGAACACCCCCGGCCTCATCGATTCGGGCTACCGGGGTGAACTGAAGGTACTTCTGGTGAACACGGATCCCTGTGATCCGTTCGAGGTTGTCGTCGGCGAGCGCATCGCCCAGCTGGTGATCCAGCGTGTCGAGGACTGCGGGTTCATCGAGGTTGACGGGCTTCCTGACTCCGACCGGGGCCAGGGCGGATTCGGCTCAACCGGGCGGTGACCTGCCGGGTGGGTTCAACCTCGGTGAGCAGCCAGGTCCACCGTGTTTCCGCCGCCCTCGACCGTGACGAGGACCTCGTCGGCAGTTACGCGGAAGTTGATTTCGACGCCGTGTCCGGCCTGGGTGATGCTGCCCGCTGCCTTCTGTATCGATGTACCGAGGTCTCCCAGTTCGCCAGGGTCGATCTGGTGGATGCGGAGCAGCGAGGCGAGGGTTACCCGGGGGATCTCCGCGAACTCGGGATCGGGTGGGAGCCTGAGGGTCACCGTGTCGTTCCCCGCTGTGTGGACCATCGCCTCAGTGTGCCACCCGGTTTCACACCAGCGGCGACCATTTCCGCCAGAGCCGATGCTTCCCCGGCTGGAACGGGATGGCACCGGTCGGCCAGCATGAGATCGTGACGGTTCTGGTGGACGAGGCCATCTGGCCCTGGAGGGGTGGCCGGTGGGCGCACCTGGTCAGCGACCAGACCATTGCGGAACTTCACGACTTCGCGGTCGCGTTGGGCCTTCGGCGCATGTCGTTCCAGGGGGACCACTACGACGTGACCGCAGCGGCACGCAGCGAGGCAATTGCGATGGGTGCCGAGGCGGTGGGCGGACGGGACCTGGTTCGACGCCTCAGGGCAGCGGGGCTGCGCCTGGCAGCGGCCGAGAGGCCCGGGCGTTGGGAGAAGTTGGGCCGGTGGCCACCGGCGGGGGTGGCTCCTGACCTTGCCGGCGTGGTTCCGGACCGCCTGGTTGAGGCCCTTGCCGGCTGTGTAGCCGCCGATTGGAGTTCAGCCGGCACGGCTGCGTACAGCCGGGCGTCGGAGGTCGTGGTGGTGGTCGAGGGTGCCGGCGGGCTGGCCGTAGAGGGCGGTCTGCCGGTTGGTGTAGAGGTCCGGTGCAATCATGGTCGGGTGCTCGAGTTGTTCACCCCCGTGGAGGTCTGATGCAGGCCGTACGGGGTGTTGTCGTGGCTGCCGTGTTGCTGGTTGCCGTTTCGTGTGCTGGTGGGGTTCAACCGGACGAGGATGCCGGGGCGTCCACGACCACGATCGTGTCGCCGGACCTGGTGGTCCCTACCAATGGTTGGGTCCAGATTGGAGTTGAGACCTTCGACCTGGTCTTCACGTGTTATGCAGCCGGTGCGGGTGATGTCGTTGCCGTCGGCGTTGGTGCCGATTCCGAGTCGGGGGAGCGGGTCGAGGCGCTGGTGCAGGGCTTTCTGGGTCAGCCGTACCTCGGTGTGACCGTCGGCAGTTCGACCAGGTACGAGGCTTCTCTGGAGGATCCTCTGGAGGTCTACGTCCACGACGACACCATCAGCGCCGGAGCTGTCCGCTGGGAACGCGATCTGGACCTTGAATCGGGTGGCGGTGAGGTGGTCGGGTTCGGGGCTGTGTTCGTCGAGTGTTCCACCTACGAGAACCGCCTGCCCGAGGGCTACTGAACAGGGCAGCCGTTGAGCTCTTCGGCCCAGGGCAGCCGACCCGACCAGAACCTCACGATCTTCTCGCCGTCGCTCTGGAACATGACCCTGAAGACCTTGTCGCTCTGGTCCCTGGGCACGTAGGCGAGGAGGTTCCCTGAGCCGTCGGGTAGGGGCGAGGTCTGGATGCGTTCGCCGAACATGTCGATGATGCGACCCTCGGTGTTGCCGACGCCTGCGCCTGATCGCGTGGTGATCTCGTTGGTGTCGATGTCGACGCGTTCGACGGTTCCGCCCACCACCCAGAATGTGATTCCGGCGGGTGCGTTGTCGGGTGTGGCCAGATAGCACTCGCCAACCGGTGTGATCGGGGTGAACCTGGTTCCGGCGGCCCGCTGTGCGGCGTTGGCCGTCATGCCGAAGATGACGGCATCCAGTCCGACCGTGCTGACAGTGGACTGGTAGTCGAGTGTGGCCATGCCCAGGTCGTCGAGCGGTGGAAGGGTTCCGAGCATTTCCGGATCCAGGGTCGTCGTGGCTGCCTGTGCCGCAACCGTTGTCGTCGGAGTCGTCGTGGCTACCGGCGCGCTGGTGGTTGCCGTAACCGCGGTCATGGCAGGCGTGGTGTCGAAGACCTGGGTGGTCGGGTTGCAGGTACCCAGGAGCAGCACGACGGCCACGAAGAGGACCCCGATGAGGGCGACCAGCCAGGCGCGCATGGTGTTCAGGTTACGACAGCGGGACGGCCAGGTCCGGGCGGCCCACAGTTGCGGTCACGATGTGGTGCACTGGCGCAGTGGGAAGGGCTTGGGCAGCTGTCGTCCTGGCGGCGGTTTCGTGTGGCAGTGGAACAGCGGTGGTATCGCCCACGACGGTGGTCCTGCCAGTGGCAGCGGCCACTGTCGCCACTACCACCGCTGTTGCCTCTCCGACCACGACAACGACGAGCACCACCACGACAACGACGAGCACCACCACGACGATGGCTCCGCCTCCGGGCGCGGCCGACTGCATTGCTGCCATGCCGCTGGCCACCCGGGTCGGCCAGGTGCTTATGCCCGTTGTCGACCAGGGTGGTCTGTTGGAAGTTGCCGACCTGGCGGGCCGGGGCCTGATCGCCGGGGCCGTTGTGGTTGAACCGGTTGATGGTGGCCTGGGTGACGCCATTGCGTCGGTGCAGGCGGTGTCGGCCACGGGATCCCTGGTGATGGCGGTGGACGAGGAGGGTGGCACGGTGCAGCGCCTGGACTCGCTGTTGGGTCAGATGCCGTCGGCCCGGCAGATGGCGGGGCATCCGATCGGCGACGTGCGGATCGCCGCACGCCAGCGGGCGGAAGCGATGGCGGGCCTGGGTTTCACTATGAATCTGGCTCCCGTGGTGGACGTGGGGGCTGGTCCCGGGATCGGGTCGCGCTCGTTCTCCGAGGATCCCGTCGTGGTGGCGGCGTTCGGTTCTGCGGTCGCCTACGGCGTGCTGGATGCCGGTCTCACACCGGTTGCCAAGCACTTCCCGGGGCATGGCCGGGCATCGGCCGACAGCCATGAGGAGTTGCCGGTTACGCCGCCGTTTGAGGACCTGGAGGCGGTTGACCTGGTGCCGTGGAGGTACATGCCGCCGGGTACAGCCGTGATGGTCGGCCATCTGTCGGTGCCGGGTCTGACCGATGGTGTGTCGACCTCGCTCTCGCACGAGGCGGTCACCGGGTTGTTGCGACGCGAGATGGGCTTTGACGGCCTGGTGATCTCCGATGACCTGGCAATGGGTGCCGTAGCCGGTGGTATGGACATTCCACAGGCAGCGGTGCTTTCGCTGAGAGCGGGTGTCGATCTGCTGATCGTGGGTCCTTCCGATGGCGTGGCCGGGGTCGCCTGGGAGTTGGTGATGGCCCTGGAGGATGGCCGCCTGTCTCCCGGTCGCGTGAACGAGGCGGTTGAAAGGGTGCTGGCCCAGAGGGGGGTGGATCCGTGCGGATTCGAATGGGAATGAGCCCCCGGTTGGGCCAGACTCTCCCATGGCCGACCTGACCGGACCGTTTCTGCCGTCTGCAGAGGAACGGGAGCTGAACCGGCGGCTGAGGGAGGAGGCCCTCGAACACCTTGTCCGGAACCCTGACTGGGTGCCGGTGGGCCTCCAGTGGTGGCCAGCGTCGGTGGTTGGACTTCACAACCGCCTGGTTCCCCGGCTCCCGATGACGGGCCCGCTTGGCTGGCTGGATGGCACCACCCGGGCCGATGAGCTGGAGCGGGAGAGGGTGGATGCCCTACCGGCGGAGGAGCAGGCCGAGGCGAGGCTCCTACATGCCAGAGCGGTGCACTTCAGGTGCATCCGTACAACCCCGGTGCCGGTGCGGGAACCGGCTGACTGATGGTGGGTCGCCCGGGGCTCGAACCCGGCACCTTGGGATTAAAAGTCCCCTGCTCTACCCGATGAGCTAGCGACCCGGCGGCGGTGCGAAACCCGGCGCGAAACCCGGTCGACCACCGACGGTCAGGGTACAGCGGGGTGCCTGTGGCGTTGGGCTTGACGTGTTTCACCGCTGATGGGCCACACTGGTGGTGCTGCCGGCCGATCAGGGAGGAAAGCCGCCGTGGACTACGAAAACCTCGTGTGCGAGCGGAACGGCGAGGTTGTCACCGTCACTCTCAGCCGGCCCGACCGCCGCAACTGCCTGTCCACGGAGGTCCTGGGCGAGCTCGAACATGCATTTCGCACCACCGGTGAGCAGGACGACGTGGCGGGGATCATCCTGGCGTCGACCGGACCCGTCTTCTCCTCCGGCCATGACCTGGCCGAGATGGCGGCGATGCCCGAGGACGAACTACGCAGCCTGTTCTCGGTGTGCACCGCGGCCATGAAGTCCCTGTCCGAGGTCCCCCAGGTGGTCATCGCCAGGGTGCAGGGTCTGGCAACGGCGGCGGGCGCCCAGTTGGCTGCAAGCGCCGACCTGGTCGTCGCCAGCGAGGAGGCCAGGTTCGCCACGCCCGGAGGCAAGGGAGGGCTCTTCTGCCACACGCCGATGGTGGCGGTTGCACGACAGGTCGGGCGCAAGCGTGCGGCCGAGCTGGCACTCACCGGAGGCGCAATCGACGCGGCAACGGCCCTCGACTGGGGCCTTGTGAACAGGGTGGTACCGGCGGCGGACCTGGAGCAGGCGACACGGGACTTCATGGCTTACGCCACCCGCGGCAGTCGCTACGCCAAGGGCCTCGGCAAGGCGACCATGTACGCCCAGATGGACATGACCTTCGAAGATGCCTACGAACTGGCTGCCGATGTGATGTCACGCGCTGCCGCCCATGGCGACGGCCGGGAGTGGCCGAGGGCATTCGTGGACAAGCGTCGGCCCGAGTGGACCCACGAGGGCTGACCAGCACCCAGAACCGGTGCCATCTGCGTAGGCTCCCGCCAGTTCAAACAGACTGACCATGGGAGGCCGTAGTGACCGGTCAACAGGGCCCCAACGAGGAGTTCGACGCCGTCATCATCGGTGCCGGCGTCCTCGGGGGGGCGATCGCCGTCGAGTTGTCCCGAAGGGGCATGCGAACCCTGAGCGTCGACAAGGCCTCAGCGGCCGGAGCCGGGTCGACAGTCAACTCGTGTGCCATCGTGCGCTTCAGCTACTCGACGGTTCCAGGGGTGACGATGGCCTGGGAGGCGATGCACTACTGGACCGACTGGCCCGCCTACATAGGGGCTGACGACGAACTCGGCCTGATCGAGTTTCACCAGTGCGGGATGTTCAGCCTCGTGATCGACGGGGGTGGCCATTCGTCAAAGGTCAAGGCGCTGTGGCAGGAACTCGGTATTCCGTTCGAGGACTGGACCCTCGACGACATTGCCGAACGGTCACCGCTCCTGGACCATGGCCTCTACGGTCCGCCGAAGAGACCCGACGACCCCCACTTCTGGGACGATCCGACAGACACGATCGACGGTGCGATATTCGCGCCCGACGCTGGCTACATAAGCGATCCACAGTTGTCCTGTCACAACCTGCAGCGGGCCGCCGAGGCCAGCGGCGCAGAGTTCTGGTTCAACGCCGAGGTCGTCTCCGTCGACCGGGTCGACGGTCGGGTGGGTGGTGTGACCCTGGCCGATGGCCGCCGGGTCACGGCGCCGATCGTGGTGAACGTGGCCGGTCCCCACAGTGCCGTAATCAACAAGATGGCCGGCGTCTACGACACCATGAACATCAAGACCCGGGCTCTGCGCCACGAGGTCCACCACGTGCCGGCACCCCAGGGCTACGACTTCATGGCCAACGGCACGGTCGGTGTCGACGACGACACCGGCTTCTACTTCAGGCCCGAGACCGGCAACAACATCCTCATCGGCAGCGTCGACCCGGGGTGTGATCCCCGTGAGTTCGTCGATCCCGACGACTACGACACCACGCTCTCCCAGGAACAGTGGGAGGCCCAGGTGCTGCGGGCCAACCGCCGCATCCCCACCCTGGGGGTCCCCCACGAGAAGAGGGGAGTGGTCGACCTCTACGACGTCTCCGATGACTGGCTGCCGATCTACGACCGCAGCGACCTGGACGGCTTCTACCTGGCCATCGGGAGCAGCGGCAACCAGTACAAGAACGCCGGGGCGGTTGGCCAGGTAATGGCCGACCTGATCGAGGCGGTCGAGTCAGGACACGATCACGACACGACACCCGTTGTGGTGACAGGCAGGTACACCGGGCGCCAGATCGACCTCGGCTTCTACAGCCGCAACCGAGAGGTCAACCTGGACTCGTCGATGTCGGTCCACGGCTGAGGCCCTGCTGAGGGGACCCAACAATGCCAGACCGCTCCAATCCGCTGGAACACGCCGCCTACGGTGGGCCGGGCTGGCAGCCCCGCGTCCGATCCCTTCGCGAGGAGGCTCACGGCATCTGGGGTTCGTTCGGCATCGACTCCGAGTACGGCACGCTTCGCAGCGTGCTGCTACACCGACCCGGGCCCGAGATCGTCTCCGACGACCCGAACGGGGCCCAGATGCTCGACCGGGTCGATGCAGACAGGGCAGGCCGCCAGCACGACGCCATCGTTGAGACCTACAGGGCGAACGGAACCGAGGTCCATCTGATCGAGCCGCCACCGGTACCTCGGCCAAACCAGATGTTCATGGCCGACCTGTTCGCCATGACCCCGGAGGGGGCGATCCTGGCTAGACCGGCCTCGGAGGTACGCGCTGGCGAGGAACGTGTCGCAGCCGCTGGTCTGGTTGCCGCCGGTGTTCCCATCCTTCGCAGCATTTCGGGGACGGGCACCTTCGAGGGAGCCGACCTGATGTGGCTCTCGCCTGGACACGTACTCATCGGTCGGGGGCTTCGCACCAACGCCGAGGCGATGGACCAGATCGTCGACGTGATGGCGGCTATGAATGTGGCCGCCACACGGGTGGACCTTCCGATCGGCACCATGCACCTCATGGGAATGCTGCGCATCCTCGACCGTGACCTGGCGGTCGCCTGGCCTACGCGCCTCGCCGTGGCGGCAGTCGAGGCCCTTGAGGACGAGGGCTACGAGGTGCACTTCCTGCCGGACCACGACGAGGCGGTAGGTGGATTCGCACTGAACGGAGTCACGTTGGGACCCCGCCGGTTCCTGATGGCGGCGGGAAACCCGGTCACGCAGTCGTTCTACGAGGCGCTCGGTGTCACGTGCGCCGCCGTCGAGGTCGACGAGCTGGCGAAGGCGTCAGGTGCCATCGGCTGCCTGACGGGCGTTGTCTCCCGTTCTCCTGCCGGCTGACCAGTAGTCGGCTCCCGTGCAGGTTTCCAGCCTGCGAAGGCCGGTGTGGCCTGGTCGTGCTCGGGTCGCGACAGACGCCGGTGTGGTGCCAACAGGTTGCTGCTGACGAGGTCGGTCCGCTCCACTATCAGGACAAGATGCACACGGTTCTCACCTCGCCGCTGGAGCTGGCCACCCATCCGGTGATGCTCGACACCGTCGAGCAACTGCTCGGACCAGACATCCTCCTCTACAACGTCGTCTACATCGTCAAGGAACCCGGCTCAGCCGCCCACGTGGCCTGGCACCAGGACCTCACCTACTGGGGTTTCGACAACGACCTTCAGGTGTCGGCGTGGCTGGCCCTTTCGCCGGCTACCACCGACAGTGGCGCCATGATGATGATCCCCGGGAGCCACACCGGTGGCCGCCTCGTGCACAGCGTCGGAACCGGCGGCCCGAACGTGCTCGACAACGACCAGTACGTGTCCGGTGTCGACGACTCGGAGGCGGTGCAGTGTCCGCTGGCACCGGGCGAGGCCTCGTTCCACCACGGCTGGACGCTTCACGCCTCACGCCCCAACACGAGCAGTGACAGGCGGATAGGCCTCAACATCCAGTATCTGCATCCCAGCATGAGGCAGACGCTCCACGACCAGGACACGGCGATGCTGGTCCGCGGAACCGACGACCACGGGAACTTCGGTGATGACATCCCGGCGACAGGGAACCTGGAACCGCTGGCGATGGTCCGCCGCGCTGAACAGGGAGCCCTTATCAAGGGCTCCTACGTGACCGCGTTGGAGTCCAACTGAAACCTCGGCTGCCGCCAGCACAGACCGGGCGGCCGCGACACCAATGGCAACAGAGGGGGGACCAGCCCGGTCGGTGCACATCGCTTGAGCCTGGTAGCCGAGTGGTGCCCAGATTCCGGCACCGGTACCTGCCAGTACAATTCGGGGGACCGAGCCGGTGGGGCTGACCACGTCGGAGGAGCAAGTGGCAATCGCGGAGAACCAGGGCACCGAACTGCTGGCCAAGGCGGGAATCGCCGTGGGCGGCAGCGAGCCGTACGACCTGCAGGTCAACGACGACCGGTTCTGGGCACGGGTGCTCAAGGACCGCGAACTGGGCCTGGGCGAGGCCTACCAGGACGCCTGGTGGGACGCCGAGCGGGTCGACGAGTTCCTGGTGAAGGTCTTCACCGCCGACCTGCGCTCTGCCATCCGGCCGAGTCCGGCCCTGGTATGGAACGTGGCCCGTTCACGCCTCACCAACCGGCAGACGACCAGCCGGGCGGCCCGCAACGCCAGGGCCCACTACGACATCGGCAACGACCTCTACCGGCGCATGCTCGGCGAGGAGATGGTCTACAGCTGTGCCGTCTGGGGGGGCGCCGACGACCTGGCCTCGGCCCAGGAGGCCAAGCTGGACCTGATCTGTCGCAAGCTGCACCTTGAGCCGGGCATGCGGGTGCTCGACATCGGATGTGGGTGGGGCGGCTTTGCACGCCACGCCGCCGGCAGGTACGGGGCCCACGTAGTCGGGATCAGCCCCGCAGGAGAGCAGATCGCCGAGGCGCGAGACAGGGCCGGCGACCTGCCGGTCGAGTTCCACCAGCAGGACTACCGCGAGGTCACGGGCACCTACGACCGGATCGTCAGCATCGGCATGTTCGAACACGTCGGCCCCCGCAACTACCCGGGGTTCTTCGACCGGTGCGGTGAGCTGCTTGCCTCTGACGGCCTGATGCTGCACCACACCATCGGCTCCAACGAGTCCAAGGAGTCCACCGACGCCTGGTTCGACCGCTACATCTTTCCGGGTGGCGTGGTTCCGTCGCTGCACCAGATCGCCGGTGCAGCCCAGCCTCGCTGGACCATCGAGGACGTCCACAACCTGGGCCCCGACTACGACCGCACCCTGATGGAGTGGTTCGACCGGATCGAGGCCCGTTGGCACGAGATCCCGCACTACGACGAGAGGTTCCGA
>CEPS01025748.1_pt1 | contig 18453 bp, 18 predicted proteins | sample 530401 | NCBI WGS metagenome assembly CEPS01 (sample SAMEA2620035, study PRJEB7988) | marine metagenome | biome: marine biome (ENVO:00000447); feature: mesopelagic zone (ENVO:00000213) & marine oxygen minimum zone (ENVO:01000065); material: "saline water (ENVO:00002010), including plankton... | reverse complement strand
GCTGGTTGTTATGGTAATCATGGTTATCGTTTATTGGGTGGGTGTTCTGGGTTTAGAAGTCTTGACCGGAGGTTAGCATGACGGAATTGTTAATTGTCATTATTGTTATCCTTGTTTTAATTGTGATTTTACTTTCAGGGAGAACGGGGCAAATGGATAGCGTCAAGTCGAGACGATCCAGGAATATAGAGAAACATCAATCGTGGGCTCACGAATCTATTATGAATCCTGAACAGGTCGATGAAAAACTGCAGGGTCTTTATAAACTCATCGAAGAGGAGATAGTCCCAACTCATCCGCATCGAGCTGAATTGTTGAAAGAAATCGTGCAGGATTGGGGAGATCTAAAAAAAGAAACATTTAACGAAAGACGCTCTTGGGTCAGGAAGCCGGAAAAAGACTAATCCTGATTATTATTATATCTTTATAAATATTTTCCTGATGTAAAGAATCCAAAGAACTCCCAGCCACAGTAAAATCCACGTAATTGCAAAGAACAGTGATCCGTTGAGGTCTCCCGCCCACGAAACGAACAGATACTTATAAATCCAGTTGTAGAGTGATGTAATTGATCCATCGTTTAGGTGAACTTCAATTTTTTGTATTGTTTTTACCACTATTCCGGAAGCGACGAAGACAATAATAGAGTTACTTCCAAATACAATAAAAGGTTTTGCCCACGATTTAATATTTTTTATCTCCATCAGCCAGTAGAAGATCGAGAGGATTAGACACGCCCAGCCGGATGTGAGGAAGACGTAGCTCGGCGTCCAAAGTTGTTTATTAATGGGAATCATGATATTTAATGCATTTCCAAGTAAAATACCAGACAATCCCCATATGATCAATTGAATTGCTTTCTCCCTCGGGCTCAAATGTCTTCTGAGCATATTGCCTACGAAGACGCCTGAAAGAGTGGTTACAACAGCTGGAATAGTGCTCAGCACTCCTTCTGGATCGAAAGGTAATCCTTGAACTGTATACATATTAGAAGGTGAGAAGATAGCCAAATCAATTGTTCGTGCCAGATTATCCTCCAGAGTGAAATTTCCGTAAAGCAACATTGCAGTTGCGTAAATTGCCAGCAAGCCAAAAGCAGCGTAATATTGTAACCGACGTGTTAAGTAAATGATCATGACTGAGGAAATGAGATAACAGAGTGAGATTCGCTGCAGAACGCCCATGATTCGAATATCCATGAATGTGTCGATTATGGAAGAGAAAGAAAAGTTACTCCAGCCGTCAGACGTAAACGGGATTCCAAAGGGATAAAAGTTGAGAAGCAAACCGAGAAGAAAAAGTATCACAGACCGCTTGATGACCTTTTTATAGATATCTGATTTGAAATCTACACCGATTCGTGTCTGAATTGAAAAAGTCATTGCTACTCCCACGATAAAGAGAAAAAATGGGAATATGAGGTCGGTAGGCGTCCATCCGTGCCAATCTGCATGTCTTAATGGAGCATAAACGTGACCCCAGCTTCCGGGAGTATTCACCAAAATCATGGCGGCGATAGTCATCCCTCGGAAAGCGTCGAGAGAGAGAAGTCGGTTAGTTGATTTCATTTTTCATTATAAAGTACCCAGTACTTTGAACAAAAAAGATAGATGATTTGAAAATCATGGAAAATCAATAGAGAAGATACGGTTTACGCATCTCCATGAATAATGATCTGTCGGATACAATGTTCTCAAGTATCTCTTGAAGTGTAATATCTCCTTTGATCATCTTTGATAATTCATCAGTCCCGGACAGTCGATTCAAACTTCCTACTTTAATGATCAACTTATCAGGGTATAATTCATTTATCTGATTCAAAAGATGAATTCCACTTACTACCGGATCAAATATTCTTCGGTCAGTCACTACTATTTTTACTCCGTAGCACTTTTCTTCGTGATATTTTTTGTGACCACTATTTTCTGGATGTTTTGGCGTAAATGATACTGGACTAAATACTACGCCGTCCAGATTAAGCTGATTTAACTTTCGGGAAAGCAGTTTATCGTCAATCCACGGTGCGCCAGCCTGAAGGAACGGTAGTAGAGTGCCCCGTCCTTCTGAGACATTTGTCGCCTCAAGGAAGCATGTCCCTGGGTAAACAGTCGCACATGCTACGTCAGGAATGTTTGGCGATGTCGGTACCCATGCTAATGTTGTTTCGTCGTACCACAGATCTCTCGACCAATTGATCATAGGAATAACATCGAGTTCTGGAATTTCATTAATCCACTCTTCTCCAGCTATCATCAGCGCCAATTCTCCTGGAGTCAATCCGTATTGGACCGGAATTGGATAATATCCGATAAAGGATTGATTAGCAATGTCGAGTGTCGGTCCAGAAACTTTGGCGCCAGTGATTGGATTGGGTCTGTCGAGGATAAGAACAGGAACGTCGCTTTCTGCCGAAGCTTCCATAATGAGCCCAAGCGTGGTGATGTATGTATAGAATCGAGCACCAACGTCCTGAATATCATAAATCAATATATCTAAACCTGTCAACATTTCTGCAGTCGGTTTCTTCGCAACTCCGTAGAGAGAGAATACCTTGGGAAGATGGATGTTTTCCTCAGAATGATAGGCTACGTCTTCACCGGCCAAGAACTCTCCCGACAGACCGTGCTCCGGAGTGAATATGACATCCACTTCAGCGGAAGTTTTCTCTTTAATGGCTACCCAATTCGGTCGTCCACGACTGTCCAGTCCGGTGTGATTTGTAACAATTCCAACTACCTTTCCATTTATTTTCTCTGGAAAGTTGAGGATGAGGTTTTCGAGACCAGTCGTAACATTAACCGGTTCGACTATCATTTCCCATGTGTCATGTTCTTCAAGCTGCTCCTCATGTATGGAAGGGTGATCCTGTGAGGAAGAGATTGTGGGGAAACAGAAAAGAAGTGCAAGAAGAAACGAGATTCTGCGGTAGTGGGCAGTCATCAAATTATAGTACAATCTGCTGAACGGAAATGATCTCCTTTATGTCAGTAATTTTGTTTAGATCATCATCAGAAATGGCAGAATCGAGGCGGATAAATCCCATTGCGTAGTGCTCTTCGCCTTTACGACTGAGCTGATATCCGGCAATATTTGCATTGAGTTTACCCAGGAACGTCCCCATCTTGCCCACGACTCCCGGTACATCCTCGTTCTCCACGATTAGAAGAGTGCCGTTAGGATTCAGGTCGAAATGAAATCCATCGTAATAGACAATCCGTGGATGCTTATCTGAAAAGAGGCTGCCCCGAATGGTATTCGAGATGCCATCTGCTGAAACTGTGGTAGAAATGAGATTGGCATAATCTTCCTTTCCGTGACGATAAGATTCCTCTACTTCAATGCCGTGCTGCTGGGCAACTGCAAGGGCGTTGACAAAGTTGATGCTGCTTCCGTGAGCAGTTCCGAGAAATCCTTTTAAAAACGCCAATGTAACGAGCTTTACTTCAGTGAGAGTTCCACGGGTTTCGACGTGAATGTTATCAGCAGGAGAGGAGCTGATCTGTTGATGGAATTCGCCAATTTTCGTTGCCAGTTCGAGATGCGGTTCCAACGTACGGAGTAGGGATATATCAGAAATGGGAATGTTAAGGGCATTATCAAGTTTTCCGTCGAGTAAAAAGTCTCGTACCTGTTCGCAGACTGCTCGGGAAACGCCTTCTTTTGCTTCCTGAGTAGATGCTCCGAGATGTGGAGTCAGCAGAATGTTCTGGACAGAAGAAAGTGGGGTATTCAAAGCCGGTTCAGATTCGAAAACATCCACAGCAGCACCGGCAATGATTCCCTGCTCTAAAGCAACTGCCAGATCATGTTCGTTCACAACCCCTCCTCGAGCACAATTAATGAGAAAACTCGAAGGTTTCATAGAGTTCAATCTTTCCAGATCGACGAGATCTCTTGTACTATCAACCAGCGGAACGTGGAGGGAAATGATATCACTCTCTCGGCAGAGTCTATCCACATCGCAAAATTCTACATAATCGAACTCGTAATTTTCCGCCTTGATGTAAGGGTCGTATCCCAAGACATCCATCCCAAAGCCGTGAAGTCGCTTAATCACTTCGCTACCGACTTTTCCCAATCCAATTACGCCAAGAGTCTTTCCTCTCAGCTCGGAACCAACCAGCTTATTTCGATCCCATTGACCACCAATGAGCGAAGAATGTCCTCGATGGACGTTTCTGACCAATGAAAGCATGAGAGCAATTGTATGTTCAGCAGCTGCTACGGTGTTCACGCCGGGAGTATTCATGACGACAATTCCCCTGAGAGTTGCTTCAGGAATATCAATATTATCTACTCCTACGCCGGCTCGTCCTACAACCTTGAGTTGAGGTGCCGCTTCCATCAGTTCTCGAGTGACAGTTGTCCCGCTTCTGACTATCCAGCCGTCTGTTTTGGGAAGCACTTTATTGAGATCGTCAGTTGAAGCACCTATTTCTTCAACAATTTTAAGACCTGCATCTTTTAGAATCTTAGTTCCTACTTCGCCGATGGGGTCTGTGATGAGTACTTGCATTACATTTCGTCCAGTACGTTGTCCATGGATGTGAGTAAATCTCGGATGTCATTCATCTGTAGATTGCCCATGTGGGCAATTCTGAATGTTTTCCCTTTAAGTGGTCCGTAACCTCCGGAAATCATGTAGCCGCGCTCTAAGAGGCGATTTGCCATATCTATTAAATCAATACCGTTCGGATTTCCGGCACAGGTTACTGTATTTGATTCGTAACCCGATTCAGCGAAAGTATCAAATTTCTGTCTGACCCAACTTCGAACTTCTTCTGCCAACTTTATATGTTGCTGAAATCTGTTTTCAACTCCATCTTGAAAAATGCGAGCGAGCTGAGATCTAAGTCCTTGCATGTGTGGTATGGAAGGAGTCGTGGGAGTTTGTGATTTCTTCGCATATTTTTCCATCACTTTGAAATCAAAATAATAACCTTTGTTGGAAATTTGCTCGCTTCTTTCAATGACTCTATCTGAGACTGAGCAGACGGCAAATCCAGGAGGGAGTCCCCATCCCTTTTGCACACTGGCGAGAGCGACATCAATCCCCAGAATGTCTACTTCAACTTTCACGCTTGCCATGGAACTCACCATATCCACCAGCAACACCACATCCGGAAAATCACGAACAACCTCAGCAATCTCGGCGATAGGGTTCATCACTCCGGTAGAAGTTTCATTATGGACAACGGTGATCGTATCGTACTTACCGGTTTCAAGAACTTCTCTGACTGCTTCCGGCTTAGTCGCTTTGCCAAGTTCCACAGAAATAGAGTCGCACTCAATTCCGCACGATGCAGTTACTTCGTGCCACCGCTTAGAAAATGCGCCGCAGACAAAATTGGCACATCGCTTTTGTACGGTGTTGCGTACTGCCGCTTCCATCAATCCTGTGGCGGAGCAAGTGCCGAGTAAGATGCGATTGGAGGTGAACAGAACCTTTTGAACCCCGTCCACTACCTCATCGTAGAGCTCAGAAAATTGTGTCGAACGGTGCCCTACAGGATATTCTGACAACGAAGAGAGAAGTTCAGAATCAACATGAGTTGGACCGGGAATGAAGAGTTTGGGCTTGTCCATGGTTATATCATCTCCAACGACTGCATTACCATTCCAGCACCTATCTTCGGGAAGAAGAAAGTAGATTTTTGAGGGAGTACAGAACCCTTTTCCGTTGATTTCATGAGCCTATTCACAGTTAGAGCTTCCATGATAAATGCGGCGTTTATTGTTCCATCAGTGACCGCTTTCAGACAGTTACGTCTGTTATGAAAATACGCCAGTTGGGATTTGTTGGCAATATCATCTTCAGAAAATCCGAGTGTTTTCTTTAGAATAACATCCTCAAAAATATGCACGTCCAAAAAAGAGGAGTTTACATCGTCATCTAAATAGTACTTAGTAAGCTTATCGTCTCCAATAATTACAGAAAGAAAAGAAGTACTGTCTGAAGGCTGTTTCGTGGTGAAAAAAAGCTTGAGACCTTGTTGCAGTTGCTCTATTTGATTAGAGGAAAGTCCAAAAAGTCCTCGGTGAGTCGGGAGAATTTGCAGACCTTTGCTGCTCGATGGTACAAGATAAGCGAGTACGTATCCGCTGTTCAATCCGGAATCTGTTTGATTCGAGTGGTAAGTTCGGGCAGTTTCGTATCGATGATGTCCATCGGCAATGAGAATAGGTTTATTCGCAAGCATTGACGAAAATGAGTCAATCCACTCTTCATCTGAAGTTTGCTCAATCTGCAAGTTAACGTCAGTTTCGAAATCAAGTGTACCTGTCTGAACAGTTTCTGATGGAAATCTATTCATGAGTACTTCACAAGAACGATCGTCGTCATTGAAAACGAAAAATATGGGGCTGAAGTTCATGTGAGTTGCATCCAGGAGACGATATCGATCTTCCTTTGCAGCTTTATGCGTCCGCTCATGCCGTCGGATTCCATCTGTAGAATAGTCCTCTAGTTTTACCAGTGCTAGATAGCCAAACCTTTTCATCTCTATACCGTCTTCATCTCGGAATGATTCAGTCACTTGCCAGATGCTCGGTTTTTCAGCTGAGGTGAGAATGCCATCTCGCTTCCATTGAGAAGAGAGATTAGCCGCTGTGGAATAATGATTTTTATCAGCTACACCGTTTGCCTTTTTTGCAAGAGTGAGATTGACGATATTATGTTCAGAGCGGTGAATCAAATTTTTTCGAAGCTCCGGTGAAATGACATCGTAGGGCGGGGCGAGGACATGTGTCAAATTAGCAAAGATCTGTGGATTATATCGGTATCCTCGGAAAGGTAATATTTTGGGCATAAGCAGTTCGACTCTATTTTATGGATTCCTTGATGCAATGAAATTTAACATAATGAGAGTTCATTTCAACTGACGTTTAAATCAAAAACTCAATAACTACTGAATTTCAATCGACCTGTGTAAATTATAATTAAATTAAGACACAATTGAAGGGAGTTCATTCTTGTGGAAATAACACCTGTTACATTTAAGCTAACAGAGTCAGATATTGCAAAATACCGAAGGCAAATTTCTGTATTCCCTTTGGAAAAAGAACATAGCATTTTAAATGAACTGCACGGAAAACTCAAGGATCTTGTGGCAAAAGAGGATATTTCTACTTTCATTATTCAACTTGTTGAGGATGTAGATCGGATGTTCTCTCTATTAACTTCAAGATCAGATTTGGATGAAAAATCCCGAAGAATGATACTTTTTGCTCTTAATTACTTTGTTAAAGAAAAGGATGAAATTCCAGATGCGATAGATCTTCTTGGATTTCTGGATGATGCTGTTGTAGTTCGGTGGGTGATGGATGAACTGTTAAACATCCATCCAGAATATACTGAATAATGAAATACTTCCGAAAAACTGTATACTATTCTCTGCTTCTAATAGCACTGTTACTGATCAATTGCGGTGGAAGCAATCAGACAGTTCGTCCAAAATCTCCTGTTGATGTCAGTTTCAGCCAAGCATATAATGCGTTTTCTCAGGGCAATTATGATGAAGCCAAGCGGCTATTTCTCAATCACGTACTAACTGATCGGTTTGCCATCCACTACGAGAGCTACATGTTTCTTGCCGAATGCTTCAAGCAGGTAGGTGAGATGGACAGCGGTAGAGTGGTTCTTAATTCCGGAATTGCTTTTATGGAAGGTTCTATGATGGGTGAAGAAGATATTGCCGATCTCCGTAATTGGCGAGCTAGTTATCCCACTTTTCCACCAATGCTGAGGGAAGAAAATGGCTTTGTTCCATACAATGAACCTCCTGCTCCTTTGGGTGGAATGATTGCTTTAATTCAAAATGTCTATTATCCCTGTTCACCTGCCACCTCCGGTATTCGCGGAAGAATTATTATTCAAGTTCTTATAGATGATGAAGGACTCCCAATAGATTTTAAAATCGATAGGTCGTTACATGAGGATTGTGACCTCATGGCTATTAGCGCTATTCAGAATACTATGTTTTTAACTGGAAAACGTAAAGGGAGACCGAGAAAAATGTGGGTAGCAATCCCCATAGATATAGGTACACATAAGGATAGATTCTAATAAGTATTTGTTGTTTCTTGACTTAGTGGCTAAAAATAGTCAAGAAATCTCATCGTTTGTAAACTGCCATCGGCAGTCGCCGCACCACCAAGGTTTCCCCATGTAATCAGGTCTATTTTCATTAACCATGAGGGGGTTCCCGCATCGTGGGCAATCTGCTTCGGCGTCACTAGCCGGCCATTCGTAATCAGGCTGGAATTTGATGGGAGTCTCATATGTTGAGTGATCTTTCATGAGTCGAATTTAAGGGTGTTGTTTAGAAGAATCAAAATTGAATCTAACTCTGTAGCATTTAACTTTGTACTTTATCGAAGATGAGTATTAAAGCTCCACAAAAAATATTATTATAATGTCATCTCACCCCGAAAAATTTAAAGTCAGCATGACTGTTAAAATTGAAACTCCAACAAGTGACTTGATCCAGATAATTGTTTTGCGCTGTTTTAACTGTTCTTCATACGGTCGCCACCAAAGTACTACATTTATGGTTTCATTCGGGACTATATATACAGTTTGGACAGCCTTATTCACAAATTCCTCTCTTTTTGCTCCAGTGTAATAATATTCCAGCAGATTTAGATAGTCCGGTTGGAGATAGGTGATGACATGTTTACCTGCCGATAAAGGAATTGGCTCTTTGATAGGAACCTGCCCTGCAAGCATGCCGTCAATGTAAATATCCAATCCAGCGGAATCACTGGCGATGGTAACATAGCCATTTTTTGGAAACACCGGATTCGGTTTTGTCGTATCAGCTGGAACATTCAGGCTGTCTTGGGCAATGACTAAAGAAGACATTAGAAGTAGACGGAGGACAGCGGATTGAACTCTCATGACATAGAAAGTTAACAGTTTATTTTTATCAAGACTATCGTAAAATTCCACCTGATATGTACTACCTCAAACGACCGGTTCGCACCGTTTCCATGAGACCTTTCGAAATTTCGTTGATTTTTCTCATTTCGGTCACTTTCATATTAAGTGGCTGTGCATACTTTAACACCTTTTATAATGCACAAAACTATTTCCGTACTGCCGAGGAAGAAATCTCCAAATTAGCAGCAGGGGAGAAATTGAGCAAGCAGGCAGAAGAGGCACTCGATAAAACAATTGTCAATTGCAATATTATACTAGAAGACTTCTCAGAATCTAAACTTCGGGATGACGCTCTATTTCTATCTGCTAAATCATATTATTACCGTGGCGAATTTTCTACTGCTAAAAAACGTCTATTACGATTAAAAAGAGAACATCCTGAAAGTCCATTCCTGAAGGAAGCGTTCTTATGGCTTTCACGCTGTCAATGGAAATTGGGTGAAACGGAATCGGCTCAATTAGATCTCCAGAAATTATCAGAATCACTTGAAAAGGAAAATGGTTCTCGTGATCAAAGAGTACAGGTTGCTATCACTCTAGGTGAGATTCACATTGAACTAGGTGATAAATCGGCAGCAGTCGATCAACTTCGAAAAGCCGTCAATCTTTCTAAGGACTCCATACTGAAGGGGCAACTCTTGTTGAGAAGTGGTGAGCTATTGCTGCAGATTAATAAACCAGAAAAAGCTTTGGCAACGTATCAAGAAGCACTGAAAGTGAGCTCTGACAGTGATCATTTAAATACAGCCAATCTTGAAGTCGTCCGAATTTTACGACTTTTGGAAAGGTGGGATGAGGCAATAGAGACTATTCAACTGCTTCTATCGGACGATAAATTTTCTTCACTGAAATCAGATCTTAATCTAGAACTTGCTCAACTTTATGAAATGCGAGGTATGGTTCTGGAAGCCAAAAGCAGATTTTCGATTATTACAGATGATTTCCCCAAGACTGAAGCGTCTGCTTCGGCGTATTACCATCTGGGTGGATTGGCACTGTCCGAATCGGAAGATTACGAGGCGGCTAAGCGGTATTTTGGAAATGTTGAGAAAGAAAAGCGATCGTCACTTCTCGTACCAGCCTCTAGGATCCGAGTTAAAGAAATTGAATCGTATCTAGAAGTAATCAGTGAACTTGATATCCTTAAAGCTGTTCTGGTTGAAGCGAGAGTAGATCCCACTGAAACTGAGACCATTAAAAGTGAATTTGAGGATAGTTTAGAAGTTTTGTCCGAAACTTTAACTGTTCCGAATGAAGAGAATGAAACTGCTGCAATCGATACAATGAATACTCGTCATGAACTGTCACAAAATCTATATGCTCTCGGTGAACTTTTAGCATTCCACTTTAACAGAGAAGACAGTGCCATTAAAGTATTAGAGCAACTCGTAATGAATTATCCGGAAAGTGATGCTTGTCCGCAAGCTCTTTTTACTCTTGGTTATCTCCTTACTACAAAAGGAGACACCACTAAGGGTGATAACTATCTGTCCAACCTTATTGAAGCGCATCCGAACACAGAATATGCAGTACAGGCCGCCTCGCAAAGAGGTATTGAAATCATTAATGAAGCTGAAAACTTACTGGAGTTTGCAGAAGCTCAAATCAAAAGTGATCCCGAAAGTGCTATCCAATCTTATAAGCGGATTCTAGTTGAGTATCCAAAGTCACAATATATTCCTCATGCCATTCTTTCTATTGGATATATTCATGAATATTCTTTGCACGATTTGGACAGCACTTTAAGCTATTATCAGCAACTAATGGAAACGTATCCTGAGAGTGAACAGGCAGAATCAATTAAATCTCATTACCAGACACTTTCAATAGCATTCAATGAATCTCAAACTGATTCACTTAATAGTCAAACTGAGAGCGATTCAACTTTAGTTGACATTGAACCAGATTCTTCTGCCGCACTATTCGAGAATGACATTTTACCTTCGCAGCTTCCAATACCTGTTCAAATTGAAAAGGAGCATAATGAGGAGGATTGAATCAGGGAAAGTTTTGTCGAATCATAAGCTGGCAAAAGGAATGTATCGTATGGATATATCCCTCCCTGAGATTTCATCAGAAGTGCAGGGTCCTGGCCAGTTTATCTCACTGACAGTAGGAGAAGGGTGGCAGATGCCCCTCCGCCGGCCCATGAGTATCGCATCTATTGAGAATGATTCCATTAGTATCATCTACAAAATTTTCGGAAAAGGTACAGTTTGGCTTAAAGAGAGAACTTCTGGAGAAGTTATTGAGGCAATTGGACCGTTGGGCAATAAATTCTCATTAGATAAGATAAATGGCAAAGAGATTATTCTTGTTGGAGGAGGTGTAGGAGTTGCACCTATTCTGTATCTGCACGATCAACTGTCAAAGGATAATCAGGATCATCTGCTTATTGTGGGTGCAGTTACTGCTGCTGAGCAATTTTTGGAGCACTCTCCGAAAACTGGCATTCATCTCACAACCGATGATGGTTCTGTCGGAGAAAAAGGGACTGTGATGACAATGTTAGAGATTCTGGCGGATAAAGTAGAGAATCCATATATTATTGCTTGCGGACCTGAACCTATGTTAGCAGCTATCTATAAGTTTACTACAGAGAAGGGAATAGAAGGCCAGTTTGCCGTGGAAAGTTACATGGCGTGCGGTACTGGACTGTGCCAGGGATGTGTTATCGAAACAACGAAGAACATCAGCAAAGAGCATACCTATCACCAGAAGTACTCATTGGTCTGCAGCGACGGACCTGTTTACGACATTAATGCAATCCGCATCTGAGAAGTGACAGACTTGAATACCACCATCGGCTCAATCGAACTGAAGAATCCAATTCTTGTGGCTTCAGGGACATTTGGTTATGGTGAGGAGTGTGACGAGTTTTCAGATGTGAATCAATTGGGTGGAATAATCACCAAGTCCATTACTTTACACCCGCGAGAAGGCAATCCGCCTCCGCGCATTGTAGAAACGGCTTCCGGAATGCTTAATTCCATCGGGTTGGCAAACATAGGTGTTGACCGTTATATCTCAGACATGCTGCCTAAGTACGATGAACTTGATACAACCGTCATCATGAATATCGCCGGTAGCTCGCTGACGGAATACATCAATGTGCTGGAAGCGGTGGAAGCAGTTCCAAATAGTCTTGCCGGTTATGAAATTAATATATCCTGTCCGAATGTAGGCGAAGGTGGAATGGAGTTTGGAGTGGATTGTGATTTAACTTCGCAGCTAACCTCTGAACTACGACAAAGGACAGATAAACTTTTGGTCATTAAGCTATCACCCAATGTAACTAATATTGCCGCCATCGCCCAATCTGCTGAAGCTGCCGGAGCTGATGCTGTATCAGCTATTAATACAGTAGTGGGTATGAGTATCAATCCGGCGACGAGAAAGTCTAACGTTTACACGAAATTGTGCGGGCTGTCAGGTCCTGCCGTCAAACCTGTAGGGGTGGCTGCAGTGTACAAAATATCACAGTCTGTTTCCATTCCTGTCATCGGCATAGGCGGTATCACTAAAGGGGAAGATGTGGCAGAATATCTGCTTGCCGGAGCTTCAGCAGTTCAAGTCGGGACGGCAAATTTTCGGGATCCAGCGGCAGGATTGCAAATTCTCACTGAATTCCATGATTTCTGTGACAAAAACAATATATCTGATCTAACTGAATTGATTGGTCGACTACAGAATGATACGTAAAAGCTTCATTTTATTTATAATAATTTCTCTTCTCGCGTGCACTGCATCTCCGCGCTACGGAAGCGAAAATAAGTCGGGTTCGCGAAAAAGTAAAAAGTATCATGCTAGAGTAATTACAGGGATTTCATCTTTTTATGCTGATGATTTTCACGGTAAACTGACAGCCAACGGAGAAGTATACGATATGTATGGACTAACAGCGGCTCATAAGACTCTACCCCTCAATACTATCGTTCGTGTAACAAACCTCAATAATGGTAAATCGCTTATTCTTCGCATCAACGATAGAGGTCCTTATGTTAAAGGTCGTATCTTGGATTGTTCTTACGGAGCTGCTCTAAAGCTGGGCTTTGTAGGACAAGGCACTACTAAGGTTAAAATCGAAGTAATGGAGCTTGGTGATAATAAATATATGAAGCATAAAACGTGATGTCCAATAACGTATCACTTTTCTCATCAAATGAAGTTTCGTCAAGACAAAGTGTCGAATACTAATAACAAAAAAGTTTTATATTCATCCTGAAATTGTCATGACTGATACATTATCATCACGAATGTTTGTAAACTTCCTCGGAATACCTGGGATTCTCTTGATGATATATCTGGGGGATCTGTGGTTCCTCGGATTTGTTACAATTGTATCTCTTATTGCTCTTTATGAATTTTACCGCTTAGTAGGCCACAAAGATGCATCTCCTCATGTTTGGATCGGCATATTTGCAGGGGCTATTTATATGCTTTTTCATTATGGTAATATTTGTCCAGATATAGTGATAATCAATTGGAACCACATTCTTATTGGATTGGTTCTTCTCGTTGGATTTCTGGAACTCTTCAGTGGAAAAGAGCACGCAACAGCTAATATTACGTACACCTTAGCAGGAATTCTCTACATACCGCTTTTGTTGGGGACAATGGTTTCATTAAGAGAGATAGAATCCGGTGGAGCTGAAATTGGATATAATTTGGTTATAGTACTTTTTGTTTCTGTTTGGACTTGTGATTCAGCTGCTTATGTATTTGGTAAAAAATGGGGTAAGAGTAAAATCCTAGAAAGAGTTAGTCCTAAGAAAACTTGGGTAGGAGGAATAGCTGGATTTATTACAGCGATAGCTGTAGCGATTTTGTTTCATCAAACTCATTTTTTCCCAGAAAATACAATTTCAATTTATCATGCTGCAGGCATTGGCGCTATTGTGGGAATTTTCGGACAGGCTGGAGATTTCGTTGAATCAATGATGAAGCGTGACGCTGGAGTGAAAGACAGTGGCACATTTCTGCTAGGACATGGTGGAGTCCTGGACAGATTCGATTCCCTCATCGTAGCCACGCCTCTTGTGTACCTCTATTATATTTACGTGGTTTTAGGTTGTTGTAACGTTTGACAAAAACAGATAGAAAAGTAGAAGAAATTAGTACATCATCGGACCTTAGTTACAAAAAATCAATAAAAACTCAAACAGTCGAAGTAAATACAATATTCCAATGGAAGGCTTATCCGGCAAAAGAGAGAGCAAGGTCAGCCATTACTGGGGGATTAATTATCCTTTTTCTTGCTGTAACTATCCTGTTTGTTTTTAAAAGCTTGATTCTGGCACTGTTATCAATTTTCGTCTTGGTACTTCGACTGAACCGTTTCTATTTTCCCAGCAGTTTTTCCATAGATAGCGAAGGCATATCAGCAAAATATCTTCTAAACTCACAATACATGAATTGGAACGACGTCAAGCGTATAGTTAATGATGAATATGGAGCATATCTCTCTGATAGAACTGTCTCTTCAAGATGGGACGCTTTCCGGGGAATGCATATCCTCTTTGGGAACGATAGTGATAAAGTTAGATCGTTGTTAAAAACAGGCTTCATATCTGCACAATGAGTTGGTTAAAACACGCCTTTGCCGTTGATCCTCCCGGAGCTGCTGAACCAACAGAAGATCAAAAGCCAGTAGTAGAGAAAGTCTGCCAGGAAGTAATACGCCGCAGAATGGCAACGCCAGCACTTATTATGCTGGAGACATTTCGACCACTCAATTTTGTAGGTTCGCAAGTACTTCATTTCTTCCATCCCATTGTTTCTGCAATTTTAACCACAGAAGCTTATAAACATTTTACTGAATTCCTGGAAAGACGCGGTAGTGTGGATTATCTGTGCCAGAGAATTGAACAGCTTGATGATGAAATGCGGAAAAAGAATAAGAAATCTAAAACTGAAGAAAGTGCGTCGACTCAAAAAGTAACCAAAGATGGCTAAGTTAGATACAGATAAAATAAACGTAATCTTAGCGACTGACTGCGGCAGCACTACTACTAAAGCCATTTTAATTCAGAAAGTTGATGGGGAGTACAGGCAGACCCATCGAGGAGAAGCTCCTACCACAGTGGAAGAACCGTTTGCTGATGTGACCGTTGGGGTCATTAACTCGGTAACGGAGGTAGCTGAACTAGCAGGAAGACGCTTGGTGGATGAGAACGAGAAGATTATTCATCCGGCAACAGATTCAGAAGGGTGTGACATTTATATTTCTACATCGAGCGCAGGCGGGGGACTGCAAATGATGGTAGCCGGAGTCATCAAGGAAATGACTGCGGCCAGTGCCAAGCGTGCTGCTCTCGGTGCCGGTGCGATTGTCATGGATACCATAGCTTCTAATGACGGCCGGAAAGCTCATCAGCGTATTCAGCGCATTCGTGAACTACGTCCTGATATGATGCTTATTTCCGGAGGTACAGACGGCGGCGATGCCAAGCATGTAGTGGAGATTGCAGAGTTAGTATCCCCGGCGAAACCAAAACCGCGTTTCGGAAAAGAGTATCAGCTCCCCATTGTTTATGCCGGCAACAATGAAGCTGTGGAGAACATGGAGGGGATATTCCAGGATGGATTCGAACTAATGGTCGTAGATAATCTAAGACCTGTTCTAGAGCGGGAAAATCTCGGTCCTGCCCGTGATGCCATTCACGATCTTTTCCTGGAGCACGTCATGGCTCATGCCCCGGGATACAATAAACTTATCGAGTGGACTGACGCTCCTATCATGCCGACGCCGGGTGCAGTGGGTAACATCCTTCAGACCATAGCCGAACGGGAAAAGATAAATGTTGTTGGCGTAGATATTGGCGGTGCCACAACAGATATATTTAGCGTTTTTGATGAAACCTTCAACCGCACAGTCAGCGCGAACCTGGGGATGAGCTATTCCATCTCCAATGTCTGTGCTGAAGCGACAATGCCTAATGTACTTCGCTGGGTTAATTTTGATATGGACGAGCGTGAGCTGCGTAATCGGGTAAAAAACAAGATGATTCGTCCTACGACCATTCCTCAATCACTTGAAGCACTCATATTTGAACATGCCGTAGCACGGGAAGCTCTACGCCTTGCTTATCAGCAGCATAAAGAATTTGCCACAACTCTCAAAGGTGTTCAGCAGCAGCGGACGGTGGGGGATACATTCAGTCAGCAGACGAGCGGTCAATCCATCGTGAATAACATGAAGCTCAATTTATTGGTAGCTTCGGGAGGAGTCTTGTCCCACGCGCCTCGCATGAACCAGACAGCTTTACTAATGATAGACGCTTTCCAGCCGGAAGGAGTAACATCGCTAGCAAAGGACAGCATCTTTATGATGCCTCATCTGGGTGTTTTGGCGCAAGTCCATCCTCAGGCGGCGACGGAAGTATTTGAACGGGACTGCCTTATCTATCTCGGTTCAGTCGTTGCTCCCGCAGGTAGAGGAAAAGAAGGGAAACCATGTTTCTCTTATTCAATTGAAGGTTCAACTCTGAACGAATCCGGAGAAATACTTTTTGGTGATATTAAACTTCTACCGCTTGGGCCTGGTGAAACCGCGACCATTTCCTTAGAACCTGCGAAAACTTTTGATGCCGGCGATGGTGAAGGAAAAAAGGTGAAGGCTGAAGTTCGTGGTGGAACCGTAGGACTTTTCTTAGATGGGAGAGGAAGACCACTTGATATACCTCAAGATCACAGCAGAAGCAAAAAAATGATAGATAACTGGGTAAACGCAGCAGACCTATATACGAACGGACAAGAATAAGAATGGCACACGCTTATACACCGGGATTAAGGATAAGTCACCGGGAAGTGATACGTAGGAGCAGAACGTTACCTATCAAAGGTAAAGTTCTGGTGAGTGAAGGTGATATTTTAGAAGCTCAGCAGATTGTAGCTGAAACCTTCATGCCAGGAGATATCATTCCAGTTAATCTTTCCAATCTGCTTTCCATGCCGCCGGCAGATGTCCCTGAATGTATGCTGGTAAAAGTAGGTGATCAGATTTCCATGGGTGATCCCATAGCCCGTACACAAGGAATATTCGGTATGTTCAAGAGTGAGTACAAGAGCAAGTACGAAGGAACCGTTGAAACCATATCAAATGTTACTGGACAGATGATTCTGCGCGGAGAACCTCATCCTGTGCGGGTACTGAGTTTCATACCGGGTAAAGTAGTAGAGGTTTTGCCAGAGGAAGGTGTGGTTATAGAAGCTGAAGTGAGTTACATTCAAGGTATATTCGGAATCGGAGGAGAGACATTTGGCAACATTAAGATGGCCTGCGATTTACATTCTGAAGAACTCACAAAAGATAAAATAGAAAAAGATATGCAAGGGTCAGTGATTGTTGGCGGGAGCCGTGTAACCGCAGATGCCATCACTAAAGCAGTAGATGTAGGTGCTGCCGGAATCGTAACCGGAGGCATTGACGATGCTGATCTGAGAGATTTTCTCGGTTACGATCTTGGAGTTGCCATTACCGGTACAGAAAAGAAAGGTATTACCTTGATCACCACAGAAGGATTCGGTGATATTGCCATGGCTCAGCGTACATTCGATCTACTGAAATCACGAGAGGGAGCAGATGCGTCTATCAACGGCGCCACTCAGATTCGTGCCGGAGTGATCCGCCCAATTATCGCAATCCCGGTCGATGACACCGTTCCGGAAGCACATCAAGCGGAAGGTCATGTTGAAGGTGTGTTGGAAATTGGCTGCTCACTCAGAATTATTCGTGATCCTTACTTTGGTATGATCGGTACCGTAAAGGATCTTCCATCTGAACCTCAAGCGTTGGAATCAGGCTCAAAAGCGCGAGTCCTTGATGTAGAGCTAACTTCAGGTGAAATAGTTACTGTTCCTCGTGCAAATGTAGAATTGATTGAAGGTGACAGCTAGTGCGAAAACTCATTCTAATCACTATTGCATTGGTTATTTTTACCCTTCCTGCTTTCGGTCAAGAAGAACAGTTGTCAATAGTTGTTACCGCTTCAGATCATAACTGGGATGGCGGAGACAAGATTGATCTGAAGTGGAAAATACCTCTTGATATACTTGATTTAATTAAAGGTGTAGAATTAATCCGTCAAATCAAGGATGGAGCTGATTTTGCAACGATTGCAGAAATCCACTCAACTGAACCCAGTTCAGCTGAAAAAGGAGGCGATCTGGGCTGGTTTAGACGGGGACTGAAGGAACATCTCTTCGAAGAAGCAGCTTTTAATGCAAATGTAGGTGATATTGTAGGTCCTGTAGAATCCCAACTCGGCTATCACATTATCTGGGTGCGAGATAAGCGAGGCGAAGGCGATGAAGAAGAAGTACAAGCCAGTCATATTTTATTAAAAAAGGTTGAAACATTTAAAATTTATCGTTCAAATAGTAAGGATGAGATCATTGCAAATATAAAAGATAAAAAATCTAAAGCCGTCAAAGATGCAAAAGAAGCAGTGACCAAGCGTCTTATCGAAAACGCTGAGATAGAAGGTGTTTCCAAAGACGATAAAGGACTT
>CEPS01030119.1_pt1 | contig 18650 bp, 15 predicted proteins | sample 530401 | NCBI WGS metagenome assembly CEPS01 (sample SAMEA2620035, study PRJEB7988) | marine metagenome | biome: marine biome (ENVO:00000447); feature: mesopelagic zone (ENVO:00000213) & marine oxygen minimum zone (ENVO:01000065); material: "saline water (ENVO:00002010), including plankton... | reverse complement strand
CTGTGCCGTTGTATAAAAATCTTGACCCTTTGCGCTCAGTATAGCAGCTCTCAAGAGGACAAATATCTGGAGCCTTATGTAGTTGTACTCCGGTATCTGTAGCGGATGATTCGATCACTTCGGTAACCTCAGCCAGTTGAGAGGAGGTTACTGCCGGTACGTTGGTTTTGAAGATGCCGCACTTTTCGCGTGCAATGGCAGAAAGATCGTGGCCGAGATATTCCATATGATCATAATGTATCGGCATAAGAACTGTCAGAACAGAGTGAGCCACATTGCTGGAGTCGAGTTGACCGCCGAGGCCGACTTCTATGACCGCAACATCTACCTCACTGTGGGCAAAATATGAGAAGGCGAGGGCGGTTGTTGTTTCGAAGAATGTTGATCCGAGAGTGTCGATATCAGTCGCGAAAGAGTTGAGGAATTTGACTACTGTTTCATCTGTGACAGGCGTTCCGTCGATGCGAATTCGTTCGTTATATCTGACCAGATGGGGAGACGTGTAGAGCCCCACTTTTCTTCCGGATGACTTCAGGATCGATGCTATCATCGCTGCAGTGGAACCTTTACCGTTTGTGCCGGCGATATGAATGACTGGGACGTCCCTGTGAGGATTGCCACACTTCGCCAGAAGTGCTTCAGTACGATGTAATCCAACCTTAATGCCTCTGCGTCTCAAGGTGTAGAGGCGGTTCAGTAAAGTGTCATCGACTGTCCGTTCGTCCATTTTCAGTCTCGGCTTGGTGCGAAGAGCTTAATCCAACTGGAGAAGTGTCACCTCTCCGAGCGGTTCACCAAGGAACCGATGGGCCAACTCTTCAAATTTCTGCGGCATATCTGAGACAAAACATCTCAATTCATCCGCTTCTGCATCAGATGCAATATTCCCGTTCTTCAGCGTAGACGCAACTTCCGCCGCAACAGCCTGTGGAGAATCGATGAGAGTCACATTATCAGGGAGAAGCGACTGAATGGTTTTCTTGAGCAATGGATAGTGTGTACATCCGGGAATGAGGGTATCAACGTCGCTCGATTGAAAGGGAGTCAAATACTCTTCAGCGACCATTTCCGCGATTTTTCCTTTAGTCCACCCTTCTTCAGCCAAGGGAACAAAGAGAGGGCATGCCGCTGATGTTATTCTGGTGTCATAGTCGAGTTCTCTAAGCATTCTGGTATAAGCACCGGAATTGATGGTTGCTCTAGTGCCGATGACACCGATATGGTGAGATCGTGTAGCGGCGACTGCTGCTCTGGCTGCCGGCTCAATGACGCCTATCACAGGTATAGTATTCTTCCGCCGCAACGATGTGAGAGCAACTGCCGATGCTGTGTTACAGGCGACCACTATCAGTTTTACATGTCTTCGGATCAGGAACTCAGCAATCTGGAGTGAGAAGCGTGTTACCGTTTCTTCACTCTTCGTTCCGTACGGAACTCGCGCCGTGTCGCCGAAATAGATTATGGATTCGGTAGGCAACGTCTGCTTGAGAGCGTGTACCACTGTGAGGCCTCCCAGACCAGAATCGAAAACGCCGACGGGAGAGTTCTTCTTCGGCATCAGGTGAAGATAGACATTTTGTGAGGAGCAGGATTAATGGTGACCAACAAGACGGCGGTACTCTGTGGATTGTGATGGGAGAATAACGAACTGGGGAATCGCTAAGTTACTCATCCAAGATCAACTGATCATCCAACGTTCGTCATTTAGAATCAGCATCAGGTTCATCCTTCAGCTTCTTCGGTCAGGACCTTTTCGTACTTATCCTTAAATCGGCGGATGCCGCGATAGATTGCTTGGGCGACACTTTGACGGTAGCCTGGCTTACGAAGCTGTTTTTCTTCCTGTGGATTCGACAGGTAGCCGACTTCAATCAAAACATTCGGCATGGATGCGCCGATAAGGACAAAAAATCCAGCTTGCTTAACACCCCGGTCCGGTGAAGGAATACTTTTGCGAAGTTCACTCTGTATCATGGAACCTAAATCTTCACTTTCTTTCATGAAGGCGTTTTGCATTAGAGAGGCGATAATAAAACTGTCTTCCGTAAGGTTGTCGTAACGGGTCACTTCTTCTTCCAGTTTAATAACGGCATTTTCCCGCTGGGCGACTTCGACAGCATCGTCTGTTTTACCCGGTCGAAGAATATATGTTTCAAATCCCTTTACTCTGCGATTGTTGTTGGCGTTGCCGTGAATACTGATGAACAGTTTACCGTTAGTTTCGTTGGCGACTTTCGTCCGTTTCCAGAGCGGAATAAATACATCTTCATCACGCGTGTAGATAACTTTCACCCCTCCATGTTTTTCTAGAAGCCGCCCGACACGCTTGGCGATGTCAAGGGTGACGAATTTTTCTTTCAGACCATATTTACCAGTGGTACCGCCGTCTTTTCCGCCGTGTCCGGCATCGATGACAATGGTGTCAATATACCAGCTGTTGCGAAGCTTCTTAATTTTTTCGGCACTGTAGCTCAGGGGCGTTCGCAACGTAAGTACGATTTCGCTCGGATCACGGTTGTGGTATATCTCATAATTCTCTATGTCTGACCGCAAATGAAAGGCCAGCTGGGCGGATTTACCGACCTGATCTACGTTGATTGCTTTCACGACACCGCCGAGCCTCGCCTGGCTGAGAGTTAGGGAGTCGGCCACGCCTCCGGCTAACGTCAGGTAGAACCACCTGTTCTTAGCCGACCACGCCTCGAGCGATTGCGTATCGAATTGACGTGTTGTCTCAATACGAACCACGGTCCCATTTGCTTTGTCCTCAATGTCGATTCCCGTGAGATTGAACGCCAGCAGTTCAATAATGATAACTCCTTTCACATCGTCATAAAGAATGCCCGGTGCGGCGCGGCGGTGCAGGATAGAGAGAAAAGGGCGCATGGGGAGATAGATATCCTGACCATCGAAGAGGGCGTGGGACGGCATCTGGTAGACTTGATCATCAATGACGACAAAACTGCTGTTGGCTGACACTTTTATTCTGTGACCGCCGAAATAGATGACGAGTTTACTTCTGGCTGCGTTCATGAAAACGCTGGCGGTGAGGACTTGCACAAAGTCGCTGGTGGAGATATAGACAGCGGGTCCGCTTGCAAAAGTTCGGATCACTTCCGTTCTGTCCGGCTCGTTGGGAAACTGGACAGAAACCTGCCCCGCCTGAAGGGGAGCACCGGTAAGCCACAGCCCGCTCATCAGTAGAAGTGAAATGCCTCGGATCACGGTGGGAATTTATTGAGAGGTCTCTTAGGGCGCAATACCGTTCTATCGGCGAGGCTCGTGAGATGAAAACGCTTCTTTAGCAATAAAGCAAGAATGTCAGAGAACGAATAGAGAACTGACGGAAACTCCGTATGTGTTCAACCAACTTGATCATTTCCTTGAGAGCATCGGTGATATAGGTGCGTCATAGATCAACACGGTCGGCTTGCCCGAATCACACGGTTCAGGCGGGGAGACCGTGTTGGATTGTTCCAAGAGAGGTCCGTCATTGCTGATTCGCCACCAGTTGAGTTGAGAGTGCAAAGCGGATTTGACTAAGGGATCGGTGGAGATCAGCGCACAAGTCTACTCAGATTGTGGGATTGTGTCGAGTAAGACCGATCACCGGCACTTCGTCCTCAAAAGGCGATATCCATCTGAAAACCGCTCTCAACATTCGGTATTGACCATCTGCCTGGATCATCGAATCGCTCCCACGTAGTTCGTACTCGCCAGCTCACCGTTGCTCCGTGGGCAGTCTTGATTCTGACAAAAGTGGCGAGCGATTGACCTGACGAGGCAAAAGCCCGGTTACGCATCTCTCCGGGAAGATTAAGATCCCATACATAGATTCTTGACGCCCAATCGTCTGAGCGGTACATCACCCAGTTGAATGAAATGCGCCACGATTTTGTGGCAAGGTGCATTTTGGTGGAGAGGCCGTGTCCGGTGTGCTGGCCGTCGTCATCCTGAGCCACCACTCTGTCTCCCTGAAACTGCCACTTCAGCTGCTTATTTACAGGTAGTGTCGAGCTGGCACGCCATGTTTCTCTGCTGGAATTCGGCTGAAATATTTCTCCTGCATAGGCGATGCCATCTTCGCCGGATTTATCCTCGCGCTTCCACCGGAGCAGAGCATTTCCACCATAACGCCACCGAAAACTCAAAGTAGCGGCGGTTTCGAAACCACGGACCGGCTGACCGCCCTCACTGACAGCAACAGTCTCGCGGTACCAGTCGCCGTAGCTGAACAAGCGTATTTTCCCCGTGGAGATAGAAAGAGCCTGATAGATTCCTGATTCATTCAGCTGGTCGCGGCTCCATTCGCCGAGCGGTCGCGAGCGAGGACCCCGGAAACCGCCTGGATAGTAGCGGACTGATCCCATCCATCGGAGTGTCTTCATATCCAATGTTGCGCCGGTGAGATAGGAAGGGCTTGTGCCATTATAGACGGCGGTTTCGCCGAAGAACGAGAGTTTGTCAAAGGTGTATTGTCCATGGACGGAGCCGTAGCTTTGCGGCGGGCGGTTAGTGGGTGAATTCCCGTCAATCTGCCATCTGTCAACGGCGGTGAGGATGCCGACTTGAGCCTGCTCACCTGACCGTTTCCAGGCGAGTATGGCGCTCTCTTCGTTCAGATTGTGCTTTCGGTCGCGGGCTGTTTCAGACTGATGAAGACCTGATACGGAAATGGAAGTAACAGAGAGTGAGTCGAGGATGGCATCCATCGGTGAGGATGAAAGAGAGGCGATCCAGGTATTTGACTTGTACTCATATTCAACTGCCGCGCCGCGGAGGGCCCACTGTTCCAGAGTAGACCGCCACGGCCGAAGTCCTCTCCCGGGGCGTGAGAAATAGGTGATGCTCGTATTCCCCTTGAACGGCCGCGAAGAGCGACCAAACAGGAGACCATAACCTGAGTGAAGCTGAAAGTCACCGACAATTGCCCGAGTGTGGCTGTTAACTGGGATACTTAGATGAGCTGATGCAAAATCGGTGAGCGTTGGTTCTCCCGGGTCGCGTTCCAAAACAAATCCTCCCGATGCCGAGGCACGCTGAAAATCGACCCTCGTTACCATCCTTATATCCTCAGTTGAAGTCGTCCATCGATTACGCAGGACGACACCTAATGGCCGTACCTCTTCAACAGTGGTTGTGAGAGGCAGAAGTTGTCTTGTGACTGGATCGAGCTCCTGGAACTGGAGTATCTCGAAGATTGAGATAAATTGCCCCAACTCGTTACGCTTTTTTAGAATCAGGGAGATATCGCTCGATGGAAGTAGAGGAATCTTCTCAAGTTGTTTTCTGCTGACGCTGTTTAGATTGATCGGTTCGCGCACAAACTGTTCCAGGGTCAGCAGGTCTTCAGCCGAAAGGACAGATTCTTCGTCATCCAGCTGAAATTCAGTCAGGATCTCGTCCAGCGACTGCCCTTGCCCGGAGCAGGGGCTAAGGCAGGCTAAAAGTGAGAGCAAGAATATGGCTGAGATTAAGTTCCGGATGATTAGCGATTGCATAACTTATTTCCTGACCGATGATCTTCAGCCTGATACCGGCGGTTACCTGGGTGGGACTCGTGGCAAAGCCGGTCATGACTGTAAAGGACTCAATCGGCTTCCATTGCAGACCAAACTTATAGCGTGAATCAAATTGCAGATCCTTTTCGAATTCTGCTATAGCGGACATCTGACTACTTGGTGTAAAGCTGAAGCCGGTAACTATTACCTGCGGCAGCAGCTCGTCAGAGGCGCCGATTCGTGGCGCATTCAGGTTCTGATATAGCATGGACCATGTCACCGATTCCTGTATGTCGAAGGCGATGGATGCGGACAGGCTAACTGTTTTCTGGGAGCCGTAGTTGACGATTGAGAGTTCGTGTCCGGCAAGGAGCAGTCCAAAATCGAGATGCTGTCCCAGGCGTCTGCCTAAACCGAGCGCAAACGTTGTCTCGCCGTACAGTTTGTTGCCAGCTGAATAGAACCCGATGCCGACATTTCCGTATCGCCAGGGAGCTGATATAACCGCCCCCGCGTTGCTGAGATCCGTAAGGCTAAAGGGTTTGCCGTAGAATGCGGCTGTGTTGAGACTGGTCGATGAGGCAAGGGAGGCGGGGTGACTGAGAAAATGAGCCGATGTGCGCCCCGGACCGAATTGGGTCATCCCCAAGGCGACCAGATTCGGGAGTAGAGGAAGCCGTTCAAAAGCGCCGATCAGGCCAGATACAAGTATGAGTGACAGCCATATCAGACGCATTTTGGTAAATGTAGTCTCTTATCGGTGAATAGACAAGAAGTGAGTGGTAATTTCACTTCACTTTTTAGCGAAAGAGTGCGAAATTGAACGAATAGTAAGACCGAGTGTTAAGCGGCCGAGAGGGGAAATGTAAGTGATGGAACGAAAAATCCGCATCGTTATGGCAAAGCCCGGTCTCGATGGTCATGACAGGGGGGTCAAGATTCTGGCCAGAGCTTACAGGGATGCCGGGATGGAGGTGATCTATCTTGGGCTGCGTCAAACCCCTGAAATGATAGTCAGTACCGCCTTGCAGGAAGACGTGGACGTTATCGCTCTTTCGATTCTTTCTGGCGCCCATATGACTGTTTTTCCGAAAGTGATGGAACTGATGAAATCTGAAGGGATGGACGATGTTCTGCTGACGGGCGGCGGGATTATCCCTGACAAGGATATGGAAGCGTTGCATGCTGAAGGGGTCGGGAAACTTTTTGGCCCCGGCACGCCCATCCAGGAGACTATCGATTATATCACGGAATGGGTAAAAACCAATCGGTGGAAGAAATGAGCGATACTCTGAAAAGACTGCAAACTTTACGGCAAGAAGCTCTAAAGGGTGGCGGTGAAGAACGTATAGAAGCCCAGCACAGTAAAGGAAAACTGACCGCAAGAGAGCGTCTAGATCTTCTTCTGGATAAAGGTTCTTTTCAGGAGACAGGGATGTTTGTAAAGCATCAGTCTTCAGACTTCGGGCTGGACAAGAAGCGGGTTCCGGGTGACGGAGTTGTTACAGGGCACGGGACCATAGACGGCCGGAGGGTATTCGTTTTTGCGCAAGATTTTACAGTCTTGGGTGGTTCTCTGTCTGGATCAAATGCGAAGAAGATCTGTAATATCATGGATCACGCCATGCGGGTAGGTGCACCGATCATAGGACTGAACGATTGCGGCGGAGCCCGGATTCAGGAGGGTGTCTCTTCGTTGGGCGGTTATGCCGAGATATTCTTGCGTAATACACTGGCATCCGGTGTTGTCCCACAAATTTCGATGATTATGGGTCCGTCGGCGGGGGGTGCTGTCTACTCGCCGGCTATTACTGACTTTACGCTGATGGTAAAGGGGACGAGCTATATGTTCGTTACCGGTCCGAATGTTGTCAAAACGGTGACCCACGAAGATGTAAGCTATGAAGATCTCGGCGGCGCCGTGACTCATGCCACCAAGAGCGGGGTTTCCCACTTTGCGGCTGAGAATGAAGTTGAAGCCATTCAGACTGTCAAATTGCTCCTCTCCTATATCCCTCAGAATAATCTGGAGGATCCACCCTTTGGTCCTCAGGAGGATCCGGTGGAGCGGGAGGTAGAAGCGCTTGATTCGGTTGTTCCGCAGAATTCCAACAAGCCGTACGATATGCACGACGTAATTCGCCCAATAGTAGACAGTGAGGAGTTTCTGGAAGTCCATTCTGCTTTTGCCAGAAATATCATTGTGGGATTTGCGCGCCTGAATGGTGGAAGCGTCGGGATTGTGGCTAATCAGCCGTCGCATTTGGCAGGTGTTCTTGATATTGATTCGGCTGTGAAGGGGGCCCGGTTTGTCCGCTTCTGTGACGCTTTCAACATTCCGCTTGTGGTCTTCGAAGATGTGCCCGGCTTCTTACCGGGGACCGAACAGGAGTGGGGTGGTATCATCCGTCATGGAGCAAAGCTACTGTATGCCTTCTGTGAAGCGACAGTGCCAAAGGTGACGGTCATTACAAGGAAAGCCTACGGCGGCGCCTACGACGTGATGAATTCCAAACACATCCGTGGGGATGTGAACTTTGCCTGGCCGACAGCTGAGATTGCCGTTATGGGTCCCAAAGGTGCTGTGGAGATCATCTTCAAGAAGGAGATTGCCGAGGCAGACGATTCTGAGGCTGTGGAAGAAAAGATGATCGAAGAGTACCGTGATAAATTTGCTAACCCGTATGTTGCGGCAGAGCAGGGCTACATCGATGACGTTATCGAACCGCGAACGACACGCTCCCGATTAATCCAAGCCTTGGTAATGCTGGATACAAAAGTAGACATGAATCCGAAGAAGAAGCATGGCAACATCCCCCTCTAATTAAATCATGAGTTGTGAAGGAGAGAAAGGAAGTTGCCAGTTAGAGCGTATTAGTTTCTTGCAAAAGACCCTTTCATCGGGTATCGTTAATCAGTTTCGGAAATTGAGAACAGAAACCAGGTAGAATATGGACTTACAGAATATCGAAGAGCTGGAAATCTACTTCGCAAACCATTTTGATACTTTGCTCTTTCCCGTTCTCGCTGAGCACTATCTGACTGAGGGAGATCACGAGCGCGCACATAAGGTTTCTGAAATCGGTCTGAGTCGTCACCCCGACCATGTCCCAGGGCTCTTTGTTGAAGCGAGGATTCAGATGGCGGAGGGAAAGCTAAAGAATGCTGAGAAGCTGCTGAAGAAGACCGTTTCTCTGGATCCGGGCCACTTCAACGCTTACATACTATTGGCTCAAGTTCAGGCCGACTTGGGAAGATCAGCAAAGACCGTTCGAAAGTTGTATGAAACAATTCTTGAAATGGATAGCACCAACGAGAAAGCGAAAGCGTGGTTGGCAAAACCGTCTGATGCCGGAAAACGGAGCAGGAAGAAAGTGACAGCTCCGGCAAAACGTGCTCCTAAGGGCAGGGTGAAAAAGCCTCGGGAACGTCCTCCCAGGGAGTCGCTGGCCGATTTCCCCATCACGCCGCAAGTGGCCACTTTTACTCTAATGGCAGTCCTGAAGAGTCAGAAACTCTACCGGCAGGCGCTGGAAGTGCTGACAGTGATGTCAGGCAAGAAAGATGCTGACATAGAGCGAATCGCAAAAGAGAAGAGTGATCTGATGAGACTGTTGAAATCCCAATCGGGGATACGGTAGATGTCTCTTATTGATAAAAGAGTGGAAAAGTTGAGAGAGAAACTGGCGGATGAATCGTTAGAAGGCATGCTGGTGACAAACCTAACGAATGTCCGGTACCTTTCAGGCTTCAGTGGATCGGCCGGGACGTGCCTGATCTTTCCTGAAAAGGCTTACTTTATTTCCGATGGGCGCTATGAAACGCAGTCAAAACAGCAGGTAACGGGAATGGAGATTCTTATCGGTGTGGAACCTTACCCCGAAATAATCAAGAAAGAGAAACTTATATCCGATGGCATGCACCTTGCGTTCGAGGCGGAACACGTTTCGGTGAGTTCTGCAAAAAAGCTGGAAGATCTTTTCCCCAGCTGTTCCTGGGAGCCGATGACCAATGTAATAGAGCAGATCGCCATGGTGAAGGACAAGAGTGAGATACGGGCGACGCGGAAAGCCGTGGAGATCACTGACCAGACCTTTGAGCAGATTATTCCTGAGATTCGGCCGGGAGTGACAGAACGTGAGATCGCCGGTAAGATATCATTTACCTACAAAATGTTCGGAGCTGACGGCGACGCTTTTGACTGCATCGTGGCAGGAGGGCCGAATTCTGCTCTGCCTCATGCCCGGTCTGGGGACCGGCCTCTACAGGAGGGGGATTTTGTGATTCTCGACTTTGGCGCCTTTTATCAGGGGTACCACGCTGATATGACACGGACCGTAGTGGTGGGAGAAGCCACGGAGCGCCACAGGGAGATCTATAATACCGTCCGCGAGGCCCAGCGCCGCGGGTGCGAAGCGGCTAAAGATGGTGCTCCGTGCAAAGAAGTTGATTCCGCCTGCCGTAACTATATCTCTGAAAGCGGATACGGCGACTACTTCAACCACGGTACCGGACACGGCCTTGGTCTCGAGATTCACACCAATCCCCGCTTTTCGCAGCTCAGCAAGGATCATATCTACGAGAATTATCTTATGACAATTGAGCCGGGCATCTATATTCCTGATTGGGGCGGCGTGCGGATTGAAGACGATATTCTCATCACTTCGAACGGCTGTGAGATTCTTAACCAATCGACAAAGGACATGCTTTCCCTGAGTTGATACTTTATTTCCCCGCTTAATTGAGTAACGACTTTCTGCAATGATTAAGACAATCTTTATGGATATCGGCGGTGTTCTGCTGGATATCTCACCTGAGCGTACACTGGCTGAACTGATCACCGCTACAGATCATCCGGAGAGTGTTATCAGAGAGGCTTTCCACGAGGATGCTCTAGACAGGTATGAAAAAGGGCAGATTGGAGATGATCAGTTTTATGCTCATTTTCGGGACGCACTGCCTGAGCCTGACGGTCTGACGAAAGATAAATTCTTTTCCGCCTGGCTTACGCTTCTTGGCACTTGTACCGATTCGCTTTCTGTGGCCAGAGATCTCGTTCGGGAGTATCCTGTGTGGCTTGCCTCTAATACAAATCCTTTCCACATCCGGCACGGGACTGAGAAAGGATGGCTCGACGGCTTCAGCGGTTACATTTACTCATTTGAAATTTCAGCCAGAAAGCCACACGCTGATTTCTTCACAAAGGCACTCACGCTTGCCGGGGCCGAGGCCCGCACCTCGCTGTTCATAGACGATCATCGGGAGAATGTGGAGACTGCTGACAAGCTCGGATTCACCACAATTCATTATCGGTCGCATGAACAGTTCTGCCGTGACTTGAGTCATCACCTAGACCGCATCTAGCGGATTTTCCGCTCACACCTCTTAACTGTGTCAACTAAATTAGACTCCCTCATGGAGCCGCACACGGACGTTTCACGCATACTCGATTTCCTGAAGTCGCACCCTGAGATCGGGCCGCACATCGAGCACGTCCATCACATCCCCGCCAGTGAGGGCCAGTATGTTGACTTTCCTGATGATCTCGATGGCCGAATTGTGCAGGCAGTGCAATCCCGGGGAATCGAGCAGCTCTATTCCCACCAACGAGCCTGTTGGGATCACATCAGTGACGGCGACAACATTGTGGTGGTTACACCGACGGCTTCGGGCAAGACGCTCTGTTACAATTTGCCGGTACTCCAGTCCGCGCTTAATGATCCGGGGGCGAAGGTGCTCTATCTCTTTCCTACGAAGGCGCTGTCTCAGGATCAGGTGGCGGAGCTGAACGAAGTGGTAGATGAGACGGGCGAGCCTGTCAAGGTTTATACTTTTGACGGTGACACGCCCCAGAGCGCGCGGCAGGCCATCCGGAAGCAGGGAAATGTAGTGGTTACCAATCCCGACATGCTTCATCAGGGGATATTGCCTCACCACACAAAATGGATTTCCCTCTTCCAGAATCTGAAGTATGTGGTCATTGACGAACTTCACATCTACCGCGGTGTTTTCGGCAGTCACATGGCGAACCTCATTCGGCGACTGAAACGGGTGTGTGAGTTTCACGGTTCGTCGCCTCAGTTCATCGGTTGCTCCGCCACCATTGCCAATCCTAGAGAGCACGCCGAAGCGCTTACAGAGTCAGAGATGACGCTTGTGGATCAATCGGGCTCGCCGCGGAGTGAAAAATATTTTATCTTCTACAATCCGCCTGTGGTGAATCACCAGCTCGGCATCAGAGCCAGCTACATTAAGCAAGCCCGCCAGGTGGGGGCCACGCTACTCAAGAATGATATTTCAACTATTGTATTTGCTCTCAGCCGTCTCAATGTGGAGATTCTCACCAAGTATCTGAAAGATGAATTCGAGTCCTCGCGGGAGAGGCTCGCTTCCGGTGAAGTGGTGGCTGGTTATCGCGGCGGCTATCTGCCAAACCGGCGGCGGGAGATCGAAAAGGGGCTACGCACTGGAGAGATCAAGGGCGTTGTGGCGACGAACGCTCTGGAGCTCGGGATAGACATCGGCAGTCTCGATGCGGCGGTCTTAGCGGGCTACCCCGGGACTATAGCCTCCACGTGGCAGCAGGCGGGCCGTGCCGGAAGGCGTGGGCGGACGGCTGTTGCGGTCCTCATTGCCCGCTCCAATCCCCTCGACCAGTTTCTCATGTCGAGTCCCGACTACTTCTTCGGTTCATCTGTGGAACACGCCCGCATCAATCCCGATAACCTCACCATCCTCGTGGATCACATGAAGTGTGCCGCTTTCGAACTTCCCTTCCGGAAGAGAGAAGCCTTTGGCGAGGTGACCGCCGGAGCTGTAAACGATATTCTGGAGTTTCTGGCGGAGGGGAGCGTGGTCCATCTGGAAGGCGATCAGTGGCACTGGATGGAAGATGTCTATCCGGCGGTGAATGTATCCTTGAGGCGGATTGAGAAAGGAAACTTCGTGGTGGTGAAACGGGGTGACGAATCGAAGATCATTGCGGAAGTGGACTACACCAGTTCTATCACCACCATTTATCCCGACGCTATCTATATGACCGACGGCAGAGAGTATATCGTGGACGATCTGGACTGGGACGGACGAAAGGCTATCGTGCGCAACACCGATTCTGACTACTACACCGACGCCATCGATTACACCAACGTGAAGGTGCTGGATGAGTTTGAGAGTCGCCGGGCGGCGAAAGTGGATGTCTCGCTGGGCGAGGTTCAGGTGATGACCCGAGCGGTGGGGTTCAAGAAGATCAAATTCTACACCATGGAGAATGTGGGCTACGGCGACATCAACCTCCCCGACATGGAGATGCACACAACCGCCTACTGGTTCACGCTGCCGGAAGAGCTTCTCTCTCACTTGTCATACTCGCGCACGGACATTGTGGACGGCGTTCTGGGGCTTGTCAATGCCCTCCACTACATCTGCGCTCTGAACCTCATGTGCACGGTCCACGATATCTACCGCTCCGTGGGGGACAAGTCGGCGGAGTGGTACGTTCGCAACGTCTTCGGAGACCGGGGACTCTATTCTGCGGAAGGCGCCGATCTTGCAGGAAAACAGGTGTCGCCCGGTACTCTTACACGCTTCCAGCCTACCATCTTTATTTATGACAACTACCAGGGCGGTGTTGGATTCAGTCAGCAGCTTTACGACAGTCATGAAGAGCTGTTAACGCAGACACATTCTCTCATCTCGAAGTGTATGTGCAAAAGCGGCTGTCCATCATGTGTGGGGCCAGCGGCGGAAGTGGGGGAGAAGAGCAGGGATGTAAGCCTGGCTATCCTTGAAGCGGCTGGGTACAGATGAAACAGCTCTTGTGATGATTTACTGTCCGGGTGAGTTGTGAAATCGAAACGGAACGCCGCCGGTCTTCTGATACTTTGCTTCTTAGTGTGTCAGCCGCTTTTCACACGGGGACAGTCTCTCAGAAGTCATGCGAAGAGCTATCCGCGCTACCTCACCAATGGTGCCGTTGAGGTTGTTAGCGACATAACGAGCCAGGTGATTCTTGGGGCCGCCGTGTCAGTCATTGCACTGCATCGCTACGACTGGGCAGTCAGAGATTACAGTCAAGACAACGGTCTGATGGCAAATGAACTGTCGCACAGGCTTGACAAGTACGGCGGCGGCTGGGCCTATCCTGCCCTGCTGCTGGGGGTTGGACTGGAATCGATGGGGAGAGATGATGCAGCAGCGAGGGTGAAATACGCCTTCACTTCTCTGGCTGTGACGGGATTGTCCACTGACTTGATCAAGAGAGCCAGCGCACGGCACAGACCTGACGGCAGCGATGCTCGTTCTTTTCCTTCTGGTCACACATCGGGAAGTTTCGCGGTGGCAGCGGTGGTGGATGAGTTGTACGGGCATTGGCTGGGATATCCGGCCTATGTGGTGGCTGCATTGGTAGGCGCTCACCGAATCCATGCAGATAAGCACTGGCTCACGGACGTCATCGCCGGGGCGGCTCTTGGCACTGTCATTGGCCGAGGGTTCAGCATCGTCTACAGGGAAGAGGCGGTGAATGATCAGATCGGCGTTGTGCCGTGGGCGACAAACAGAACAGTAAGTTTCAGGATAATAATTCCTATCAATTAAAAGAACGGGTGATGGATAAACAGAAGATTCAGATTTCAGACATCTACAGGTTTAAGTTTGTGAGCGATCCGCAGATCTCGCCGGACGGAAGCCGAGTTGTTTTTGTTGTGGAGACCATGCACAAGGCGGATAAAAAGTACTATATGAACCTCTGGCTGGTACCATCAGCCGGGGGAAGAGCGCGGAAGCTGTCTCACGGGAAGAAGAATGACACCTCTCCGCGCTGGTCTCCTGATGGTGAGACCGTCGCCTTCATCTCGAAACGTAACGAGGCGAGCCAGATCTGGTTCTTGCCCATGGCGGGTGGAGAGGCGCGGCAGTTGACGAAGCTCCCCAAGGGGAAGGTGAGTGCTATCAGATGGTCCCCCCATGGGAAAGAGATCGGTTTCCTGTTTCACCCCTTTGGCAAGGAGGTCACTTTCGATAAGAAGGGCAAGCCCGAGATGCCGGTCTACCGCCATATCAGAGACATGTGGTATCGCTTTGACGGAGAAGGTTTCTTTGACAGCGAATTCACTCATGTATGGGTTGCCAATGCGACTACAGGTGCGGCACGGCAGGTGGTGAAGGGGGAATGGCACGACACTTACTTTGACTGGTCCCCGGACGGCAGGAAGGTCGCCTTCATTTCCAACCGGCGGAAAGAGTGGCAGCACCGGCTCGAAGAAGATGAACTTTATCTGGTGTCAGCTAAGGGTAGTCCCGTGAGGAGAATCCCGACCCCGGCCGGGCCGAAGGAAGGTCTCTCCTTTTCTCCCGATGGTAAGAGGCTCGCATTCTTCGGTCACACGGAACCGTACTCAGGCTGGGGAGCTGTCAACTACACTGTCAGGACCATCGGCTTGAATGGGAAGAATTATAGGAGCCACACAGGCAAGATGGATCGGATGGCGTTCCCAGTGACTCTCGGCGATCTGACACCGAGCTTTGTGGTGGTGCCGCCGGCGTGGAACGCAGAGGGAAGGGATATCTACTTCACTGTCAGTTCGGAGGGGGGGTCGCCGTTATGCAGGGTTGACACTGGAGACGGCAGTATTGAGACGGTGACGGATGAAAAGGTGGTAGTTTCCTTCTCGCTTGACAGTGCCGGTCAGAAATTGGTGTTGCACGGCGGACAGATGGAAACTCCTGATGAGATTTACACGATTGATTTGAGGGAGAGGGCTGTACGTCAGGTGAGCCGCCTCAACCAGCCCTACGTCCGCAGTCGTCAATTTAATCTGCCTGAAGAGGTCTGGTTCAAATCGGGCCGAACGGACATCCACGGCTGGATCCTGAAGCCGCCGGGGTTCAGTACTCGCCGGAAATACCCCTTCATCCTTCAGATTCACGGCGGGCCGCGATGTCAGTACGGGCGGCTCTTTTTTCACGAGATGCATGTGCTGGCGGCGGCCGGCTACGTGGTGATGTACACCAATCCGCGGGGAAGTCAGGGGTACGGTTATAAGTTTGCCGATGCCATTACCGGCAAGTGGGCTGAGCCGGCCTTCAAAGACCTCATGGCGGCAGTGGACTATGCCTTCTCTCTGGGATACATTGACGAGAAGCGGATGGGCGTCACCGGCGGCAGTTACGGCGGCTACATGACCAACTGGATTGTAACCCACACGAACCGCTTTTCCGCCGCGGTTACCCAACGGAGTGTTTCCGATCTTTCCAGCATGTTTGGCACCTCCGATTTAGGTTTTGACATGGCGTGGGAATTCAAGACGACACCGTGGGACTGCCACGACCTCTACCGGAAGTGGTCCCCCATCTCCTACATAAAGCAGTGCCGAACGCCGCTACTCATCATCCACAGCGAGCATGACTGGCGCTGCAATGTGGAACAGGACGATCAGATGTACATGGCGCTGAAGTTCCTGAAACGGGAGGTGGAGTACGTCCGCTTTCCGGAGGAGCCTCACGGCCTATCCCGTCACGGCCGGCCGGACCGCAGGGAGGCGCGGCTGAAGTTCATGGTGGGGTGGTTTGACCGCTACCTGAAGTGACAATCTTGGATAGACATCTTGTCTGTCCCACGCATCCTAAGTTATGGTGATGCTTCCACTCCCCGCCGGCGGCATTAAGTTACCGCTGGGATAGAGAGAGGCGGCAAAGACAATGATAGAAATATCTGATTTCACAAAAGTTGATATCCGGGTTGGGACTATTGTTGATGTTAGCGAGTTTCCTGAGGCGAGGCGCCCCGCCTATAAGTTCACCATCGATTTTGGTCCCCTCGGAACGAAACGGTCCAGCGCCCAGATCACCGATCTCTACGGCAAGTGCGACCTTCTGGGGCGGCAGGTTGTGGCAGTGGTGAACTTTGCTCCAAAGCGGATTGCCGGCTTCAAGTCCGAAGTTCTGGTTCTCGGCGCATGTCCCGAAGAAGCGGGTGTAGTCCTGTTGCAGATGGAATCAAGGGTGCCCGATGGAACGCGTGTCTCATAACGTCGCAAGAATGCTTTTCATCAACTGCCGTGACTGAGCCGTCGCTACCCGCCGTAAGGCTGAAGTTCATTGATGAGGACGATCTTGAGTTCTGGGAGGCGCTTGTGTCACAGCCCGAAGCTCGTCAGCATCAGCCGCTGAATGAGCGTCATCTGCAGCAGTTGCGGCAGGAGTTGGGGTGCTACAGCGAAACGGATCTCAGCAGTCCCGTGCACCGCGAATACAAGTGGATTGTGATGGATGAAAGTACGGACAGTCCGGTGGGTGTTGTCTCATTCGTAAAGCTCGATCTTGAGCAGCGGATCGGCCGTATCGGTTATACCATCTCGAAACAGTTCTGGGGTCGCGGCTACGGCACTTCGGCAGTGGCGGAACTGACGCGGCTGATCTTTACCCTATCGGATACCGAACGGATCGAAGCGGAGTGTTCAGTTCACAATCCGGCGTCGTGGCGCGTACTGGAAAAGAACGGCTATCATCTGGAAGGGACGAAGCGGGGCTATCTGGAGATCGGAGGCGAGAGAGTCGATCATCACAGTTTTGGCATCCTCAAGGATGATTGGGAAACTCTGATTGATAATTAAGTGTTGTTGATTGAATATTGAAAGATGGATGCTGACAATTAAGGAGGCTGAGTAAAATGTCATATCAATTTGATGGCAAGGGCGCCATCGTAACGGGGGCATCCAGCGGCATCGGCAGGGGAATCGCACTGCGGTTCGCCGAGCTGGGAGTGAAGGTTGTTCTGTCGGCACGACGGGAAGAAGAACTGGAGAAAGTTGCACAGGAGATTCGTGCCAAGGGAGGACAGGCGGTGGTAGCGGCCGCTGACGTGACCAGTCCGGAGAGTGTGACTGCTGTTGTGCAGACGGCGGTGGATGAACTGGGTGGCGTCGATATCATGGTTAATTGTGCCGGTGTAGCCGGTCCCATGACGTTTGAAGAGACGCCTCCCGAGAGGATCCGTCAACATATTGAAGTCAACTACCTCGGCGCCGTGGAGTTTGTCAGGAATGTTCTGCCGCACATGAAGAGTCGGGAGAGCGGCTATATTCTGAACATCTCTTCCATGTCCGGACTCAAAGGATTGCCGACCTACGTTTCCTATGGCGCCAGCAAGTTTGCCCTCACCGGTTTTTCGGACGCACTGCGGCACGAAGTAAAAAAGTACGGCATTCAGGTGTCCGTGGCGGCGCCGCCGGGAGTACATACGCCCATGGTGGACGATCACCTGGAAAGTCACGCCGACTGGTTTCACAAGTTCAACATAATGGAGGTCGACAAGGTGGTGGACAGGCTCGTGGCGGGGATGAGGAGAGGCCGCTTCCTGATATTGATGTCGGCGGACACGAAGTTCATGTACGCCATGGTGCGGCACTTCCCGCGGGTTTTTACACGCCTCATGGTGTGGCTCTACGGGATGGAAAAGTGACTCTCAGTGAGCGGCTCGCGGACGGTCCGCCGCTGCTGATAGACGGTGCCATGGGGACGGAGTTGATCCGGCGCGGCATAGAGTCGTCCCTTCCTCTCTGGTCGGCGGCTGCGCTGGAGGAGAATCCGGCCGCCGTGCGCGAAATCCATCAACAATATGTTACGGCCGGCGCTGAGCTTATCATTACCGATACCTTCCGCACGACGCCGTGTACATTCATGAAGGTCACCGATGATGAGGATGAAGCTGAAGAACGGGCGAGGGAGGCGACTGGCCGGGCAGTAAGACTGGCGCGGGAAGCGGCAGGGAGCGACATCTTTGTGGCAGGCTCCATCGCACCGCTGGAAGACTGTTATTCACCTGAGCTCTATCCCGGTGATGAAACGGCTGAGAGGGAATTCGCCCAGATGGCAGGCTGGTTTTCTGATGCGGGCGTCGATTTGATTCTTCTGGAGACAATGGGTCGTCTCGACGAATCCCGCGCCGCGCTAAGAGCGTGTCGTCGTGTGACACAGCCGTGCTGGATCAGCTATATCCTCGCCGATGAAAAGCGCCTCTTGGGCGGTGAAAGTCTGATGGATGGGGTAGCCCTTGCCGAACAATCGGGGGGGTCGGCCGTTCTCGTGAATTGCTCCAATCTGGAGTCGTCCGTCCATGCCGTTACCCATCTCCTCGCTTCCACCTCTTTG
>CEPS01059794.1_pt1 | contig 18705 bp, 18 predicted proteins | sample 530401 | NCBI WGS metagenome assembly CEPS01 (sample SAMEA2620035, study PRJEB7988) | marine metagenome | biome: marine biome (ENVO:00000447); feature: mesopelagic zone (ENVO:00000213) & marine oxygen minimum zone (ENVO:01000065); material: "saline water (ENVO:00002010), including plankton... | reverse complement strand
CCCGCGGGCGAGCCCTACATCGAAACGCCCCGTTGCACGACCTGCAACGAGTGTACCGACATCAACAACAAGATGTTCGTCTACGACGACAACGACCAGGCGTATATCGCCGACCCGGACGCGGGAACCTTTCGCCAGTTGGTAGAAGCGGCCGAGATCTGCCAGGTCGCCATCATCCATCCGGGCAAGCCGATAAACCCGGATGAGCCGAACCTCGACGAGTTGATGGCGCGGGCCGAATCCTTTAACTAGCCCCGGGGCGAAGGGGGCCCTATACGCCACAATGGTCCAAGATTATAACCATAAAAAAATTGTGGTATAATGCGCGTGTTTATGAAGGGGAGAGTCGATGGTTGCGCAATTGGCGATGCCCTATCCGCTGGAGAAAATGATCGGGTATTTAAATCTCGATATCGAGCGCAGTTTCGAGTCGATGCCGGAGATGATGGAAGATGCGATGGCGAAGTGCCGCATGTGCGAGATGTATTGCACCTGCGACGAGGACGTGGAGAGCCGTTATTTCGTCTGCCCGAACCGGAATCTTCTCGATCGGCTCGAACGCATCCAGGGCAAAATATAGAACGCTAGTTGAAACGAATTCGGTGACGTGGCGGCTAAACCATGAGCCGTTTGCGCGAAAATTCCCCTGTTTTCTGCGCGCCGCGGGCCGCTTCGACGGCGGCCAACATGTCCGGCGCGCCGTAGTTTTCGTGCAGATGGGCCGCCAGGTTTCGCACCACGGCTTTGAATTGTTCGTCCGGGATCACCGATACCTGAACGAAGGTCGACCGGCCGAAGTTTTCGGTGCCGAGCCAGCCGTTTTTAAACGCCAACTGTTCCTTGCCCGTCATCGCCGCCGGATCGGCGTCGGCGAAGGCGAAGGTTCCCGTCACCGCCCATTCCTCGGGTTCGGCGGCCAGCGGAAAGGCGTTGGCGTCGTGAATGTCGAGCCGGATGGTGCGCGGAAATTTCATAAGTCCCCGAACATCGAGCTATACCCGAAAACCGCCGGGGTGCCGCCCGTATGCAGGTAAAGAACGGTCTGCCCGGACTTGAAACGGCCCGAACGCACCAACCCGATCAGGCCGGCCATGGATTTGCCGGTATAGACCGGGTCCAGAATCAGCCCTTCTTCGCGGGCCGCCAGTGTCATCGCCTCCAGCATCTCGGGCGTCGATTGGCCGTAGCCGGGACCCAAGTAGTCGTCGGTAACGTGGATGTCGTCCTTGGAAACGGCGTCCGGGCAGCCGACCATCTCGGCGGCGACGGTGGCTTGGCGAAACACCCTTTCGAACTGCTGATCCTTGTTTCGCCTGACGCAAACGCCTGTAACCTCGATATCGCTGTTGCGGCTTTTCAATCCCACCAGAACGCCGGCATGGGTGGCGGCGCTGCCGGACGGCAGCACCACGGCATCGATGGCAAGGCCCCGTTCGGCGGCCTGATCGAGGAATTCTCCGGCTCCGACCACGTAGCCCAGCGCGCCCAGGGGCGGATAATCCGCCAACAGGTGAATGACATAAGGGTTGCCCCCTTCGGCACGGACCTGATCGGCGATATTGTCCAACGCCTTGTCGGCGGCGGTTTCGTCCTCGCCTTCGGGGAAGTAATGGATGGCCGCGCCCAACAGCCGGTCCAGCAGAACGTTGCCGGACGCTTCGTATTCGGGCGCCATCGTCGGCACCCGGTGTTCAAGCTGGATATGACAAGCCATACCAAGCTTGGCCGCGGCGGCGGCCGTCTGGCGCGCGAAGTTGGACTGGATGGCGCCGGTGATGATGACTGTGTCCGCCTTTTGCGCCACCGCTTCGCCGAAATAGAATTCCAACTGACGCGCCTTGTTGCCGCCCATGGCCAGGCCGGTACAGTCGTCGCGCTTGACCAGCAAATCGGGCCCGCCCAACAAACGGGTCAGATTGGGCATGGTCTCCAACGGGGTCGGCGTATGGGCCAGGGAAACGCGGGGGAAATCGGAAACGGACACTTTTGGGATTACCTTTTATTCGAAACTCTTGGCCTCATACATATATACCGCGACCGGCTTTGCGTCTTGGCCGAAAAGCGGTTAATCCTAACCCGTACACTGGGAGTCTTAATTAGTTATGCAACGCCGTATCCGGACCATCAACCGAAGGACTCCAGCCTTCGCGGCGGCGATTGTCCTGGCTGTGGCTGCCGTCACCCCGTGGCCCTCAGTGGCCGGGGAATCGACCGTCTAGGTCATGGAATCGGTGGTCAGCCTGTTACCAGTTTGGCCCGGCGCCGGACGCCCCTAAAAACCGGCCCCTGAACCCGGGTCCGCCAACGGCAAACGGCGCCATGGTTATTCTTTCGGCTTCAGGCCCGGAATGCCGAACACGCCTTTCTCGGCGATCACCTTTTTGATCCTGGGGTCGTTCTTGAACCACTGGCCGGCCTTCTTGCCGCCGTTGGCCTTCGACCAGTCCTTGCCGAACTGGTTGGCGCGGCTCCACTTGCCGTCAGGGGCGAGCTTTTTAAATTGCAGGGCGAACAAAGGCATCTTCGGATTGTTGATCAGCAATCCGTCGGCGACGATCCTCTTGTTGCAGAAACCTTTCAGGTCATCGGCGGCGCCGGCGAAAATATCGAAATTCTTTACCGCCAGGACCAGCGTGCCGTCGTCCCTAAGCAACCCCAACTGCCGCTTGCCGGAACCGCAATCGGCCGGGCAATCGCCCGTCAGTTCGCAAAGGATGTCAACGACCTTGGCTTCGAAGCGGGCCTTCTTTTCTCCGTCGATGCCCCATTCTTCCGCCGCCTGGGACGCACCGGGACCGATAAAAAGAACCGCCGTGAAAAGGATGGATAACGTACGTTTCATGGCTTACTTCCCGAACGGCTGAATGCCGTATTCCTCATGGGTCATGTTGACGATGCCCTTATCGTCGGCGACCTGGGTGACGATCAGGTATTTGACCCCGTCACGTTCATAGAGGTCGCCGTCGACGGTCACTTTGTGGGTTTGGATATTGATGATGCGGGGGTTGGCGACGTTGGTGCCGTCTCCTTCGACCTTCAACACCACATAGACGTTGCCGTCCTCGCCCAGGACGCTGACCGGGATTCCGCCGACGGCGCACCAGACGGCGCATTGATGATGCGCGGTGCCAAGCCCGTACATGATCTCGGTGACGTAGCACCAAGTGTCGACGATTTCTCCGGTCACCGTGACCCGTTTTCCCGTCGCCGCGGCATGGGCGCCCGGAACGGTGAAAAAGGCAACAGCCAGAACCGCCACTACGCTTAATATCTTTTTCATCCTGCTTCACTTTCAGTCGGTCAAAAAAATGACCGGTTCGAATTTTTTTCATAACAGACTGATAGGTAACACGAAAAATCCACCGGCGACCATTCACCGTATATCACTTATCGGTGATGTAAAATGGCTGGCCTTCTGCCCTCAATCCCACCGGACCAGCCGGGAAGTATACCCGCGCTGACCCTTCGCGCCTCATCATCACAACCCTGTGATTACGTTTGATTCGAGGCTTCAGGGGCGTTCTGACAGGATAAGCGCGTCCTAATAAACATAACCCGAAACCCAATTATCAAACGTTTGAGAACAGGAGACCATTCGTGAGGTCATTCAAAATAACGCTTCTGTCGACCACGGTTATTCCGGCTTTCATCGGGGCCGGAATCGTAGTCGGAGGCGCCTTGTCGCCGGCGTCGCCGGCGCACGCCGCAAACACCGGGACGGAGCAACCAACCCTTTTGCCGGTGGCCAAACCGAAGCCCCGGCTCATTCAGCTTGCCCAATGCAAGCCGTGCAACCCGTGCGCGGCAAAAAGAGCCTGCAATCCCTGTAATCCCTGTGGAGCCGGGGGGGGCGCGTTCTCCAAGAAGTGCGTAATACCGCGGCTGCAGGCAGCCGGGGCCAAGAGCCCCTGCAATCCATGCAATCCCTGCGCCGCCAAGAGCCCCTGCAACCCATGCAATCCTTGCGCCGCCAAGAGCTGCAATCCCTGTAATCCGTGCGCCGCCGGTCCGGCCGTCGAAATTTCCGCCGCCGAAGCCGAAGCCGCCTACATATGCCTGAAGTCTGAGATGAAGAAAGCCTATCGCAAGGCCGGCCTCCGGCAGGTCAGCGGCTATACGGGATGGCTCAGGGTCAACGCCACCGCCTATCAGTCGGCCACCCATGGCGGCCGGTACGTCAACAACTACGCCAACAGCCACGGCAATTACCGCTACAAGAAGTTCGAAAAGGCGGGGACCCTGCCTTTCGGCTCGGTCTTGGCCAAGGACAGCTTCGCCGTCCGCCCGTACGGCAAGCTAGGTATCGGTCCCCTGTTCATCATGGAAAAGATGAAAAAGGGCTTCAACAAAGAATCCGGGGATTGGCGGTATTCCATGGTCATGCCCAACGGCAAGGTCGCCGGCATGACCAAAGGCAAAGGCATGAACATGAAGTTCTGCGCCGAATGCCATGCCGGCGTGGCTCCCGAACAGGACCATATCTTTTTGGTGCCGGAGGATTACCGGAAAAAGTTTTGATCCAATGACTTCAAAGCAGACGGCCGCGAACGGCGGCAGGTTTCCTGCCGCCGTTTCGTATTTCTAATATTATATTGAATATTAGGTTCACGTAATTTTGATAGGGCGTTATTGGCCCACGGCAGGCCAATCGAGCTATGAAAGACCGACTGCTTAAGCAGGTATTGGGGGGAACCCGGATACCGGCGTCGATCAGATAACTCTGAACAGGAGAAGCAAAAAATGTTGAAAAAGACAGTTACCGCGATTGGCGTGGCCGCTTTGGCCGGCGCCGGTTCGTTTAGCGTTCTGCCGGATGCGGTTGCCAAATCAGTGACCTCCCAGGACATCATCGAACTCGCGCAATGCAAGCCGTGCAATCCTTGCGCCGCCAAGAAGGGCTGCAATCCGTGTAATCCTTGCGCCGCGAAAAAGGGCTACAATCCTTGCAATCCTTGCGCCGCCAAGAAGAATGGCTGCAATCCTTGCAATCCCTGCGCGGGCAAAAAGAAATAACAACCGCATAGTTCGCCATTTATAAATCGCTACGCCGCGAGTGGCTTTTGCCTCATCGCGGCGTTTTCTTTAAGGCGCCATAAAATATAAAATGCAACCGGCGTCGGGTTTGTCGGCAACGTCCGGTTTGAGAGAAATGGCGTGACAGTCCATGACCGATTTTAAAAAACTGCCGAAATCCCGGCTCCGCAAGATGGCTCTGGCTGGCGACAGGATTCTGGAATGCTACCGCCTGCTCGGAAAAAACGACGCCAACGTGGTCGGAGAAGTGTTGAAAGGCCACGGCGAATTTTTCGAATGGGACCATTATCCGCCGGGCGACGTTTACGATCACGAAACCCATGCCCAGTATTACTATCACGCCCACCCCACCGAGGGCCGGGCGGAGAAATACGGCCCCGAACACGGGCATTTCCATACCTTCCTCCGGCCCAAGGGCATGCCGAAAAGCGTCAAGCCGGCAAAGGTCGCCGATTACGAGAAGCCCGAGGGCGACAATGACGAGCTGACCCATTTCGTCGGTATCGCCATGGACCGGGCGGGGTTTCCGATCCGGCTGTTCACCACCAACCGCTGGGTCACCGGCGAGACCTGGTACAAGGCAAAATCGGTGGTTTCGATGCTGGACCGCTTCGACATGGATCTAGCCCTTCAATCGCTGCCGGTGAATATATGGGTCACGGCGATGCTGCAGCTTTTCCGTCCCGACATCGAAACGTTGCTGAAGGCCCGCGATAAGACCGTCAGCGATTGGAAAGCCGGGCACCCGGACGAAAACGTCTACGAGGACCGGGGCCTGGAAATCACATCGATCCAGGACATTTCCGTGGAAAAACAGATCAAGGGCGTGCAAAGGGCATTGAAGGCCGCATAGGCCTGACGGTCTTGGGAAAGCCCCGGCGCTGTCAATCGGCCGCCGCCACCGCGCCCTTGGCGATCAGGCCGTCGATTTCCTTATCATCGTAGCCGTATTCCGCCAGCACCTCGCGGGTGTGATGCCCATAGACCGGCGCCCCGGTGGCGACACGGCCCGGGGTCTTGGAAAATTTCACCGGCAGGCCGATCGATTTGACCGTTCCCAGCTTTTTATGGGGAAGATCGACCACCATGTCGCGGGCAAGGGTGTGGGGGTCTTGGTGCATTTCGTTGACGTTGAGCACCGGCCCCGCCGGAACGCCCGCGGCTTCAAGGCGGGCAAGCCAGTCCTCGGTCGTGTGTTTGAGGAAGATCGGCGTCAGCAAATCCTCCAGTTCCCGAAGGTGGGCCATGCGGCCGGTGTTTTTCTTGAACCGGTCGTCTTCGGCCAACTCCGGCGCCTCGATCACCTCCAGCATCCGCAGCCAGTTCTTCTGATTGGCGGCGCCGAGGGTGATCCAGCCGTCTTCGGTCTGGAAAGCCTGATAGGGCGCGTTCAACGGGTGCGCCGATCCCATCGGCCCCGGCGCGACGCCGGTGGCAAGACCGATCGCCGATTGCCAGTAGGTATGGACGATTCCGGCCTCGAATAAAGAGGTGTCGATCTTCTGTCCCTCGCCGGTCTTGAGCTTATGGACATAAGCCGCCGCCACGGCCATGGCGCCCAGGATCCCCGCCGTGATGTCGGTGACCGGCGCCCCCATCTTGACCGGGGGCCGGTCGCCGCCTTCGCCGGTAATGCTCATCAGGCCGCTCATGCCCTGGGCAATCAGGTCGAAACCGCCCCGTTCCGCATAGGGGCCGGTACGCCCGAAACCGGAAATGGCGCAATAAATAAGCCCCGGGTTTTCCTGGCGAAGCACGTCATACCCCAATCCCAACTTGTCCATGGTGTCGATCCGGTAATTTTCGATCACCGCGTCTGCGGTCTTCAGAAGCCGTTTCAACACTTCCTTGCCGGCGTCGTCCTTCAAGTTGACGGCAATGCCGCGTTTGTTGCGGTTCATCATCATAAAGGCCGCCGCCTCGCCGCCGATGTCGGGGGGCAGGAAGCGCCTGGAATCGTCGCCGCCGGGAACCTTTTCCACCTTGATCACGTCGGCGCCCATGTCGGCCAGCATCAGGCCGCAGGTCGGCCCGGCCATGATGTGCGCCAGTTCGATGACCTTGACGCCGGAAAGAGGCCCGTCGCTTCCCGCCATCTCAGCGGCCCTTGAATTCAGGTTTTTTCTTGTCCAGGAACGCCTGATAGCCGGTCCGGAAGTCTTCGGTATCGAAGCAGGCGAAGCATTCCTTTTTCTCGGCATCGCTGAGCGGCGTCGGATCGGCCAGCCGGTCCAGGAACTTCCGGTGCCAGCGGTGGACCAGGGGCGCGCCGTCGGTAATGCGCCGGGCCGTCGCCATGGCCTCGGCCTCGACCTCTTCATCGGCGACGATGCGGCTGACGATGCCTTTTTGCAGCGCCTCAGGGGCGTCCATGATCCGCCCCTCAAGGAGGATTTCCAAGGCCCCCTGGGGTCCGACAAGATCACGCAGGCAGCTTATTTCAGGATACGCCATCACCAGCCCGAGCTTGCTGATCGGCGCCCCGAAGCGGCTCGTTTCACCGCAGATGCGGATATCGCAAAGACCAGCAACCTCCAGACCGCCGCCGACGCAGACCCCCTTGATCATGGCCACCGTCGGCGTCGCGCAGTCGCGAAGGATGCTGATGCTTTTGTGCATCAACTCCCCGTAGGCTTCCGCCTGTTCCGCGTTGGACCGTTCCTCGGCAAATTCTGAAATGTCGTTGCCGGGGCTGAAAGCCCTGTCGCCGGCGCCGCGCAGCACCATACAGCGGATCTCGTTATCCGACGAAAGGCCGCCGAGGGTTTCACCCAACAGCTTCCACATGTCCTTGGTAAAGGCATTGAGCTTTTCCGGACGGTTGAGGATCACCGTCGCGATATCGTCAGCGCGTTCAATCAGGATGGTGTCGGTCATGGAATCGTCTTTCGGCTGCGGCCGCGGGCGCTTACGCCGACGCCCTTGCCGGTTGGGAGCCCGCACCTTCGGCGGCGTCCGGGTCTGCCAGGTATTCCAGCGCCGCGTTGACGCCGCCCTTGGCATGGGGAACGCCGGCGAGCCCTAAGCCCATTTCGACCCCGGCCAGGGTCCCGGCCAGCATCAGGTCGTTGAAATCGCCCAGGTGGCCGATGCGGAAGACCTTGCCCTTGACCTTGCCGAGGCCGGTGCCCAAGGACATGTCGAAGCGGTCAAGGATCACGGCGCGAAGGGCGTCGGCGTCATGGCCGTCGGGCATCAGGACGGCGGTCAGGACCGGCGAATATTCTTCCGCGTCCAGGCAAAGGATTTCCAGGCCCCAGGCGCGGACGGCGCGGCGGGTGGCTTCGGCCATCCGGTTGTGACGGGCGAAGACGTTATCCAGGCCTTCCTCCAGCAGCATGTTCAACGCCTCGTCGAGCCCGTAAAGCAGGTTGGTCGACGGCGTATAGGGGAAAAAGCCGTTGGCGTTGTTAGACAGCATGCCCTGCCAATCCCAATACGACCGGGGCAGACCGGCCTTTTCGCCGGCGGTAAGCGCCTTCTCGCTGACGGCGTTGAAGCCGAGCCCCGGCGGCAGCATCAGGCCTTTCTGGGAACAGCCGATGGTCACGTCGACGCCCCATTCGTCGTGGCGGTAATCGACCGAGGCCAGGGACGAAATGGTATCGACGAACAGCAGCGCCGGATGGCTGGCGGCGTCCATGGCGGCCCTGACGGCGGCGACGTTGGAAACCACGCCGGTCGAGGTTTCATTGTGGACGACTGAGACGGCCTTGATGGCGTGGTCCTTGTCTTCGGACAGCCTGGATTCGACTTCCCCAGCCGAAACCCCGTGACGCCAGTCGCCTTCGACCATGTCCACGTCAAGCCCCAGGCGACCGGCCAGTTCCCGCCACAGGGTGGCGAATTGCCCGGTTTCGAACATCAGCACCCTGTCGCCGGGAGACAAGGTATTGACCAGCGCCGCCTCCCACGCCCCGGTCCCGGACGAGGGATATGTAATGACGGGGCCTTCGGTCTTGAAGACGGTTTTCAGCCGCTCGAGGATACTCAGGGTGAATTCGCCGAATTCCGGCCCGCGGTGGTCCATGGTCGCCCGGTCGATGGCGCGGAGAACGCGGTCCGGGACGTTGCTCGGCCCCGGAATCTGCAGGAAATGGCGGCCGCTTCGATAAGACATCTCTTTTTCTTCCTCCCTGGTTGCCCCTTGGCTTCCCCTGGGGCTTCGGGGACCTCGGGGCGGATGGGCGAAATCAGGCCTTTTCGGCCTTGATTTCAACCATCTCGAAATTATGCATGCAATTTTTCTTAAAACAACACCTTTGGCCCCAAACAGTGTTGACCAAGGTTATATTAAACTAACTTATTGAAATTTATAAGTTTAATAAAGATTAAATTGAAATAAATAACCACGACCAGGAATTTTTTAGATCATTTATTGTTTTTTGCATGCAAAAACTTATAATCGTTTTCTCAGGAATCAATATTCCACGGAAAGCTTCAACTCCGCTTTATATAGTTTATGGCCACCCACTCCAGAGGTCCAGCAGGGACAAACACCCCCGTCGGCGACAGCGCCCTGGCCGGGCGGCTGGCACGGGAGATCGAGGGCGAGGTTCTGTTCGACCCGTTCAGCCGCGGCCGTTATTCGACCGATGCCTCCCACTACCAGATAGAGCCGATCGGCGTCGTCGTCCCGAAGACCGCCGATGACATTCCCTGCGTCATCGAAATCGCCGCCAACGAAGGGGTGCCGGTCCTGCCCCGGGGCGGCGGCACGTCGCAATGCGGACAAACGGTCGGCGAGGCCGTCGTCGTCGACGTTTCCAAACACCTGAACCGCATCCTCGATTTCGACCCGGAGGGCCGCACCGCCTGGGTCGAACCGGGCCTGGTGCTCGATCAACTGAACGCTTTTCTCAAACCTCACGGGCTTTGGTTCCCGGTCGATGTCTCCACCTCCAGCCGCGCCACCCTCGGCGGCATGACCGGCAACAACAGTTGCGGGGCGCGGTCCATCCGTTACGGCCCGATGCGGGACAACGTACGCGCCATCGAGGCGGTGTTGATGGACGGCGAAACCATGCATTTCGGGGAGCTTTCCGACAACGTGGCGGGAGCGGGGCCGACGCCGCGCCAGCAGACCCTGACCGCTGGCCTCCTGGACCTCGGCCGCCGGGAGACGGAAGAGATCAAGGAACGGTTCCCCGACCTGATGCGCCGCGTCGGCGGCTACAACATCGATGCGCTGATGCCGGGCGGGCCAGGGCGCGGCGACTGGGCGAAGGCGACCGTCGGCCGTCCCCAGACCCACCCCAACCTGGCGCACCTTCTGGTTGGCTCGGAAGGGACGCTCGCCTTTTCGACCCGCATTCAGATCGACCTGCAGCCCCTCCCCGCCCACAAGGTTCTGGGCGTTTGCCATTTCCCCACTTTCTTCGACGCCATGGATTCGAGCCGCCACATCGTCGAGTTGGACCCGGCGGCGGTGGAGTTGGTGGACCGCACCATGATCGATCTTGCCCGCGACATCCCGTTGTTCCGCCCGGCCGTGGAAAGGTTCGTCAGGGGCCAGCCCGAGGCCCTGTTGCTGGTCGAATTCGCCGGCCAAGACCGCGATGTTCAGCTTCGGAGCCTGAAACGGCTGGGCGAACTGATGGGGGACCTGGGCTTCCCGGGCGCCGTCCTCGAAGCCGTCGATGCGGATTCTCAAAAAGCCGTCTGGGAGGTCCGCAAGGCCGGCCTTAACATCATGATGTCCATGAAAGGCGACGGAAAGCCGATCTCCTTCATCGAAGACTGCGCCGTCCGGCTCGAGGACCTGGCCGAATACACAAGCCGCCTGACCGACATCTTCCACAAGCACGGCACCATCGGCACCTGGTATGCCCATGCCTCGGTCGGCTGCCTGCACGTGCGGCCGGTTCTCAACCTCAAGTCCGAGATCGACGTCAAGAAAATGCGCGACATCGCCGAAGAGGCCTTCGCCATGGTGCGCGAATACAAGGGATCGCACTCCGGCGAGCACGGCGACGGCCTTGTCAGGTCCGAATTCCACCAATCCATGTTCGGCAACCGCATGACACAGACTTTCGAGGAAATAAAAGATTCCTTCGACCCGGAGGGGCTGCTCAATCCGGGAAAGATCGTGCGCCCGTCGAAAATGGATGACCGGTCGCTGTTCCGCTACAAGCCCGGTTATCAGGTGCCGCCGATGGAAACGGCTTTCGACTGGTCCGATTGGGGCGGCTTCGGCGGCGCCGTGGAAATGTGCAACAACAACGGGGCGTGTAGGAAATTCGATGCCGGCGTGATGTGCCCGTCCTTCCGCGCCACCGGCGACGAGAAACACCTGACCCGGGGCCGCGCCAACACCTTGCGGTTGGCGTTGTCCGGGCAACTCGGCGCCGATGCTTTCGCTTCCGATGCGCTTTTCGACACCATGAAGCTTTGCGTCGGCTGCAAGGCCTGCAAGCGGGAATGCCCGACCGGCGTCGACATAACGAAGATGAAGATGGAATTCCTGCATCACTACAACAAACGCCACGGGCTTCGGTTGTTCGACTGCCTGGTGGCGTATTTGCCGCGCTATGCCCCGTGGGCGTCCAGGCTGGGACCCATTCTCAACCTCCGGGATAAGGTTCCCGGAATGGCGGGGCTGAGCGAGGTTCTTTTCGGGTTCAGCGCCAAACGGAAATTGCCGCCCTGGCGGCGGGACCCTTTCAAAGCGACCGAAGCCAAGGTGGAAACAGGGAACGGCCCCGAAGTGGTGCTGTGGGCCGATACCTTCAATACCTATTTCGAGCCCGAAAGCGCCCGCGCCGCCTTGAGGGTCCTGCAGGCCGCCGGCTTTAGGGTCCACTTGCCCCGCGCCGCCGACGGTGGCCGGCCGCTTTGCTGCGGGCGCACGTTCCTGGCCGCCGGCCTGATCGACGAGGCCAAAATTGAAGCCCGGCGGATGCTGGGGGCGCTCAAACCCTTCGTCGAGCGGGGCGTGCCGGTGGTCGGGCTGGAGCCGTCGTGCCTGTTCACCCTCAGCGACGAATTCAAGGCCATGCTGCCGGACGCGGAAACCGACGCGCTGGCGGGGGCCGCGCTGACGTTCGAGGAGTTCCTGAGCCGCGAGCAAAAGGCGGGCAATCTAAAGCTGAACCTCCGGCCCCTAAACAGCGGCCGCGCCATCGTCCATGGCCACTGCCACCAGAAGGCTTTCGCCGTCATGGACGAGGTAAAGACGGCCTTGCGGCTGGTCCCGGACCTTGAGATCGAAATCATCGATTCCGGGTGTTGCGGCATGGCCGGGGCCTTTGGTTACGACGCCGGCAACTACGATATCTCCATGACCATGGCGGAGAACGGCCTTCTTCCCGCCGTCCGAGGCGCGCCTTCCGATACCCTGATCGTCGCCGGCGGCACCAGTTGCCGGCACCAAATCAGAGACGGCGCCGGACGCGAGGCGGTGCATGTGGCCCGGGTGCTCGAGAAGGCGCTGGACATTGAATAACGAGACGATCATGAGCACGTCATCCCTTCACGACGAAATCGTCGGCCGCATCCGGGACATGATTTTCGCCGGAGAATTCATCGGCGGACAGCGGGTGCCGGAAAAACTGCTGTGCCGGCAACTATCCGTTTCAAGAACGCCGCTCCGCGAAGCGTTGAAGGTCCTGGCGGCGGAAGGCCTTCTCACGCTTCTTCCCAACCGCGGCGCACGGGTCGCCCGAATGACCGCCGACGACGTGGACGAAATGTTCCCGGTCATGGGGGTCCTGGAAGGGCTGGCCGGGGAGATCGCCTGCAAATGCATAACCGATGACGAGATCGACGAAATCCACGCCCTTCACTATCAGATGGCCGCCCACCACAAGCGCAAGGAACTGGCCCCGTATTTCAAGCTCAACCAACAAATCCATGGCAATATTTTTACCGCCACGGGGAACGGAACCCTCGGCGGCATTTACGAGTCCTTGACCGCCCGCATTCGCCTGGCCCGGTATCGGGCGAATTTTTCCTATGAGCGGTGGGACCAGGCCATGGCCGAACACGAGGAAATCCTGGACGCCCTTTCCGACCGGGATGGCCCCAGGCTGGCGGCAGTCCTGAAAAGACACCTGGAAAATACCTGCGAGACGGTCAAGGAGGTCATTCGCGCCATGGACGACGAAACCGCCCCGGCCAAGACCGCCGCCGGGCCATAGACGAGAAAACCTCGCCATGTGGGAAAAACTGTCGGTCTTTATTTTCGGCGAACGGCTGCAAAGCCACCTTCCGGAACGGGTGCGCGAAAGCATCGCCCAACAGCAATGCGAAAGCGAGAAGCTTATCAGTTGGGTGCAGCTTCTTCTCGTCGTCACCTTCGGGATCCTGTACGCCCTTGCCCCTTCCAGCGCGCCGGAAGCCGGGTTCCATCCGGTGCCTTGGGTTTTGTCCGCCTATTTCATCTTTACCATGGTCCGCCTGATCGGCGCCCACAGAGGCCAATTGCCGAACTGGCTGTTGATGGCTTCGGTGGTGATGGACATGGGGCTGTTGATGGTCCTGATCTGGAGCTTTCACATCCAGTACATGCAACCGGCGTCGTTCTACCTGAAGGCGCCGACGATGATTTATGTTTTCATCTTTATCGCGCTCCGCGCGCTCAGATTCGAACCCCGGTTCATCATTCTTTCCGGCGCGGCGGCGGGTGTGGGGTGGCTGATCCTGGTGCTTTACGTCATCTGGTCGGTGCCCGGAGACATGATGATCACCCGCAACTACGTCACCTACCTGACGTCCAACGCCATCCTCATCGGCGCCGAAGTCGATAAAATCCTGTCCATCGTGTTCGTCACCGTCGTTTTGGCGGTGGCCATCGTCCGGGCGCAAAGGGTACTCAACCGCGCCGTCCTGGAAACCACGGCGGCGGAAGACCTGTCGCGGTTCGTGTCTGTTGAGGTTGCCGACCGTATTACGTCCGCCGACCGGGCCATCCAGCCCGGCGACGGCGAATCCAAGGTGGCTACGGTGCTGTTCACCGACATTGAGGGATTCTCGACCATTTCCGAAAAGCTGAGCCCACAGGAACTGGCGCAGATGCTGAACGAATATTTCGGCGCCATGTCGAACGTCATCGCCAAGCACGGCGGCGTCATCACCCAGTTCGCAGGCGATCTGATGCTGGTGATCTTCAACGCCCTGACGCCCGACGACGACCACGCCGAAAATGCCATTCGCACGGCAATGGGCATTCAAGAAGTCGCCAACAGCCGCACCTTCGGCAAGGGGGCGACGCTGAAGACCCGTTGCGGCATCAATACGGGCAAAATCGTGATCGGCGCCATCGGCGCCAAGGACCGGCTGGTTTTCACCGTCCATGGCGACAACGTCAATATCGCCGCCCGGCTGGAACAGCTCAACAAGGAATACGGCACCTACATTCTTGCCGGTGAAAACACGGTGGCGGCGTGTGGCGAGGAATGCACCTTCGAACAAATGGGCGAGGTCACCGTCCGCGGACGCCAGGCCAAAACCAAGATTTATACGGTGAAAGGCTGATTGGCGCCTAAGGCGCCGAGGACTCACCCCCGGAGCACGCCCCCCGTCGCCTTGGTGACGTTGGCCACCACTTTTTCGGCGATGGCGTCGATTTCGGCGTCGGTCAGGGTCTTTTCGACCGGCTGCAGGACGACGTTGACGGCAAGGGACTTCTTGCCTTCCCCTAAATCCCCGCCCTCGAAGACGTCGAACAGGGAAACCTGGGCGATCAGTTTCTTGTCGGCTTTTTCCGCCGCGTTAATGACCTGGGCCGCGGTAACGACTCTATCGACGACAAAGGCGAAATCCCGCTCGACCGAATGAAACTGGGGCAGTTCCAGGTGCGGACGGGTCCTGCTTTTCCTTTCCTTCAACTTCGGCAGGTTGTCGAAAATGATTTCGAACCCGGCCATGGGGCTCTCGGCGTTCATATCCTTCAACACGCGGGGGTGAATCTCGCCGAAATGCGCCAGCACCGATTTCGGACCCAGCCGCACGACGCCGCTGTGCCCCGGGTGGTACCAGTCCGGCGCCTCGGCGGCGATTTCGGCTTTCTCCACCGCCACGCCAAGACCGCCCAGCACCGCCAGAACGTCCCCCTTGGCGTCGAAAACGTCCACCGGGCGAGGCTTCTCGGCCCAGTTCCTGGCCCCCGACGATCCCGAGCGGATGCCCGCCGCCTTCATGGCCTGTTCGTCCGGCTTGACGCCGGAATAGCTGGGTCCGATCTCGAACAACCGGGCCTCGGCCGTTCCCCGGGCGGCGTTGCGGGCGGCGGCGGCGATCAGGTTGGGCAACAGGGACGGACGCATGACGGCAAGGTCGGCGCTGATGGGATTGATTAGTTTCAGGCTCTCCCCGCCGCCGCCGAACAGCGCCGCCTCCGCCCCGCCAAGGAAGGAATAGGTCACCGCCTCCACCAGCCCGCGCCCGGCCAGTAGGCGCCGGGCCATGGCGCGGCGGCGCTGGCCGGGGCTGAGGGCCGGATGCGGCAGGCTCCCGTTGTTGTCCATGGGAATGGCGGGGATGTTGTCGTAGCCGAAGATGCGGACGACCTCTTCCACCAGGCAGGCCTCGCCGACGATATCGGAGCGCCAGGACGGCACCGAAACGTTTAAACCGTTCTTGCTTCTCTTGGCCTCGAATCCGAGACCGGACAGGATATCGGTGATCTTTTTCTTCGCCACCTTGACGCCGCCGAAATTTTCGATCCGCTCAGGCCTGAGGGTGATCGATTGCTGACTTTTGGGCTCGCTTCCGGCGATCACCAGTTCAGAAGGCTCGCCGCCGCAAAGGTCCATCACCAGGCGGGTGGTGATTTCCATGCCGTCGACCAAAAACGCCGGATCGACGCCGCGTTCAAACCGGTAGCGGGCATCGGACAGGATATTCAGCTTGCGCCCCGTCATCGCCGTGCGCACGGGGTCGAAAAAGGCGGATTCGACGAAAATGTCGACGGTGCCTTCGGTGCAGCCCGATTCCTCGCCGCCGATGACCCCGCCCAGGGCTTCGGCTTTTTCGTCGTCGGCGATCACGGTCATGCCGCCGCCCAGCTCATATTCCTTGCCGTCGAGGGCCAGGATCTTTTCACCTTTTTTCGACAGCCTGACGTGAATGTCGCCCTCGACCTTGGCGGCGTCGAAGACATGCAGCGGCCGCCCCAGGTCTATGGTCATCAAATTGGTGATATCGACCAGGGCCGAAATGGGGCGCAGTCCGATGGCGGTCAGTTTGTCCTTCAGCCATTTGGGGCTTTCCCCGTTCTTGACGCCGCGGATAAAACGCCCGACGAAATAGGGACAGGCGTCCTCGGTCCCCTTGTCAAAGTCCAGGTGAACCTTGATCGGGCTTTCAAACGTGCCCGGAACCGGATCACGGTCTAGGGGTTTAAGCGTGCCGACGCCGGCGGCGGCCAGGTCGCGGGTGATGCCGCGGACGCCCAGGCAATCCCCCCGGTTGGGCGTGATTTCGATTTCGATGACCGGATCGGCAAGCCCCAGGGCGTCGGCGGCGGGCGAGCCTAAGGCGGTATCGTCCGGCAATTCGATGATGCCGTCATGGTCGTCGCCGAGGTTGACCTCTTTTTCCGACAACAGCATGCCGTTGGAAACGACGCCCCGGATTTCCGTCGGTTTCAAGGTGATTCCGGTGCCCGGAATGTAGGACCCGGATTCGGCGAACACGCCGATGAGGCCGGTCCGGGCATTGGGCGCCCCGCAGACAACCTCAAGCGTTTCGCTGCCGTTGTCGACCTGACAGACGGTCAGCTTGTCGGCGTCGGGATGTTTTCTGGCCTCCACCACCCGGGCGGCGACGAAACCGTCCAGGTCCTTGGCGCGGTCATGGACCTGATCGACCTCAAGGCCGATCATGGTCAGCTTCTCGACCACCTCTTCCAGGGTGGCCTTCGTATTCAGGTGTTCCTTGAGCCAACCGAAGGTGAACTTCATGGCCTACAGCCCCCCGACCATGGAAGGCACCTGAAAGGCGCTGAACCCGTAGTGGCGGAGCCACCGCAGGTCGGATTCGAAAAACGTGCGGAGATCGGGAATGCCGTATTTCAACATAGCCATTCGTTCGATCCCGAGCCCGAAAGCGAAGCCCTGGTATTTGGCCGGATCGATGTTGCAGTTTTCCAGCACCTTCGGGTTGACCATGCCGCAGCCGAGGATTTCCAGCCAGTCGTCGCCGTGGCCGATGCGGAATTCGCCGCCTTCGCGGGTACAGCCGATATCGACTTCCGCCGACGGTTCGGTAAACGGGAAGTAACTGGGCCGGAAACGGACCGGCAAATCGTCCATATCGAAGAAAGCCCGGCAGAATTCGATCAGGCATCCCTTCAGGTGTCCCATGTGCGTGGATTCGTCCACCACCAGCCCTTCGACCTGATGGAACATCGGCGAATGGGTGGCGTCGTAATCGCAGCGGTAGGTCCGGCCCGGCACGATGATCCGGATTGGCGGTTTCGTTTCCATCATGGTGCGGATCTGGACCGGCGAGGTATGGGTGCGGAGCACCAGACGGTCGTCGTCGCCCGAGCCCGGAAGGTAAAAGGTATCGTGTTCCTGCCGCGCCGGATGGTCCGGAGGGATGTTGAGCGCCGTGAAGTTATGCCAATCGTCCTCGATGTCCGGGCCTTCGGCGACGCTGAACTCCATTTCCCCCAGGATCGCCACCACCTCGTCGATGGTCTGGCTGATGGGATGAATGCAGCCCTGGCTTTCGGGCCTGACGGGAAGGGTGACGTCGACCCTTTCCCCGGTCAGCCGGGCGTCCAGTTCGGAATCGGCCGATGTCCGTTTTTTCGCCTCGATGGCTTCGGCGACTTCGTTTTTTAGGGCGTTCAGAGCCTGGCCGGCCTCTTTGCGGGCCTCCGGATTCATGGCGCCCAGGCCCCTCATCAGCCCGGTGATGCGGCCCTTTTTGCCGAGCGCGGAAACCCGAATCTGCTCGAGCTCATCCAGGCCAGCGGCGTCCTTGACCGCGGTCATCAGTTCCGATCGAAGGGCGTCGAGTTCTTTCATCCTTGCAAGTTTCCGTTCCCAAAGAACAACAGGGAGCCGCCCACAAAGGCCGGCTCCCGATTATATCCCCATAAATTCCTTTTTTGGGATTAAGCGTTTTTGGCGAGCGCGGCCTGGGCCTGTTCCACCAGCGTCTTAAAGGAATCAGGTTCCCGCACCGCCAGGTCGGACAGTATCTTCCTGTCGATCTCGATGCCGGCCTTGCCCAGCCCGTTCATGAATTGGGAATAGGTCAATCCGTGTTCGCGGGCGCCGGCATTGATTCGCTGTATCCAAAGATTGCGGAACGAACGCTTGCGGTTGCGACGGTCGCGATAGGCATATTGAAGGCCCTTTTCGACGCGCTCGATGGCAACGCGGAAACTGTTTTTTCCCCGGCCTTGATAACCACGGGCTCTATCCAGAACTTTTTTGTGACGGGCGTGAGTGGTGACGCCCCGTTTGACGCGTGCCATGACTTCTCCCCTCCCTCAGCCGTAAGGCATATAGGATTTGACGATGCGGGCGTCGGCATCGCTGAGAATCATGGTTCCGCGCGCCTTGCGTTTCATTTTTTGGGTTTTCTTCGAAAGCATGTGGCTTTTATAGGCGACGTTGGCGCGGACCTTGCCCGTGCCGGTCAGGCGGAAACGCTTCTTGGCGCTGGATTTGGTCTTCAGCTTGGGCATTTCATTCTTCCTTTATTCTCTTGAAT
>CEPS01026048.1_pt1 | contig 18802 bp, 19 predicted proteins | sample 530401 | NCBI WGS metagenome assembly CEPS01 (sample SAMEA2620035, study PRJEB7988) | marine metagenome | biome: marine biome (ENVO:00000447); feature: mesopelagic zone (ENVO:00000213) & marine oxygen minimum zone (ENVO:01000065); material: "saline water (ENVO:00002010), including plankton... | reverse complement strand
CGCAACGTGTTTCCGATCGAGGACGCACATCGGAATTATATCCTGGAATACAAAACCTATTTTCTAGGCCAGCCTAAATATACTCCAGATGAATGCATGGACCGGGGTGTGACCTACTCGGCACCATTGCGTGTGCGTCTTGCTCTGCATATCACTGATGAAAATAATAAAAATAAGTATGCTCAAAGCATTGAACAGGATGTTTATTTTGGGAACATTCCCTATATGACAGAGAAAGGTACATTCATTATGAATGGCGCTGAGCGTGTTATTGTTTCACAATTACAAAGGTCACCAGGTGTATTCTTTGATGAATCTATCCACCCGAATGGTACAAAACTGTTTCAAGCCCGGATTATTCCTGCCAGGGGATCGTGGGTTGACTTTACGACGGATATCAATGACTGCCTTTTTGTCATTATTGACAGACGCAGAAAATTTCCGGTCACCATGCTCTTAAGAGCCCTTGGCTATTCTACTGATGCAGATATTTACAGAGCCTTTGGCAGCATCCAACCCCTTAGTCCTGGAAAAGATAACCTAGGTAAATTTATTGGTGCCACTATCATCGAGGATGTTGTAGATATCAATACAGGCGAAATTTTTGTGGAAGGCGGTAAGGATCTGACAAGTGAAGTAGCAGATACATTGAAGGAAGCCGGCATCAAAGAGATTAAAGTCGTCGACGGCAATAAAAGTTTTTCATCTATGCTGCTCCTCAATACAATAGAAAAAGATCCAACCCGAAGTACAGAAGAAGCGTTGGAAGTGGTTTATCAACTCTTAAGGACCAGTGAGCCGCCCAACCTGGAGACCGCCCAGAAATTTATCGAAAGAATCTTTTTCAGCCCCAAGAAATATGACCTGGGACAGGTGGGCCGCTATAGACTTAACCAGCAATTCAATCTGGATGTACCAGTGGATGATACGGTTCTTACTATGGATGATATTATCCAAGTTATCAGCTTTCTCATCGAAATGAGAAAAGGTGAACGGGGTGTGGATGACATAGACCATTTGGGAAACCGCCGTGTCAAAACTATCGGAGAGCAATTGACCAATCAATTCAGCATTGCCCTGAGTAGAATGATCCGTACGATCCATGAAAGGATGAATCTGCGCGAATCAGAAAGTATTACGCCACAGGATTTAATCAATTCACGGGTGGTCACCACGGTCATTAATACGTTTTTTGGGACATCACAGTTGTCGCAGTTCGGTGATCAAACCAATCCACTGGCTGAAATTACCCACAAAAGAAGAATTTCTGCCCTGGGGCCCGGAGGTCTAACGCGGGAACGAGCCGGATTCGAAGTTCGCGATGTGCATTATACTCATTATGGCCGCTTATGCCCAATTGAGACCCCTGAAGGACCCAATATTGGCTTAATATCAAGTTTGGCCATGTTTGCAGAGGTCAATGATCATGGATTTATTGAATCGCCTTACCGGCGTCTCAAAAAGAATAACGGCAAGGGCTCTTATGTGTCAGATAATATTGAATACCTAAGTGCTGATGATGAAGACCGGGTCTTGGTGGCCCAAGCCAGTACCCAAATTGATAAATCAGGAAAAATTATAGAAGACCGGATTCGGGCTCGGGTCAAAGGAGATTTCCCCATCGTTGGGCCTGATGATGTGGATTATATTGAAGTTTCCCCCAATCAGATTTTAAGTGTCGCTGCCGCTTTGATTCCATTCCTCGAGCATGATGATGCCAATAGAGCTCTCATGGGGTCAAACATGCAGCGCCAGGCAGTACCCCTGATATCGCCTCAAACCCCCATTGTCGGCACAGGCATTGAAAAGCAGGTAGCCATTGATTCCAGGTCTTGTGTTGTCTCTCCTGTGGATGGAACTGTAACCTATGTCGATTCAGAAAGGATCTGCATCAAGCGGAAGGATGTCCAAAATAGCCTTATTCTTTTTGAAGGGGAAGACGTTCTTGAAATCGAATTAAAGAAATTTCATCGCACAAATCAAAATACAGTACATAATCAGCGTCCTCTTGTAAAGGAAGGCCAATTTATCGCCGCAGGGGATGTTATTGCCGACGGAGCATCGACAAACCAAGGAGAGTTAGCATTAGGTGCAAATATACGCGTTGCATTCATGCCGTGGCGGGGTTACAACTTTGAAGATGCCATTGCTATTAGTGACCGCTTGGTAAAAGAAGACATATTCACATCAGTACACTGTCATGAGATCGAACTTGAAGTTCGCGATACGAAACGTGGCCAGGAGGAACTAACACCTGAAATACCCAATGTCAGCGAGGAAGCAACGAAAGAACTGAACAAGGATGGTATTATCCGTGCCGGTGCACGGGTCAAAGAAGGCAACATTTTAATTGGCAAAGTTACGCCAAAAGGTGAAACCGATCCCACGCCAGAAGAGAAATTATTGCGGGCAATCTTTGGTGAAAAAGCAGGAGAGGTAAAAGACGCTTCTAAGCGTGCGGAACCTGGTATTAAAGGTGTTGTGATCAAGACCCAGCTTTTTGAAAAGCAGGCTAAAAGGACAAAAAGGGAAGAACGGGCACAGATCCTAGAGTTCCAGAAGGAGGCGGCAAACTCTAAAAAACGATTAAAAGAATCCCGTGATGAAAAATTAATTGCTCTTTTAAAAGACCAGATCTCAAATGGTATTAGAGAACTCTCTACTGGAAAAACACTGATTAAAAAATCCACTCGTTTAACACTGAAACGTTTGTACAGTTTCGATATGGAAAGATTCTCCCAGGACCAGGCTTGGGTTGAGGATAAACGAGTATGGGGGAAAATAAAAATAACCTGGCGATCGTTTCGTGAGGAATGGGCTCGTATTGAGACCCAGTTAGATCGCAATATTTTTAAATTAAGAATCGGGGATGAACTCCAACCGGGAATATTGAAATTGGCGAAAGTGTTTGTGGCTCAAAAGAGAAAAGTTTCTGTGGGTGACAAATTATCAGGACGTCATGGCAACAAGGGTATTGTAGCCACAATTGTTCCGGAAGAGGATATGCCGTTCACTGAAGATGGTAAACCAGTTGATGTTGTACTGAATCCTTTGGGTGTCCCATCCCGCATGAACTTAGGACAACTGTATGAAACAATGCTCGGCTGGGTTGGAGAAATAACAGGCCAAAAATTTGCTACGCCTGTTTTTGATGGAGCATCTCCAAAAGAAGTTGAGCAAGAAATGAAAAATGCCGGGCTTCCTATCACTGGGAAAACCCGCCTTATCAATGGTATGACGGGGGAATATTTTGACAATCCAATTTCAGTGGGAAATATTTATTTAATGAAACTAAGCCACATGGTGGATGACAAAATGCACGCCCGGTCCACAGGTCCTTATTCCCTTATTACGCAGCAACCGCTGGGTGGGAAGGCACAGTTTGGAGGCCAGCGCCTTGGTGAAATGGAAGTATGGGCCTTGCAGGCCTATGGTGCAGCTCACACCCTTCATGAGTTGTTGACCGTGAAATCTGATGATGTGGAAGGGCGTTCCAAGGTATATAACTCCATCGTCCGAGGCGAACAAATGCCGGAATTTTCGGCACCAGAATCTTTCAATGTGATGATTAAAGAGCTACAAGGTCTTTGCATTGATGTAGAACTTGATTAACCGCAGGGGGTAACAGTTTGACTTACATTCAATCAACCAATATCGATACAAATAAAAAGTTTAATTCCATCACTATCGGATTATCTTCACCAGAAATGTTGCTGGCACGTTCCTACGGTGAAGTTTTGAAGCCCGAAACGATCAATTACCGTTCCTATAAGCCTGAAAAAGATGGGCTGTTCTGTGAAAAGATCTTTGGACCTGTAAAAGATTATGAGTGCCATTGCGGAAAATATAAAGGAATCCGCTATCGAGGTATTATTTGTGACCGCTGTGGTGTCGAAGTCACTCGCAAGAAAGTGCGCCGAGAACGCATGGGCCATATTACGTTGGCTGTCCCCGTAGTCCATATCTGGTACTTACGTTCGATTCCAAGCAAACTGAGCTACCTGGCGGGTAAAAGCACTAAAGATCTGGAACGAGTCATTTATTATGAAATGTTCATGGTCATAGAACCCGGCGCAAGTGGACTTGAACAATTTGAATTGATCGAGGAAGATGAATATTTAGATCTTGAAAGCCAGTTTGGCTATATGGCCGTTTCTGAAGAAGACCGTGATAATGAAAACTATTTTATTGCGACCATGGGCGGGGAAGCCATGAAGGAAATGCTGTCCCGGATCAATTTGATTGAATTGAAAAATATACTGGTTGATACTGTAAAAAATTCAAAATCAAAGCAGAAAAGAGCTGATGCCTTGAAAAGACTCAAGGTGGTCAAAGCTTTTATTCACGATCCTACGAAAAAGCGGCTTAATAAACCGGAGTGGATGATCGTGTCTATCCTTCCTATTATTCCGCCAGAACTACGTCCTTTGGTTCCCCTTGAAGGAGGCCGTTTTGCTGCTTCTGATCTGAATGATCTTTATCGCCGAATTATTATTCGTAATAATCGTCTCAAGCAACTCATGGAAATTAAAGCTCCGGATGTCATATTGAGGAATGAGAAGCGTATGCTTCAAGAGTCTGTAGATGCCCTGTTTGACAATAGCCGTCGAAAGACAGCTATCCGCAGCGGATCCCGCCGGCCATTGAAATCACTCTCTGATATGCTCAGAGGCAAAACCGGTCGTTTTCGCCAGAACCTGCTTGGAAAACGTGTTGATTACTCCGGTCGTTCTGTTATTGTTGTGGGGCCGCAGTTGAATTTGCATGAATGCGGTCTGCCAAAGAATATGGCACTGGAATTATTTAAACCTCACATGATCAGGGAATTGATGGCGCGGGGATATACCCAGACTCCTCGAAGTGCAAAATTAATGGTCGAAAATCAGGAACCGGTCGTTTATAAAGTCCTGGAATATGTTGTGATGGATCATCCGATTCTTCTAAATCGTGCGCCAACGCTACACAGGCTTGGAATTCAGGCTTTTCAGCCGGTTTTAATTGATGGAAAAGCTATTCAGTTGCACCCTCTGGTTTGTTCTGCCTTTAACGCTGATTTTGATGGTGACCAGATGGCAGTGCATGTTCCTCTGTCTCTGGAAGCGCAAATAGAAGCCCGTGTGTTGATGCTTGCCAGCCATAACATTTTGCACCCAGCAAATGGTGAACCCATTGCTGTTCCATCCCAGGATATGGTTCTTGGCTGTTATTACCTTACTCGACCAAAAGCGGGCGTACAGGGTGAAGGAAAAATATTTGGTTCAATAGAAGAAGTATTATTGGCATATGAAAACAAGGCTGTTGATCTTCATGCAAATGTTCATTTGAAGCACAACAATACCTGGCATAAAAACACAACCGTGGGTCGTGTAATCTTTAATTCAATTCTCCCTGATGAAATCGGTTTTATTAATGAGATCATCAATAAAAAAAGATTGACAAAAGCTGTTAATGAAGTTTATATGATCGCAGGTAATGCGAAAACAGTCATATTCCTCGATAAATTAAAAGATCTTGGTTTTGCTATGGCAACGAAGAGTGGGGTTTCTATTGCGATTAGTGATATTCTGATTCCGGATAAAAAAGATGAAATCCTATTGGAAGCTTCAAATGAAGTCGATAGTGTAAAAAAGAAATTTGATCGTCATGTGTTAACAGATGGAGAGCGATACAATAAAGTTATTGATATTTGGACCCATGCGACCAACAAAGTCGCTTCTTCCATGATGGATGGCTTAAAAGATGATCGCAGTGGATTCAATCCAGTGTATATGATGGTAGACTCTGGGGCACGAGGTGGCCAGGATCAGATCAAACAACTTGCAGGGATGCGCGGTTTGATGGCTAAGCCGCAAAAATCAATGAAAGGCGGCGTAGGTGAGATTATTGAATCGCCGATTACATCCAATTTCAAAGAAGGTTTATCGGTCTTTGAGTACTTTATTTCGACCCATGGAGCCCGTAAGGGTTTGGCAGACACAGCCCTGAAGACCGCAGATGCAGGTTATTTAACCCGGCGATTGGTTGATGTGGCGCAGGATATGGTAACTTATATAGAAGACTGTGGTACTATCAGCGGTATTGTTATTTCTGATTTGAAGGAAGGTGAGGAGATTATTGAACCTCTTGCGGATCGCATTCTTGGTCGAACTATCCTAGATGACTTTATTGTTAAAGGCGAAGTGGTTGTTAAATCAGGTTCTGTCATTTCTGAAAAAATGGCAGAATTAATTGGTGACAGCGGAGTAGAAAATATACGTATTCGGTCCGTATTGACCTGTGAGTCTAAACGCGGTGTCTGCTCGAAATGTTATGGTTGGGACCTGTCCACGCACAAGTTGGTGGATATTGGCACATCTGTAGGTATTAGAGCAGCCCAGAGTATCGGTGAACCGGGCACCCAGCTTACCCTGCGAACATTTCACATTGGCGGTACGGCAACTCGAATCATAGAGCAATCTGATATGAGATCAAAACGTCCAGGGACTGTGAGATTCTCAGAAAATTATGACTATGCCGATACTATTGATGAGGGAGGTACCAAAGTTCGCAGATGTATGGCTCGCCATTCAAAAATACATATCATGGATAAAAATAATGAAGAAACTGCACAGTTTAACGCGCCTTACGGGGCAAACATGTTTGTTAGTGATGGGGATGAAATAAAGGCTGACCAAGTGCTGGTTCAGTGGGATCCCTATACTGATATAATACTTGCGCGGGAAACAGGTACTGTGGTTCTTAAAGATTTCATAGAAGGTGAAACCTATGCAGTTGAAGCTGTTGAAGGTGGCAAAAAACAAATGGTAGTAATTGAAGCCCGTGACAGAAAATTAAGCCCTCATATAGAAATCGTCGGTAAGAATGGAAAGATCATGGCTGGCGGAACAATTCTGCCTGTGAATGCTACTCTTGTGGTGTCGGATAACCAGAAAGTCCAGCGTGGCCAAACACTGGTAAAAATTCAGAAAGATGTTGGTAAAACCCGCGATATCACTGGCGGTCTACCTAGGGTGGCAGAGCTGTTTGAGTCCCGCAAGCCGGCAAATCCTGCTGTAATGTCCGAGATCAATGGAATCGTCAGCTTTGGTGAAACCCGTCGAGGTGTACGCAAGATTCATGTGATGGGTGCGGATGGAGAAGAAAGGATCTACTCTATTCCTTATGGCAAGCATGTTATTGTGCACGAAGGAGACTTTATTAATGCTGGCACTAGCCTTTGCGAGGGATCAATTTCACCGGATGATATCTTAAGGGTTTTAGGCCCAGGTTCAGTGCGTGAATATCTGGTGAATGAAATCCAGGAAGTATACCGTTTGCAGGGTGTGAAAATTAATGATAAGCATATTGAAGTGATTGTAAATCAAATGATGCAGAAGGTTAGCATAAAAGATCCAGGCGATACATGGTTTCTTCAAGAGGACAGAGTGAATAAACGTGAATTTTTTAATGAAAATGAACGCATTTCTCAAATGGTATTCGTCAATGAATCGGGTGATTCCGATCTGGAACCCGATTCTATGATTGAACGGTCTGAGTTCAACGAAATTAATAAGGAATTGAAAGCTGAAGGGAGAGTAACTGCAACGTATCGTAAACCTAGACCTGCCACCTTTGAACCCATTTTGATGGGTATTACTCAAGCATCGTTAAATACAGAGAGTTTTATATCTGCTGCCTCATTTCAGGAAACGACCCGTGTTCTTACAGATGCATCTACAGCAGGTAAAACAGATTATTTACAGGGGTTGAAAGAAAATGTAGCGGTTGGCCGTCTGATTCCAGCGGGTACGGGTACGCCCGGCATAAAAAATATGTTGGTAGGTGCAATCGAAGAATCTGACGAATTGCTGCTTGAAATGGAAGATGCCGTCGCTTGAAACATGGTTATAGGAATATTTAAATGAATATTGCAGCGCTTTTTCATTATTGTGTAATTTTGCCGGCTTTGGATTAAATGATATGCCGACGATAAATCAATTAGTACGTAAAGGCAGGAAGCGTGTTTTAAAGAAAACCGCCACCCCTGCTCTCATGGGCAACCCCCAAAAAAGGGGCGTATGCACTCGTGTATACACCACGACACCAAAAAAGCCAAATTCCGCATTGAGGAAAGTGGCTCGTGTCCGCTTGACAAATGGACGGGAGGTCAATGCTTATATCCCGGGAGAGGGCCATAATTTACAGGAGCACTCAATTGTCTTGATTGAGGGCGGCCGTGTGAAAGACCTTCCAGGTGTCCGCTATCATATTGTGCGTGGAACACTTGATACTTCAGGTGTTTCGGATCGGAAAACCAGCCGTTCAAGATACGGTGCAAAAAAACCAAAATCATAGGGCCGTAAAATGAGACGCAGGAGACCTGAGCGAAGAGAGATATTACCTGATCCAATGTACCATGATTTGGCAGCGGCAAAGTTTGTCAATTATATAATGGGCAGGGGTAAAAAAGGTGTTGCAGAAAAAATCTTCTATGGAGCCATGGATATCATTAACAGACGTACCAAATCAGACGGCCTAAAGATTTTTCAAAAGGCCATCGAAAATGCATCTCCTGCAGTGGAAGTAAAATCAAGACGCATTGGTGGTGCTACCTATCAAGTGCCCATAGAAGTACCAAGAAATCGCCGCTTTTATCTGGCCTCTCAATGGATTATAAATTCTGCAAAAGGTCGATCGGGGAAACCCATGGCAGATGCTTTAGCATCAGAGCTGATCTCAGCTGCCAATGAAGAAGGCGGTGCCATCAAAAAGAAAGATGACACCCACCGTATGGCTGAGGCCAATAAAGCATTTGCACATTTTAGATAAAATATAGATCGGCAATACCATTGAAACAGACAAAACTAGATCAAGTTCGAAATATTGGTATTATGGCGCACATCGATGCTGGCAAGACGACCTTGACAGAACGTATACTGTATTATACAGGCCGCACGCATCGAATCGGTGAAGTCCACGATGGCGCGGCGACCATGGATTGGATGGAGCAAGAGCAGGAGCGCGGAATCACTATCACGTCGGCGGCTACTACCTGTATGTGGAATGACAGTCGGATTAATATCATTGATACACCCGGGCATGTTGATTTTACTGTAGAGGTTGAAAGATCATTGCGTGTGCTGGATGGTGCCTGTGCCGTATTTTGTGGCGTGGGCGGGGTTGAGCCCCAGAGTGAGACCGTCTGGAGACAGGCAGATAAATACAAAGTGCCCCGCATTGCCTTTGTTAATAAAATGGATCGTGTGGGCGCCGATTTTTTCCACGTGCTTGAAATGATAAAAAATCGCTTAGGGGCCAGTCCTTTACCATTGGTAATTCCTATCGGAGCAGGCGAGATGTTCACGGGTATCATAGATTTAATGACCATGCAATCCATACTCTACAATGAAAGTTCGCTTGGGTCTCGCTTTGAATATGGTGAGGTTCCTGATGACATGAAAGAAGACGCAGAAAAATGGCGCCATCATTTAATAGAAGAAATCGCCACTTATGATGAACATCTGATGGAAAAATACCTCGCTGATGAAGAAATTTCTGTCAGTGAAATAATAACTGCCATACGCAAGGGATGCGTGGATAATACGTTTGTGCCGACATTATGCGGATCCGCATTTAAAAATAAAGGCGTGCAGCGGCTTTTAGACGCCATTGTAAACTTGTTGCCTTCCCCTCTTGATATTGGAGCAGTTGATGGATTGAACCCGGATGATACGGATGTGGTTATCACACGGGATCCGAAAGATGATGAGCCTTTCAGCGCTTTGGCATTTAAAATTATTACAGATCCATATGTTGGTAAATTAACTTATATGAGAGTATACTCTGGTAAACTTAAAGCTGGATCTTATATATTTAATCCAAATTCCGGCAAGCGTGAACGTATCAGCCGCATCCTGTTGATGCATTCGAATAAACGGGAGGAGCGGGACAGTGTAACGGCGGGTGAAATCGTAGCGGCTGTGGGTCTGAAAAATGTAAAAACAGGTCATACGCTTTGTGACGAAAAAAAGAAGATTCTCCTGGAATCTATGGATTTTCCAGAGCCGGTTGTTTCTGTCTCGGTAGAGCCCGTTAGTAAAGGAGATCAGGATTCTTTATCTAAAGCATTGCAGAAACTGGGAGAAGAGGATCCCACCTTTCAGGTCTCTACGGACGAAGAGACAGGGCAAACGATCATTGCTGGCATGGGTGAGTTGCACTTGGAGATTCTGGTGGATCGTTTGTTGAGGGAATTTAAGGTCCAGGCCAATATCGGGCAGCCCATGGTTGCCTATCGCGAAGCAATTACAAAAACTGTCAATGAATTGGAAATGAAGTTTGTCCGTCAAACCGGTGGTCGTGGACAATATGGCCATGTTGTGATCAATGTGGCACCCAATGGATCGGGGAAAGGTTATCACTTTGAGAACAAGATTGTGGGCGGTGTCATACCGAGAGAGTACATCCCATCCGTTGATGCTGGCATCCAGGAAGCATTGAAAAACGGTGTTGTGGCTGGATATCCTTTGGAAGATATTCGCGTTGAACTCATTTTTGGTTCTTACCATGATGTGGATTCGTCGGAAATTGCCTTTAAAATTGCAGGTTCCATGGCCATTCAGGATGCCTGTCGAAAAGCAAACCCAAAATTGATGGAACCGGTGATGAAGGTGGAAGTGATTGTTCCTGATGAATATCTTGGGGATGTGATGGGTGATCTGAATTCCCGACGTGGGAAAATTGAAGGCATGGAACAGCGTAAACAGGCACAAGTTATCAAGGCTGACGTACCCCTGAGCAATATGTTTGGGTATGTTACAGATCTAAGGTCGATTACACAGGGCCGTGCCGTATATCATATGGAATTTTCAAAATATCAACAAGTACCAGCCAGTATTGAGTCTGAAATATTGGAAAAGGTACACGGAAAAGTATCTTAAATAATCGTAATCTGGAGTTAAACAATGGCCAAGGAAAAATTTGAACGAACGAAGCCCCATGTCAATATTGGTACGATCGGTCACGTGGATCATGGCAAGACCACTTTGACGGCAGCGGTCACTATTGTACAGAGTGCCCGAGGATTAGCAGAGGCGATGGGTTTTGACAGTATAGATAACGCCCCTGAGGAGCGTGAGCGTGGTATTACGATCCAGACTGCCCATGTGGAGTATGAGACGGAGAATCGTCATTATGCACACGTGGATTGTCCTGGTCACGCGGATTACATCAAGAACATGATCACCGGTGCCGCCCAGATGGATGGTGCAGTACTGGTTGTGTCAGCAGCAGACGGTCCCATGCCTCAGACCCGTGAGCACGTTTTATTGGCCAAGCAGGTGAATGTACCGTCCATTGTAGTATTTATGAATAAGACAGACCAGGTAGATGATGATGAGCTATTGGAGCTGGTAGAGATGGAACTTCGTGATTTGCTGAATGAATATGATTTTCCTGGTGATGATACCCCCATTATCAAGGGTTCAGCATTAAATGCTTTAAGCAATCCTGGTGATGAGGCTGCCACCAAGTGCGTTGTGGAGTTGATGGATGCCTGCGACAGTTTTATTCCGGAGCCGGAACGTGATGTGGATAAGCCATTTCTCATGCCTGTTGAGGATGTATTTTCCATCACAGGTCGCGGCACAGTAGGTACAGGGCGAATTGAGCGTGGTATCATTAAAGTGGGTGATGAGGTAAGCCTCCTGGGTATGGGAGCCGATAAGAAGACCACAGTGACTGGAGTGGAGATGTTTCGCAAGCTTTTGGATGAGGGCCAGGCCGGTGATAATGCTGGTTTGTTACTTCGGGGTGTAGATAAGGAAGAGTTGACCCGTGGGATGGTATTGGCAGCACCGGGATCCATAACCCCGCATACGAAATTCAAGGCCAGTGTTTATGTTTTGAAGAAGGAAGAGGGTGGCCGTCACACGCCATTTTTCAATGGGTATCGTCCCCAGTTTTATTTTAGGACCACGGATGTGACGGGAGTAGTGACTTTGCCTGAGGGTACAGAGATGGTGATGCCTGGTGACAATGTTGAATTTGATGTTGAGTTGATTACGCCGATCGCAATGGACAAGGAGTTGCGTTTTGCGATTCGTGAGGGCGGTCATACAGTTGGTGCTGGTGTTGTTACGGATATAACAGAATAATTGATCACTGATGGCAAATCAAACTATACGAATAAGTCTTAGGGCCTATGATCATATTCTGCTGGATAAATCCACAGAAAAGATCGTGAAAACGGCGAAATCCACCGGTGCCATTATATCAGGACCTATCCCTCTGCCGTCCAAGAGATCAATTTATACCATACTGCGTTCGCCTCATGTGGATAAAAAATCCCGTGAACAGTTCCAGACCAATATCCATAAACGACTGGTTGATATTCTTAACTCAACACCAAAGACAGTGGAGTCGCTGATGAAACTGGATCTTCCGGCAGGTGTTGATATTGAGATTAAGGTGTAAGGGATGCGCGGTTTGATTGGTACAAAATTGGGTATGACTCGCGTGTTTGATGAAAATGGCCGGGTTATTCCTGTAACCGTACTATCGGCGGGCCCTTGTGCTATCACCCAGGTCAAAACAATGGAAAAGGATGGTTATGAAGCTGTACAGGCCGGTTTTGGTGAACGGAAAGAAAAGCATACCATTAAACCTATGAAAGGCCATTTTGATGCTGCGAATGTAAATGCCCAGAAAGTATTGGCTGAATTTGACAAGGTTCCAGGTTTTGATTACAAGACCGGACAAGTGTTCCATGTAGGGTTATTTCAAGAGGGGGATTTTGTAAATATTACTGGAACTTCAAAAGGGAAAGGCTTTTCCGGAGTAATCAAAAGACACAATTTTTCCAGGCAGAAAAAAACTCATGGTACGGGCCATACCATGAGAGCCCCCGGTTCTATCGGGCAGGCCTCAGATCCATCCCGAGTATTTCCTGGAATGCGTATGGCTGGTCACCAGGGTAATGCCAGGGTTACTGTTGAAAACTTGCAAATAATCAAGGTTAATAGAGATAATAATCAACTTTTAGTGAAAGGCGCTGTTCCAGGTGCGAAAAATGGAACAGTCATTATTACCAAGTAAGATGAAATTGAATGTAGTCAAAATAGATGGATCAAAAGCCGGGGATTTAACAGCTGAAAAATCCGTTTTTGGCATTGCGCCAAATGCAGCTGTGGTCCGCCAGGCTATCCTGGCGGAATTGACAAATATGCGTCAGGGTACGCACGCCACAAAGAATCGTGCCATGGTAAATGGTGGCGGTAGAAAACCATGGAAGCAAAAAGGAAGAGGGGCAGCCCGCGCTGGTACAACTCGTTCTCCCATTTGGCGCGGCGGCGGTGTAGTGTTTGGACCTGAACCTCATGGATATTCAAAAAAAATACCTAAGAAGGTAGGTAAACTGGCCAGACGGTCCCTGTTATCGAGTAAAGTTGCTGATGGCAGCCTGCTTATCATTGATGAATTGAAAATGGAAAGCCATAAAACATCAGAATTTGTAACCATACTGAAGAACCTGGGGCTTGATGGAAAAAAAGTTACAATCCTTGTTACAGGATCCGACCTCAATTTGGATCGCGCCACACGAAACTTAAAAAATGTATATCTGGTTGAAGCGAGTAAAGCCAGTGCCTACGATCTCATAGATTGTGAGATAATCTTAATTGACAAAGCCAGTATTGCCGTTCTTACGGATATCTTAAAGCAATAGCATCATGTACCAGAAAACTATTATTAAACCAGTTTTGACTGAAAAAATGGCTATCCTGGAGGAGAGAGAAAATAAATATGCCTTTCTTGTTTGTCCTGATGCAAATAAAACTGAAATCAAAAAAGCAGTAGAGAAAAAATTTGAAGTAAAAGTGGTTAAGGTAGCCACCATGAACCGTTTGGGTAAAACAAAACAGATGACTGTCCGCAGCGGCGGGCGTACGATCCGGACGACAGGCAAGCGGTCGAATTGGAAAAAGGCTGTCGTTACCCTTGAGACTGGCAATACAATCGATCTGATGCGGGGAGAAGAGGCGAATTAATCATATGGGTATTCGACAGTTAAAACCCGTTACGGCTGGTTCCAGATTCGCTTCACGCCCGGATTTTGCAGATTTGACCACAGATAAACCTGAAAAAAGTTTGACGAAACCCTTACGTAAAAAAGGCGGCCGTAATAATCATGGCCGAATCACAATACGTCATCGGGGCGGCGGTCATAAACGTCGCTACCGCATTATAGATTTCAAGAGAAACAAATTCGATATACCTGGAAAAGTAGCTACCGTGGAATACGATCCAAATCGATCTGCATATATTTCTTTGGTGCATTATCAAGATGGTGAAAAACGATATATTCTGGCCCCGGTTGGCATCAAAGTTGGTGACCCTGTTTTGTCCGGTAATTCCGCCCCGCTTAAGATAGCCAATACGTTACCTTTGAAAAATATACCTGCTGGTCTGTTGGTGCATAATGTTGAAATGGTACCGGGTAAAGGAGGGCAAATGGTGCGTTGTGCAGGTGCGTTTGCACAAGTAATGGCTCATTCTGATGGTTTTTGCACATTAAAACTGCCTTCTGGTGAGGTGCGGATGGTGAGAGAACAATGTTTGGCTACAATCGGCCAGGTCGGTAACCGCACCCATGAACAAGTCGTTTCTGGGAAAGCTGGTAGAACTCGATGGCTGGGCAGGCGGCCGACTGTTCGCGGGGTGGTGATGAATCCAGTAGATCATCCACACGGCGGAGGTGAAGGCAAATCATCCGGAGGACGACACCCCTCCACACCCTGGGGAAAGCCAACCAAAGGTTATAAGACTAGGAAACGGAATAAAAAATCTAACGAAATGATTGTGAAGCGGAGAAAATAATACCTGATGCCCAGATCCCTAAAAAAAGGTCCATACGTTGATGAAAAACTGCTTAAAAAAATTGAAAAAATGAATGAAGGTGGTAAAAAGAAGGTGATTAAAACCTGGTCGCGCCGGTCCATGATCACTCCTGAATTTGTAGGACATACGCTGGGAGTGCACAATGGCAATAAATTTATTCCTATTTTCATATCTGAAAATATGGTTGGCCATAAACTAGGCGAATTTTCACCGACCCGTACATTTAGAATGCATTCCGGGGATAGGAAGATTTAGTGGTTATGGAAGCAAAAGCCATCGCAAGATATGTGCACCAGTCACCATATAAAATCCGAAAAACACTGGATAGCATTCGCGGGTTAAAAGTGGGTGATGCCTTGAATCAATTACATTTTTCTCCTGAAAAAGCGGCAGTGGTTATTGAAAAAACATTGCGTTCCGCAGTGTCAAATTTGATGAACCTGGCGGAGGATTCAAATCTGGACCCTGAATCCTTTGATATAATAGAAGCATTTGTTGACGGTGGTCCGGTCATGAAGCGGTTCAGGGCATCCGCCATGGGCCGGGTATCCCCCCGCCGCCGTCCAACCAGTCATGTTACCATCGTTGTGAGCGATAATAATTAATGAGGTAGATTGTGGGTCAGAAGACACATCCGGTAGGTTTTAGATTAAGCGTAAATAAAAATTGGCGGTCGAATTGGTATGCGCCAAATAATAATTTCTCTCCAGAATTGGAAGAAGATTTAAAAATCAGGAAATATATCCAGCATCGGTTGCCCAATGCGGGTATTTCCAAAGTTGAAATCTCACGTACATCAAAGCGGGTTACAGTCACTATATATACAGCACGTCCCGGGATCGTCATCGGCCGCGGAGGCGAAGAAGTGAATCGTTTAAAAAAAGAATTAAAGCAGTTAACCGGAAACAAAGACGCCCAGATAAATATCTCTGAAGTAAAGCGACCGGAAATGGATGCCGCTCTGGTTGGCGCAAATATTGCCCATCAATTGAAGAAGAAGATATCATATCGCCGGGTTGTGAATAAAACCATACAGTCCACCATGCGCATGGGTGCAGAAGGGATTCGTATCAATGTTGCCGGCCGCCTAGGCGGTGTTGAAATTGCCCGCAGTGAGAAATTTATGGATGGCAGTGTTCCGCTGCATACTCTCCGCGCAGACATTGATTATGCATTAACTGAAGCGCATACAGCCTATGGAGTAATCGGGATCAAGGTTTGGATATGCAATGGCCAATTTGATCAGAAGAATAAGTAAGTCATGCTAGAACCTAAAAAAGTAAAATTCAGACGGCATCACCGGGGGCATCGCCGCGGGATGGCCATGCGCGGGAACAAGGTGTCGTTCGGCTCTTATGGATTAAAAGCAATTGAGCCAGGCTGGGTTACAGCCCGTCAGATTGAAGCATCTCGTATTGTGATTTCCAGAGTAGTGCGTAAAATCGGAAAAATGTGGATCCGTATCTTTCCAGACAAACCTGTGACCGAACGACCTGCGGAAACGCGAATGGGAAAAGGAAAGGGTGCGCCGGATCACTGGGTTGCGGTTGTCAAACCTGGTAGAATCATGTTTGAAGTGGATGGCGTGAATCGAGAAGAGGCAGAGGCGGCTTTTCGGGATGCCGGTCATAAACTACCTATTAAAACAAGACTTGTTGAACGGAGACCACTATAATGAAAGTTGGGCAGCTGCGTGAAATGAATGAAATCGAGCTGAAAACAAGATTGGATGAAAATCTGGATGCATTGCAGAATTTGAAATTTCAACAAGCGCTCCAGCAATTGGAAGATGCGACTATGATTGGTAAAACCAAGAAAGAGATCGCACAGATCAAAACAGTAATACATGAATATAAACTTGGAATTCGCGGTACAAAGGATAACAATGCATGAGTGAAATGAGAAAGCGTCAATCTCTTGTTGGAAAAGTGATTAGTGCCAAAATGGATAGCACTGTGAATGTAAGAGTTACACGGGAAATAGCCCACCCGGTTTACCACAAGCGGGTTAAACAATATAAGAATTATCTTGCCCACGCAGCATCGTTAAAACCCAAAGATGGTGATATAGTTAAAATAACAGCCATTCGTCCTATGAGTAAACGGAAACGGTGGCAGATTAGCGAGATAATTAGAGAAGCTGTCAAAATAGGTTAACTCGGATATGATACAATCAGAAACAAGATTGCGAATTGCCGATAATACGGGAGCGAAGGAAGTCCTGTGTTTTAAGGTTCTAGGCGGCTCTAGAAAAAAATATGCCAGAATTGGTGATCAGATTGTGATCACGGTAAAAAAAGCGCTCCCTGAGGGGATGGTTAAAAAGGGGGATGTTTGCCGTGCTGTTGTGGTTCGTACACGCAAAGAAATCAAAAGACGGGACGGTAGCAGTATCCGGTTTGACGAAAATGCAGCAGTCATCCTGGATGGACAGGGTGAACCCAGGGGTACACGTATTTTTGGGCCTGTTGCCCGAGAATTGCGAGAAGGTGGATATATGCGCATCATATCCATGGCGCCGGAGGTAATATAATATGCGCATCAAAAAAGAAATGACTGTTCGTGTTACCAGTGGGAACCATAAAGGCATGGAGGGGAAGGTCCTTCGTGTTTTTCCCGATAAAAATCGTGTTATCATCGAAGGTGTCAATTTTATGAAAAAAGCTACTCGTCCCAGTCAGAATAATCCTTCTGGTGGTATGGTGGAAAAAGAAGCCGCCATTCATATCTCCAATGTGATGGTGGTGCACGGTGGCCAGACAACCCGTGTTGGGTATAAAATCCTCGATGATGGATCTAAAGTTAGGGTTTCAAAAAAAACCAATGAGGAGATTGCAGCATAAAAATGGCTGAGAAAAAAACAACGAAAAAAGCACCTGTGAAAAAAACTCCTGCGGCTAAGAAAAAAGTTACCCGGACGGCGTACGAGCCCCGGTTGCAGACTCTGTATAAGGAAACTGTCATTCCCGATCTGAAAAGCCGGTTTCAATACGCCAATATCATGGAAGTTCCAAAGCTATTTTCCATTTCACTCAATATGGGTGTTGGTGATGGGAAAACCAATAACAAAAGCCTGGAAAGTGCTATTGCGGAATTATCCCAGATTACGGGTCAGAAACCGATCACTACATTGGCCAAAAAAGACATCTCGAATTTTAAAATAAGAAGAGGATGGCCCGTGGGCTGTAAAGTAACCTTGAGAGCAAATCAGATGTTTGAATTTCTTGACAGGCTTATCGCGGTCGCCTTGCCAAGAACAAGGGATTTCAGGGGATTGTCATTTAAAGCATTTGATGGACGCGGGAATTATAATTTTGGAATCCAGGAGCAAATCATTTTTACAGAAATCAATTATGATCATATTGAATCCATTCGGGGCTTGAATGTTACCATTGTTACAACGGCAAAGACTGATGAAGAAGCTTATTGGCTGTTAAAAGGACTGGGTTTGCCACTGCGGGAAAAACCGATCAAACAGGAAATGGAAGAGGCCGCCTAATGGCAAAAAAATCCAAAATTCACAAAGCAAAATGCAAAGCAAAGTTTTCAACCCGGAAAAAGAACCGCTGCTTCAAATGCGGCCGTCCGCATGGGTACTTGAGGCGGTTTGGCCTGTGTCGAATCTGTTTTAGAGAGTTGGCGCTGAAGGGTGAAATACCCGGTGTGACGAAAGCAAGCTGGTAAGGAATAAACTCTATGTCAATGACTGATCCTATCGCTGATTTTCTCACCCGCATCCGAAACGGCCTTGCCGCTCAGAAGCGCTGGATAGATGTACCCAGCAGTAAAATGAAAAAGAGAATAGCATTCGTGTTAAAAGAAGAGAACTATATTGATGATTTCTTTTTTATTACGGATGACAATAATAAAGAATCTATTCGTGTATTTTTGAAATATGATTACCAGGGAAAACCAGTGATCGGCAGCCT
>CEPS01016787.1_pt1 | contig 18921 bp, 19 predicted proteins | sample 530401 | NCBI WGS metagenome assembly CEPS01 (sample SAMEA2620035, study PRJEB7988) | marine metagenome | biome: marine biome (ENVO:00000447); feature: mesopelagic zone (ENVO:00000213) & marine oxygen minimum zone (ENVO:01000065); material: "saline water (ENVO:00002010), including plankton... | reverse complement strand
TGGTGAAATACGAGAGTTTGTCGACACGGAAGGTATCGATTGCCGGATACTGTATGACATGGCCCATGTACTGGGACTGGTCGGTCCGTATTTCCAGCGCCCTTTTGAGGAAGGTGCCGACATCGTTACCGGATCGACCCATAAAACCTTTTTCGGTACCCAGCGGGGAATTATCGGATCAAATTACATTTTAAACGAACCCGATTTTGAATTTTGGGAAGCGGTTCAAAGGCGGGCCTTTCCAGGCAGCGTGAGCAACCACCACCTCGGCACCCTGCTGGGTCTGTTGATGGCCGCCTACGAGATGAATTTTTTCAAGAATGATTATCAAAAAAAAGTGCTGGCAAACGCCAGGGCCTTTGCCGGTGCCTTGCGAACCTGCGGTTTGGATGTGGCCGGCGATCCGGATATTTCCTACACCCAGACCCACCAGGTCATTCTTCGTGTCGGGTATGCGCAGGGGCCTGAAATTGCTCGGCAGTTGGAAGAAAACAACATTGTGGTCAACTATCAGGCAGCACCGGAGGAGGAGGGGTTTACCGCTGCAGGCGCTCTTCGGATGGGCGTTCAGGAAATGACCCGGTTCGGTATGGAAGCGGAAGACTTTCAGGAACTGGCTCAGCTGATATACGACATTGTCGTCAATAACCGAATCGTTGAAGAAAAGGTGGCCTCATTCCGCAAACGATTCCTTGAGATGAAGTTCTGTTTTTCTTCCGAACAATTTGAGGATCAGATCAGCCGGCTCCACCGGTTAATTTAGGTGCCACCGTAAAACCAAAATGACGGGATTGACGCTCTTTAGTTTCAAACCGCTGAACAACTACATGCAAAGAGGAAGCTGAATGAAAGAAATCAGTGAGTTAAAATTACCGGAAAATGTAAAGTATACCGAAGATCACGAATGGGTCAGACCGGCGGATGGAAAGGCGCGTATCGGCATCAGCGATTATGCCCAGGACCAGCTTGGGGATATTGTATATGTGGAACTTCCCGACATCGGCAGCACGTTCAAAAAGGGCGAGGCCTTTGGGACTGTCGAATCTGTTAAGGCTGTTTCAGATCTGTACATGCCGGTTGGAGGAGAGATTCTTTCAACAAACACCGCTTTGGAAGAATCACCTGAATGGGTCAACGGCGAGCCATATGATGAAGGCTGGATGATCGAAATCAAGCTGGCCGCCGTCACCGAACCGGACAGCCTGATGAGCAGAGATGCCTACATCGAATTGTTGAAAGGATAAAAAAATGCGCTATCTGCCCCATACTGAAGAAGATATTGCAGAAATGCTCCGTGTGGTGGGTGTCCATACCCTTGATGACCTTTTTTCATTAATCCCCAAAAGCTGCTGCTGCAGGACGAGGCTCGATCTCCCGGAAGCCATCAGTGAGTGGGAACTCAACAGCCATATGGTCCGTTTGGCGGGCAACATGGCTGCCTTTCCGGAATACGAAACCTATCTCGGGGCAGGCAGCTATGAACATTTTATCCCGGCTTCGGTCTCTTATCTGCTCGGCCGATCCGAGTTTGTGACGTCCTATACCCCGTACCAGCCGGAGATGAGTCAGGGAACACTCCAGGCAATCTATGAATATCAGACGCTTGTATCACGCCTTCTGGGGATGGAAGTGGCAAATGCATCGCTTTACGACGGTGCTTCAGCATTGGCCGAGGCACTCCTGATGGCTATTCGCATCACCCGGCGAAAAAAAGTCGCCATTTCAAGATGTGTCCATCCAAACTACCGGCAGGTGGTTCGAACCTATCTTGCGCCGACGGGGTTTGAAGTGATTGAACTCCCATACCTTGAAAACGGCCACACCGATATTCAAAAACTAGATGAAATCGAGGATCTCGCAGGTGTTGCCGTTCAGTCGCCGAACTTTTTCGGATCTATTGAGGATCTGCAGACCATCGGCGAAATGACCCACAAACAAGGCGCGCTTTTTATCACCGCCTTTACGGAACCGATGGCTTACGGCATCTTAAAAAATCCGGGGACTCTGGGTGCTGATGTCGTTTGCGGGGAAGGACAAAGTTTCGGCATCCCCCAATCGTTCGGGGGGCCGGGGCTGGGGATGTTTGCAAGCAAGATGAAGTATGTCCGCAATATGCCGGGCCGTCTGGTCGGCAAAACCAAAGACGCAGATGGAAAAAAAGGATTTGTATTGACCCTTGCCACCAGAGAACAACATATTCGCCGGGGTAAGGCCACGTCCAATATCTGTACCAATAGCAGCCTTTGCGCACTGGCCGCTGCTATATACATGGCCTCTGTCGGTTCCACCGGTCTGCGGTATCTCGCCCGCCTGAACCATGATAAATGCGAGTACCTCAAAAAGGAACTGGTCAAAGCCGGATTCGCCATCTGTTTCAACAGCCCCACCTTTAATGAATTCGTTGTCGAATTCCCAAAAGGGTTTGAAAACCGTTATCAGGAGTTATTGGGGGAAAAAATAGTGGCAGGGTACCCCATTGCCGCCGATTATCCGGAACTCCTCAACCACTACCTGTTTTGTGTCACGGAAATAAAATCAAGGGACATGATCGATACCCTGGTCAGGGAGATACAACGATGAAAGACTCCCAAGGTACGTCAGGGCTGATATTAAATGAACCGCTGCTCTGGGAAAAAGGAAAACCCGGAAGGCACGGATTTTCATTCCCCCGTCGAGACGTTGAAATCAATGAACTGAACGAAAATCTGATTGGCGAAGGACCGGATTTTCCGGATTTGAGCGAAGTAGACGTGGTTCGCCACTATACAAGGTTGTCCCAGTGGAATTTTGGAGCGGATACCGGTATGTATCCCCTCGGTTCCTGCACCATGAAGTACAACCCAAAAACCAATGAGAAACAGGCGAATCTTCCGGGTTTCGCAAAAGCACATCCCTTCCTTTCGTCCGGTCTCTCACAGGGCGTGCTTAAGTTGATGTTTGATTTAAAAGGCTTTCTATCGGAAATCACAGGCATGGACGCGGTCACCTTACAGCCTGCCGCCGGTGCCCACGGCGAGTTTGCAGGCATGCTTTTAATTCATGCCTTTCATAAAAGCAAAGGTATGAAACGGACAAAAATCATCATTCCGGATACAGCACACGGTACCAACCCGGCCAGCGCAAGCCTATGCGGGTTTCGCTCCATCCCGTTGAAGTCAAACGAAGACGGCATCCTTTCACCGGAGGCGGTTTCTGAAATCATGGATGCGGAAACAGCCGGAATTATGGTGACCAACCCCAACACCCTCGGCCTCTTTGAAGATAACATCAGGGAAGTCACTGATATTGTCCATAAAAGAGGAGGACTGGTCTATTGTGACGGAGCCAACATGAATGCGGTGATGGGTATCGTTGATATGGGTGAGATCGGTATCGACGTGTTGCACCTGAATCTGCACAAAACCTTTTCAACCCCCCATGGCGGTGGTGGCCCGGGTTCCGGACCGGTCTGTGTGGGAAAGCACCTCGAACCTTTTCTACCGATTCCACGTGTGGTCCAAACAAACGGCAAATACAGTCTCTCTGAAGATTTTCCGGATTCGATCGGGAAAATACATGCCTTTTATGGAAATGTCGGTGTTATGATCAAGGCCTACAGTTATATCTTGAGCATGGGGCCTGAAAATTTGAAAAAGGCAAGCCAGCTAGCCGTCCTCAATGCCAATTATATCAAGGAAAAATTAAAAAAAATCTTCCACCTGCCCCATGACAAACCGTGCATGCACGAGTGCGTCTTTTCGGACAAATTCCAAAAAAATAACAAGATTACCACCCATGACATGGTCAAGCGCCTGATGGATTACGGATTTCATCCACCCACCATCTATTTCCCACTGGTCGTAAACGGTGCAATGATGATTGAACCGACTGAAACCGAATCAAAGGAGGATATTGACTTTTTCATTGAAGCACTGGCGGCCATTGCAGATGAAGCCCAAAATAATCCTGACCGGGTGAGGAACGCACCTCAAAAGTGCAAGGTCAGGCGACTCGATGAGACGGCAGCAGCCCGGCGGCCGTGTCTTTCAGGATGAATCAAAAAATAAAAACAGACCCGTGGTTTTGTATCGAGTTACCGGTTACAGAATATCATGAGGCATTGGCGATTCAGCATCGTCTCCTAAACGCAAGAATCAACCGGGTAATCGATAAGGAGATGGCCTTGTTATTGGAACACTTTCCGGTTTTTACCATCGGAAGACGCCGGGGGATGGAAAACTTGACCGTGTCAGCCGATTTTCTTAAAAAAGAAAATATCTCCGTTGTTCAGATAGAACGGGGTGGCGACATTACCTTTCATGGCCCCGGTCAAATCATCTGTTATCCGATTGTTCATTTGAGATCGATGCATTTGACTGTGGTCGATTTTGTAACCGCCCTTGAAGAAGTGATGATACAAACAGTTGCCGATTGGGGAATTGGGGCGGTGCGAAATCAAATGAATCGTGGTATCTGGATCAAGAACTGTAAATTGGGGAGTATCGGTATTGCGGTTCGCAGGGGAGTCAGTTTCCATGGTTTTGCGCTCAATGTCAATACCGCGCTGAAACCGTTTGATTGGATAAACCCCTGTGGATTGGCGGGCGTTAAAATGACCTCTATGAAACAGGTCCTTTCAAAACCGCCGGACCTGAATCGTGTATATAAAAATGTAAAGCGCCACCTGCAGGATGTCTTCGATATTGAACTTATAAAAAAAACCCTGGTGGACCTACCGTTCTCTTGAAATGACACCCAATCCAACATCAAAGGTCATCCTTAAAAAACCATCGTGGCTCAAACGACGTCTGCCCGGCGGGTCTGAACAAGAAGCGGTTCGAGCGCTGTTGAGCAAGGGCCGCCTCCACACCGTATGTCAGGAAGCCAAATGCCCCAATCTTTGGGAGTGCTTTTGCCAGAATACCGCCGCTTTCCTGATTATGGGTTCCCGTTGCACACGAAATTGCCGGTTTTGTGCTGTTTCGCACGGCCCGGTGTCAACCCCCGATAGCGAAGAACCGATCAGGGTTGCAGAGGCAGTGCAGCAAATGCAGCTCAGTTATGTAGTGATCACCTCGGTCACCCGGGATGATCTTTCAGATGGGGGGGCAGCATACTTTTCAACAACCATACATGAAATTCGAAAAAAAATACCCGATATTCTTGTGGAGGTATTGATTCCTGATTTTCAAGGAAATGAAACATCCATTCAGTCTATTGTTGATGCCCAACCCGACATATTGAACCATAATCTCGAAACCGTCCCACGGCTTTATAACTCGGTCCGGCCCCAAGCTGAATACCGCCGATCCCTGGAACTGTTAAAACAGGTGCATCTTTACGATCCCGCCCTTCCCACAAAATCAGGCCTCATGCTCGGCCTGGGGGAGAAATCCGAAGAAATCCAAAAAACGCTCAAGGATCTGCTTGATGTGGGCTGCCGCATCTTGACACTGGGTCAGTACCTTCAACCTTCCGCCCAACACCTTCCGATATCCCGTTTTATCCCACCTGAGGAATTTAATATTTGGCGAAAGAGAGCCCTTGAGATCGGTTTTTCTAAAGTAGCCAGCGGGCCTTTTATCCGAAGCTCCTATCATGCAAAAACACTTTTTCAGGCATTGTAACCGGTTTCACAATCTTTAGATAAACCTTTGCATGATCTGATCAACCATCTCATCGACATTATCCGGAGTTATGTCGAGCTTATGACAGGCTTTTTCTACTTTTTTCAGTCGAAATGGATTTTCCATGTCACTGATTCGTGAAAAAAGCCCCATCCGCCTTCCCACCTGATAGACGCATTGACGTTTGGGATCCATATCAAGAAATGTTCTGAGAATCGCTGTCATTTTGTCTTTGCCCTGTGGAAGCGTCCCTTCCACGTCTTCGAAGAGATTGAGGATATGATCACTTTTAACAACGCTGGTAATTCCGTTTAACTTTTCAATAAACATCAAAATCTCTTTTGCCATCATCAGGTCCGTGCACTTATCAAAACGGCCGGCTGTAAACTCCTCAAAAAGAGGCGTATTATTTGGAATCGCCAATGTGCGAAGCCGGATAAAGTCCGGATTGATCTGATTGAGTGCATCTGCTGTTTCCGTGGCATGAACCTGAGAAAGCTTTATCCCCCCCAACCCGGGCATCACATATTCAGAAAGCTCTATACCGGCCGCTTTCACCTTTAATCCTGCTTTAATATGAGTCGCTTTGGTCACTCCTTTTTTCACCATTTTTAAAACCGTGTCCGATGCCGATTCAAGGCCGATGTGGATTCTATTTAATCCGACATTTTTCATGGTTTTCAGATCCGAATTTTTTATTCTTACTATGGTGTGCGAACGGGCATATGAGGTGATTCTTTCGGCCCAGGGAAATGCTTTTTTCAGGTGCGTTAAAATCTCTATTAATTCTGTCGGTCGGATAATCAGACTGTTGGCATCCTGGATAAAAACCGATTTCATTCCATTGGCAGACCAGTGGAGCGCAGCGCTTAAGGCCTGCTGTTCTCCCGGATCGGAGATCTGAATTTCGTATGGGCTCCTGATTTTACGGATATCATCGGATTTACCGCCATTTTCTCTCAATAGACCGACATATCTCTTTACCATATCGATGTCGCGTTTAACATGCGCCACCGGCCGCGTGGAAAATTGCGCCCCTTTGTAGACCGGGCAGAAAGAACATCTATTCCAGGGACAATTGCGTGTCACACGGATAAGGAGGCTACCTGCTTCGCTGGGCGGCCGTATGGGACCCTGTTCAAATCCCCGGTAATCATCTCCTGTTTTCATTTGTCGTTCCATTTGGTGTGATTCCCCTATTCATAAAAGATTTTTTACTATCTTGAGTTGAGAATAAACATATCTGCAGATAAATCAAGGAAGAAGGTTTGGCGACAAATACCGGACAACCGGGTAAACCTTTGACAATCGAACCCTGTTTCGAATATAAATATCGCCATTTACCGAATTCGTGCTGCTTAAACCAATATGTTCAAGGAAAAACAAAAGATTGAAAAAAATAAGTGCATTCCTTTTCATTCCGCTGTTTTTATCATTTTCAGGTGCATCTTCGCTGTTTCTTGAGTTGAGCATCTATGTCAAAAAACCGGCAAGCCTAGACCACACCAAAAAAACGATGACTGTCTATCCCGGTCAGACTTTTCAAACCACTTTGATAAAACTGTATGAGATGAAAATTGTAAAAAACCCGTTTAAATTTAAGATGGTTGCTGTTTTTAAGGGTTATGATAAACGGATAAAAGCAGGTGAATACCTTCTTTCCGGCGCCATGCCGCCATCTGAAATATTGAAAGTGTTGATTAGGGGGAAAGGTCGGCTTTACCGATTGACAGTCCCTGAAGGGTATAATCTATATCAAATTGCAACTCTTGTGGCTGATTCAGGGTGGGGAACTAAAACTGCCTTTTTGAAAACAGCGCAAGACGTATCCAGAGCAAAAAGTGCGGGAATTGACGCAGACTCAATCGAGGGCTATCTTTTCCCGGACACCTATTATTTTCAGAAAGAGGCAACGGCGGAACAAATGATATCGACAATGATAAAACAGTTCTGGTCTGTATTTTCTCCCGAATGGACGGAACAGGCAAGAAAACTGGGGCTCTCTGTCCATGGAGTTGTGACCCTGGCATCCATCATCGAAAAGGAGACCGGTGCGCCTTTTGAACGACCGATTATCTCCTCTGTTTTTCACAACCGATTGAAAAAAAGGATGCGGTTCGAAAGTGATCCGACGGTTGTCTACGGTTTAAAGGACTTTGACGGCAATCTCACCCGAAAACATCTTTCCACCCTCACCCCTTACAACACCTATCAAATCAAGGGCCTGCCACCCGGCCCGATAGCCAATCCAGGTCGAAAGGCTTTGGAAGCCTCGCTATATCCCGAAGATACCGACTATTTATTCTTTGTTTCAAAAAGAGATCGGACACACCAGTTTTCAACCACCCTTAAAGATCACATCAGGGCTGTAAAGAAATATCAATTGAGAAAAAGGACCAAATGATTTTTACCCTTTAACATTCGGTTAGACATACCCATGGATATTGAAAAGCTTTCAGAAGAACAATTGGCCGGCCAGCGGCTCATGGTGGGATTCGAGGGCATAGAACTCAACAAAACCCTGATGTTTCTTATCGATACGATAAAAGTGGGAGGCCTCATTCTTTTTGTCCGAAATTTGTCAACCCCGGACCAAATAAGGCGGTTGTGCCGATCGGTTCAGGATTATGCCGAGGCGTGTGGCCAGCCCCATCTCTTTATTGCCATCGACCACGAAGGAGGAGAGGTGGTCAGGCTGAGAAAACCTTTCACCCATTTTCCGGGCAATTCGGCGATGCAGAGTGAAGCGGACGCAGTGCATTTTGCAACGGTTTCCGGCAAAGAGCTCAAGGGTGTGGCTGTTAACATGAATATGGCTCCTGTCCTGGATGTGGCCCCCAGACATATCAAGAGTGTAATCGAAAAGAGGGCCTTTGGGGCTGATCCGACATGGGTATCGCGCCTGGGAGTAAAAGTTATCGAAAATCTTCAGCAGCGAGGGATCATGGCGGTCGCAAAACACTTTCCGGGAATCGGCCGTACCACCGTCGATTCTCATTTTGAAATGCCGGCCATCGATGAGGATTTTTCCGTCCTGCAATCTGAGGACCTGGTCCCGTTTAAAGCGGCCATGCAGCACAACGTATCCGGAATCATGCTTTCCCACATACGATACATCAAAATCGATCCGGATTGGCCGGCGAGTTTGTCGATTCAGATTGCAAAGCACCTGCTCCGGGATCGGATGGGATTCGACAGGCTCGTCGTCACAGACGATTTAGACATGGAAGCGATTCAAAAACATTATACGATCAAGACCGTAATCACACGGATACTGTCGGCCGATATTGACCTTGCGCTGATATGCCACAGCAAACAGAAGATAGAAGAGGCATTTGAAGAGTTATTTAAAGCAATGTGCAGTTCCCGACATCTAAAATTGAAAGGAAAAGAATCGGTAAACCGAATAGCAAAACTCAAAAAAAAATATCTGATGCAAACTCACCCTGCGCCTTTAAATCAAAACCTCGGCAGCCTCGAGTAAACATCCTCTGTCATATCGGATTGATTTCCATCGATTAAATAATGGTAACCTGCGGCTGCAATCATGGCGGCATTATCCCCGCAAAGATCAAGGGAAGGGATATGGACTTGAAGGCCTTGAAGAGCCGCATCCTGTTCAACCCTTTCTCTTAACCGGCTGTTTGCCGCCACTCCCCCGACCAGTGCGAGATGATCACAACGCATTTCCTTGGCAGCCCGTATCACTTTATACGATAAAACATCCACAACTGATTCCTGGAATCCAGCCACAATATCCGGTATTTGATCCTCATATTTATTGCCGGTTTTCTGAACGTGGCGTTTGACCGCCGTCTTTAAACCGCTGAAGCTAAAATCAAATGTGGACTTGTCCAGAAAGGTTCGGGGGAAGACGATTCTTCCCGGATCGCCGGTTCGGGCCAGCCGATCGATCACAACGCCGCCGGGATATCCGAGTCCCAGCATTTTTGCCACTTTGTCAAACGCTTCTCCGGCAGCATCATCCCGCGTCTGCCCCATCTGCGTTATCTCGGTATAAGATCGAACATGGTAGATACTGGTATGCCCCCCAGATGCCAGAAGTGCCACAAACGGAAAGGGTGGTGGATTCGTTCCCAAAAAGAGAGAGTTGATGTGCCCTTCGAGGTGGTTGACACCCACCATAGGCAGATTAAGCGCAAAAGCAAAAGATTTTACAAAGGAAAACCCGACCAGCAATGACCCGGTCAGTCCGGGTCCTTGGGTGACGGCGATACCGCCAATTTCTCCATAGCGAACACCGGATGTTTTGAACGCCGCCTTTACCACCGGAACAATCGCTTCCATATGTTTTCTTGATGCGAGCTCAGGCACCACACCACCATAGCGATGATGCACGGCGATCTGAGATGCCACCTCAGAGGATAAGATCCTAGAACCGTTGACAACAAGCGCTGCCGCAGTTTCATCACACGAAGATTCAATACCTAGGACAATCATGGGTTAAAGGCGGTTTGTTGGCAGGTATTCCAGCCAGGGTTCAACTTTCAAGATCGACATCATCAACATGGATAAAAAACTGTTTTAAAAAAAGACCCTTTGCCCGGCAGAAACTTTTGATACTTTCAAAGTTTTCTGAATCTCTGTTTGTAAACGACACAAGCAAACCATTGATGTCATTTTTTTTGATAAAAGATGCAAGCTTCTCAACACCGCCGAGAATGGGGTACCCTTGAAGTTTTTTCCCAATTTTTAATGGATCGTCATCGATGAAGCCAATCGGCTTTACCTTCAGTTTCTCATTGTTTAATATTTCACGCAGGAGGATCTCACCACCGTGTCCGGCACCATAAATGAGAATTTTTTCGCCATCCAGATTTTTCCGTTTCATGGTATCGTGAAAAATCCGGAAAGAACCCCTGGTACCGAGAAGCAGACCGGTGATTAAAAACCAGTCAATAATAAAAATCCCTTTTGAGAAATCCTCAAAACGATAAATGAAGGTGACGGCGACAACGGACAGGAGCGTGGCCAGAAATGAGGCCTTAAGATATACAAAAACGTCGTTTGAGCTCATGTAGCGCCAGATACCTCTGTAGATGCCAAATATGAAAAATGCTATCATTTTGCAGGCGATGACAGCTGGGAGTGATTGAAGGAAAACTTTGAAATAGATCGGAAAAGATCTGGCATCGAATCGGAGACGGTAGGATAGATAGTAAGCAAATGCGATTAAGCCAAAATCGAGGATGACCAGCATGATCTGACGCTTGTAGGTAAGCTCAACAAGAATGGGGGTAAACCGTTTTTCTCGCAAAAGTGAAAATTCCTTTTCAGGATAAACCCGAAGCTGCGCGAGGTAAACCCCCATCAATAAGATCGACAGTGCGACCGGAATAATTACCACCGGTGAGGTCAGCGTATCACTTTGATTTACAAAAACAGCAGCCATACCAGAAACAGCGCCGGTTCCGCACAAAAACAGCACGGCACCTTTCTCGCCCATTCCCATCAGCACCAGCCGGTGCGAAGTATGGTCTTTTCCGCCCACAGAAGCCTTGCGGCCACTTAGAATCCGTATCAATGTGACCATAGAGGTATCCAGGATCGGAACCATCAGTATCATGACCGGTATCGCATATAGGGACAATGTATTGGGGGCTATTTTACCCGGATAGCTGAGGGTCAACAGGGAGAGTGTGAAGCCGATCAACAGACTGCCGCAGTCTCCCATGAATATCGAGGCCGGATGAAAATTATAGATGAGAAAGGCTGCCAAGGCGCCGGCGAGGATCATTGCCATAAGCGCGCCTTGGGGGACGATTCCCATATAAAGCCAGACAAAACACAAGGCGGCAATCAAGCCGACACCGGCACAAAGCCCGTCCATGTTGTCGAGAAGATTAAACGCATTGGTGATTCCCACTATCCAGACAATGGTAACCATTGTATCTAAGGTAAGAGATGTAAACCACTGCAGCCGAAAACCCAAAAGAGCAACTAGGGAAGCGACCAGTATCTGGCCTACCAATTTTGAATGCGGTTTGATATGAATAAAATCGTCCAACAATCCCAGTATAAAAAGAAAAGTAATCCCCAACCAGCTGACAGTCCCAATTGGAGGTAATTGCCTTTTTCCTGAAGTGAAGATGTCTTGTGATAGGAGGGCTGAAAAATCTGAAGCAAGCAAAAGAGGGATGGACATGCTCAAATATATCGCAATCCCTCCCAACAGTGCCGTTGGTTTTTTATGCCAGCGTTCCTTGGCCGGATGCGCTATCCATTCTTTCTTAATTACGATCCGACGGACAATGGGTGTAAATAAGAGGCATAGAAAAAAGGACAGCGCGGGAAATGTATAAACCATTTATTTTTGTTGATAAAATTTGGGTGGGTTTTTCAGATCCACTCTAATACGTCTAAGACACAATTGCGGATTTTAACGTGAACCGACACTTGAATTTAATGCTTCCTTTGTGCGAATCTTGTTTCCGATCATATGGCTAAACCCACTCAATTTTCGAATTGGTGGTTTTTCGCTCAATGATTTCTCCGACGACAAAGGCTTTCTCATTCATCGCGCCCAAACGTTCCAGAATATCCTGGACCCCATGCGCTGACGCCACGGCTACCAATCCGATGCCGGTGTTAAAAGTTCGCATCATTTCTGCATCCGATATCTTACCGGTCTGCTGGAGAAAATCAAAAATCGGAGGTACCTCCCAACTTCCACGATTTAATACAATGTTGCACGCTTTGGGTATAATACGGGCAATGTTATCAATCAAGCCGCCACCGGTAATATGGGAAAGGCCGAGGATCGAATTGCACTGTAAAATGCTGTGTATGATCTTTGAATAGATCTTGGTCGGTATCAAAAGCTCTTCGCCAATGGTTTTGCCCAGTTCCGGCACATGGGAATCAATTTCAAGTTTAAGAATCTCAAAACAGATTTTACGAACAAGAGAATAGCCATTGCTGTGAAGCCCGCTCGACGAAATGCCGATCAGCTTATCCCCAACACCGATCTCCGAACCATCCACGATTTTGCTGTTGTCAACGATACCGATGGCGAACCCCGCCAGATCATATTCATCTTGTTGGTAAAGTCCCGGCATTTCAGCGGTTTCACCACCGATGAGGGCACAGCCCGCTTTATTGCAACCATCGGCTATCCCTTTTATGATTTCAGTTGCAATTTCGGTTTCCAGTTTGCCCATTGAAAGGTAATCCAGAAAGAAAAGCGGTTTCGCGCCCTGGACGGCAATATCATTGATACACATGGCCACCAGATCAATTCCGATGGTATCATGTTTTTTCATCATGAACGCAATTTTCAGCTTGGTACCGACACCATCGGTGGAACTGACAAGAACCGGCCTTTCCATCCCTTCCACATTGAGAGAAAAAAGGCCGCCAAAGCCGCCAATATCACCCATTACGCCGGATCTGGGCGTCTGTTGTGCAATTTTTCTGATCGCAGAGATAAAGCGGTTGGCCTTGTCGATGTCGACACCTGACGCCGCATAGGTGAGAGATTCGGCCATTTGATGCGAAAACCCTTCCCTATTGAAAAATTTGAATCGAAACGGTTTACATATGCCCTGTTGCTTCCTGCAGCAAGTTTCGACCCATTCCGTCGGCCTTCATAGCGCCGATTCAAGAGATTGTAACAAACGAAAGGTTAAACAGGTTTGCTGCAAAAGTCAAAACAATTTTTTGACATTGGATCCATGGTATTGTAATGAATTACGCTTATACCTTCGCCGGGCTGGAAAAGGCCGGAGAGGTGGGAAGGAAAATAGACCTGTTCAATCAAAGGAGCGATTTTTATGAGAGAAATTAACATCGGTTTACTCGGTTGTGGTACCGTGGGTACCGGAGTCGCAAAAATACTTATCGAAAGCAAAGATCTTATCCAATCCCGAATCGGGGCAACCTTAAACCTGAAATATATCGCGGACATAGACCTGAAAACAAACCGGGGTATTGATTTTAAAGATATCAAACTTACGACGGACGCCTTTGAGCCAATAGGTGATCCTGACATTGATATTGTGGTTGAAATGATCGGAGGAGAGGAAATTGCCAAGAGCATCATTTTAAAAGCCATCGATCACGGGAAGCAGGTGGTTACGGCAAACAAGGCGCTTCTTGCCTGCCAGGGAAATTTACTCTTCAAGGCGGCTGCCGAAAAAGGAGTTGATCTCGCTTTTGAGGCAAGTGTGGGAGGCTGCATACCGATCATCAAATCGATACGTGAATCTTTGGTGGGGAACCGGATTGCGGCGATGGTTGGCATTTTAAATGGTACCTGTAATTACATCTTATCGAAAATTACAGCCGATGGCAGTCGTTTTGAAGACGCGCTCTCAGAAGCCCAGGCGAATGGGTATGCGGAGGCAGACCCGACCCTTGATGTGGAAGGCATTGATACGGCCCACAAACTAGCCATCCTTACCTCCCTTGCCTACGGCATGGAAATCAATTTTAAGGATATCTATATTGAAGGAATTTCCGGGATAACTTCGTTGGACATCGAATTTGCGAGGCAGTTCGGATACAACATCAAGCTTCTCGCGATCAGCAAAAATATGGGAAGCATGGTAGAGTCCAGGGTTCATCCGGCCATGATCTCATTTGACAATCCCCTGTCAAATGTCAAAGGTACGCTCAATGCAATCACCCTTACCGCTGATGCAGTGGGTAACATTCTCTTATATGGACACGGGGCCGGTATGATGCCGACCGCCAGTGCGGTGGTGGGCGACCTGGTGGATCTCGCACGCAACCTTTTAACAAACAGCACCGCCAGGATCCCCATCCTTTCATCTCCGATGAATCATATCCGAAATATTCCTTTGACACCGATTGAAAAGATCCGTACTCACTACTATTTTAGGTTTTCCGCCCTCGATCGCCCGGGCGTGCTCTCCAAAATTACCGGTATCCTGGGCAAATATGAGATCAGCATCAAATCAGTCCACCAGAAAGGACGGAAGACCAACAGTTCTGTGCCCCTTGTCATGCTTACCCATCTGGCCGAGGAGGCAGATGTCATAAAAGCGCTGTCGGAGATTTCCCTGCTTAATGTCGTCTCTGATGAACCGGTTTTGATCCGGATTGAGGATGAAAACAGGCAGGAATAAGTTTCACCAAGAGAGATCATATGCATATTATCTGTTCGGATTTGGAAGGCATTTTCACCCCGGAAATTTGGATAAATGTCGCTGAGCAAACAGGGATCGAGAAATTGAAGCTGACCACCCGTGACATATCAGATTATGATATTTTGATGAAAAAACGGCTTTCAATCCTTGATGAAAATGGAATTAAGTTAAAGGATATTACAAAAATTATTCAAAGCATGAAACCCCTTGACGGGGCAGTGGACTTTCTGAACTGGCTCCGGAAAAACATCCAGGTTATCATTGTAAGCGACACCTTTGTTGAATTTGCAGGTCCGTTGCTGGAAAAACTGGGCTGGCCCACTCTCTTTTGTCACTCCCTGTCAGTCGGGCCGGATGGGTCGATCACAGGATACAACCTTCGTCAGCAAGATGGAAAACAAAAAACCGCAATCTCCTTAAAACATCTTAACTACAGGGTCATCGGCATCGGGGATTCCTACAATGATATCAGCATGCTTATGGCAGCGGACAGCAGCATTCTTTTCCGGCCACCGGACAATATAAAACGTGAGTTCCCAAAACTGCCGGTTTCATATAATTATGACGAGCTTAAAAATATCATTCTCAAAATTATTGGAAACCGTGCCTGAGACGTCCATTGTTGAAAAATAGAACATTCAGCCGCGTCATTTATGGGGACACGGACAAAATGGGCTTCGCCTATAATGCCAACTATTTCCGATGGTTTGAAATCGGACGTACCGAATTGTTAAGGTCTTTCGGACTGACATATAAGGCCATTGAAACCAAAGGGCTATTTCTCCCTGTATCCGAGGCCTTCTGCAAATACATCGCACCCGTTATTTATGATGATATGCTGCAAATTGAAACCGCGCTCGACACCCACATCAAGGGCGGGATGAAGTTTGATTATACTATCTTCAGCGAGGACGGCAAAAAAATTCTGGCAAAAGGTTATACCAAACATGCCTGTGTGGACCGCAATGGCCGGGTAGTTCGCCCCCCGGAATTTTTAGTGAAATTAATCACAAGTCATGCTACACCCTCTTAATCTTCTTTTGGTTGGTCTTTTCATTTTCAAATCAGGGCTGAATGATGAAAATAGATATTGATAAATTTGACCGATGCAATGTTCTGGTGGTTGGCGATTTAATGATAGACGAATATATATGGGGGGAAGTCGATCGCATTTCCCCTGAAGCACCGGTTCCCATTGTTTTGGTAAAAAATGAGAATTTTACATTGGGCGGTTCCGGGAATGTGGTGCACAACCTGGTTGCACTGGGGGCAAATGTGTCGGCAATCGGCGTTATCGGGTTCGGCTTGAATGGAAAACGTCTGCTTAAAAAATTCGATGAACTCGGGGTGGATACCGAAGGGATCATCCAGGAACCCAACCGGTCGACTACCCAGAAGATTCGGATTATCGCAACCGGTCAACAGGTACTCAGAATCGACCGGGAGACCAGAGATCAAATATCCAACCAAACATTTGGGGCTGTTTCGGATTTTGTTGAAAAGATCATATCCAAAGTGGATGTGGTGCTGATTTCCGACTATGGCAAAGGTCTTCTCACCCCAGCGCTCGTCACCTGTTTGCTTGACATGGCCAAAAAGCACAAAAAAATGGCGATCGCTGATCCAAAAGGGCCCAACTTTTCAAAATATGCGGGGGTATCCTTGTTGACACCCAACAAGCAAGAGGCGGGGCTTGCGGCGGGTATTGAAATTATTGATCAGTCCGCCCTTTTTGAAGCAGGCAACCGGATCCTTGAGACCGTCGACATCGGTAAACTTTTGATCACATGTGGGAAGGAAGGCATGGTTCTTTTTGAAAGAGGCGAAAAGCCTTGCCAAATTCTGACGGAGGCACGCCAAGTCTACGATGTTTCCGGTGCCGGAGATACGGTCATCGCGGTTTTAGGGCTTTCGATTGCATCAAAGGCATCCCTCGAGGAGGGAATCTCCCTGGCCAATGCCGCTGCCGGGATCGTTGTCGGCAAGGTGGGAACCGCAACGGTTTCAAAAAAAGAACTGATCTCGGCCTTAAAACTATATCACGAAAGTCCCGCAGACAAATAAGCTGATAAGTTGCGGCCATGGGGTAAAAACATGCTGCCGATAATCCAACACCCCAAAGGGTTGACGTTCAAGGTCTTTGTTCAACCGAGATCTTCAAAAAATCAGATTCTAGGGCTCCACGGCGATGCGCTTAAAATCAAACTGACAGCCCCCCCTGTAAATGATGCGGCCAACAGGATGTGCATTCAATATCTCGCAAAATATCTCGAGGTGCCACGATCTTCTCTTTCAGTCATATCCGGCCACCACAGCCGGACCAAACAGATTCTTTATCACTGCGGCAACAAAGGGGTCTCTGAAAAAGCGTTAGATTATTTGAAACAATTGATCGATTCTCTCATCAATTCCCAAAAAATACCTTGACTATTTTTCCAAGCTGGATTATATTTATAGATTAAAAGTTATATTGCGGGGTAGAGCAGTCTGGTAGCTCGTCGGGCTCATAACCCGAAGGTCGTAGGTTCAAATCCTATCCCCGCTACCAATAATATCAAGGGTTTAGGAGAGCTTCTAGACCCTTTTTCTTTTACGTATCAGTCCTACCCCACAAGCTGATCCATTTTCAAAGCTTTTAAATCTCTTGATACAGAACGTCTTTCCTTGCCAATGAAATTTGATAAGAACTCGCTTTTTGAGATCGGGTAGATTGAAATTTTATAATTGTGTATAGAAATTATGCAAACCGTAACATATTAAAACCCATCGTTTGCGGTGACAATTGGGATTCTGGTACCAACGGAGAGGCTATTTGTCAGCCAAGAAATGTTCATGACCACATTGATCACAACGCATTCTGAAAACTCCATTTTTCTAACTTAATTGGATAAAAATCTAAAGAACAACCACCATTTTTTCTCAAAATTAGAAATACTCAAACGATGTACTAGTAGGGGCTGGGGACGCCATCTGGCTGCCTTTTCCAGCGCCGGTGTATCCAGAACCACAACTCCGGCTGCGCCAAAATTACTCTTTGTACGGCACTGGACTGAAGCTGCGTATTGATCAATAATTCCTTCTCCAGATCGTCCGGGTGAGCCTCCCAGGGAACTTCCTCAGTCACCACAAATTCGAATCGATCCGGACTTAGCTGGACCATGTATCCGGCCAAAACCGGTGCCCCGGTCTTTTTAACCACATAGGCGCCCGAACGAACCGACGATGCCGTGCGTCCCATCCAATCGATGAAGACCCCTTGCTTGCTTTTCATATTCTGGTCCAAGGCCATAGCCACCGCTTCGCCACGGCCGATACCGTCGAGTATCCGTTTCATGGAATCTTTGTGGGCAATTGTGCCTAAATTCAAAGCATTGCGGGTTTCGATAACAAAACGATTGATGGCCGGATTTTTAATGCGTTTGCCCACTACGGCAATTGGATAACCGCTCATCCCGATTTTGCCGCCCGTTAGATCCATCATACCGAAATGTCCGGCAATCAGGAGAGCTCCCTTTTTGCGGTTCATGACCTCCTTTAGAATCTCCTCGCCTTTCCATACCACGTTTTCACGCCAAAACGATTCCCCCATAAATGGGATGCGTAAATAGTTGATGATCACCCGCCCGCAATTTATCAGCGAGGTTTTGTAAATCTGCATTTTTTCTTTGCGGGACTTTTGATCCCCAAACACAATATCCAGATTGACCATGGCGATTTTGCATCGCAATCGAACACTGTAAAGCAACAGTCCGATACCGGTACCGACCCGGTAAGCCCACTTCCAAGACAGACTTTGAGCAAACCATAGCAGCAGCCTTACCATAACCCGCAGGCCATAGTGCCCCTTCACTGTCACTTTTAAAGAATGCTTTTGCGTGTAGGCCGTCACCTTATCCAGGGGTACCGGGTATGTGTCGAAACGCAAGTCATTATCTATTCGTTCATCATGAACCATTTGAAGCTATCCTCATGCTACGTTTCTTTATAAGTGGTATACCACCTTACCAGCCAGAAAATCGTCGAAACACTCGTTCTGGACTCAATTTTGGCACCCACAACCACCAGGGCGCGTCCCCAGTCGTTTAGGGATAAGAAGTTCTTTTTTGGAAGCGAACAAGCCGAAAAGTTCGTCTTGTATACGGCATTAAAATCAACCACGACATATGGTATCTTCCGGTTTTCAC
>CEPS01009088.1_pt1 | contig 18996 bp, 11 predicted proteins | sample 530401 | NCBI WGS metagenome assembly CEPS01 (sample SAMEA2620035, study PRJEB7988) | marine metagenome | biome: marine biome (ENVO:00000447); feature: mesopelagic zone (ENVO:00000213) & marine oxygen minimum zone (ENVO:01000065); material: "saline water (ENVO:00002010), including plankton... | reverse complement strand
GATGTCCGGCGAGACCGGCGGGCGCCCCGAGGTGACCCAGCAACTACTCGATGCCGGAGTCGACCTGTTCGTGAACCTCACCGAGGACATGCCCGGTGGTGGCGACCGGCTGAGCAGGTACGACCCCCATGTCGAGGACCTGGCCGACATCATTCGCCTCCCGATCACCGACCTCGACACACCAACCGTCGACCACATGGTGCACATTCTTGACACCATCGACGAGCGCCTTGCCGACGGACGCACCGTGTACGTGCACTGTTGGGGAGGGTTCGGCCGGACCGGCATGGTCGTCGGCTGCTGGCTGAGACGCCACGGCTACGCCACCGCCGAAACCGTTCAGGACACGGTTGACCAGCTGCGCTTCGGTGCTGTCGACGGCCAGCACCGGGAATCGCCTGAGATGTATGACCAGCGCAAGCTCATCGTCGACTGGCACGAGGGCCCGGCTTGAGCCCGCATAGGGCCGATCGCATCCTCGGGTCACTGATGGCAGGGGCGATCGGCGATGCCCTCGGGGCCGGAATCGAGTTCCTGCGCCTGTCCGATATCGAGGAACTCTACGGTCCCGCCGGTGCAACCGACTTCACGCCCTTTTACGGCCATGACGCCCCGATCACTGACGACACCCAGATGACCCTGTTCACCGCCGAGGGCCTTCTTGAGGCCGCGGCCAACGGGACCGATCCGGTCGAGGAGGTGTGGGCCGCCTACCAGCGCTGGTACCACACCCAGGGTGGCCCGCTGCCTGAGGGTGTCGAGACCGATTTCGGCCTGCTGGCGGTGGCCGACCTGCATGACAGCCGGGCACCGGGCAACACCTGCATGGGTGCGCTCAGAGGTGGGGTGCCCGGCACTACCACTGAACCCGTGAATCGGTCGAAGGGATGTGGGGGGATCATGCGGGTCGCCCCGGTCGGCATGGTCGTCGACGACGATGACGAGGTCTACAGGATCGGCTGCTCGGTGGCAGCCCTCACTCATGGTCACCGGTGCGGCTGGATCCCCGCCGGGGTGCAGGCCGTGATGGTCAAGCACCTGATCGGAGGTGGGAACATGGAGGACGCCGTAGCTGCGGGACGTTCCATGGCCGATGCGGACCCGCGGGGTCGAGAGGTTCTTGAGGCAGTCGACTCAGCCATTGACTTGGCCCATGGGGCGCCGTTGGACGGTTGGGACCTCGAGGAACTGGGCGGTGCATGGGTGGGGGAGGAGGCACTGGCCATTGCGGTTGCGTGTGTGCTGGCCGAGCCCGACCCCAACCGGGCCATGTTGTTGGCGGTCAACCACTCCGGCGACTCTGACTCGACCGGAGCGATTGTGGGGAACCTGGTCGGGGCATGCCACGGCGCGGATGCGATCTCAGACGACTGGCGGCAACGGGTGGAGATGGCTGACCTCATCTCATCAACGGCTGGGCAGGTGGCGGACCTAGGCGGATAGTTCGGCATCGCCCACTTGGTGCCCGGATCCCTGTGATTGCAGGCATCGCGGGACCTCTGTCACACCCCCTCTTTATTGTAGGAAGGGCAGGGAAACCCATCCTGCGAGCAGCCACCTCCCCCTGAAAGGTACGCAATGAGCATCACCTCCCTTACAAGTGCCTCTGTCGGCCGGCCCATAACCCGACTCGGCATTTCGCTGTTCCCTGTCTATCTGCCGGGCAACCACCTGCCCGAAGTAGCCACCGGGCCCAACTCGGGCCTTGTAGTTGACGAACTTCCAGACGCACAGGTTCCCCAGCTTGTCGTGACCAATCCCACCGACAGGCCGGTTCTGGTGGTCGAGGGGGAGCAGTTTGTCGGCGGTGCCCAGAACCGCACCGCCAACGTCAGCGTGCTGGTGCCACCCGGAGCCAGAGTTGAGATCCCTGTCTCGTGTCTTGAACAGGGCCGGTGGGGTGCCTATCGGGACTTCGAGCGTGGCCGCACGTTCGCCCACCGGCGTGTCCGCCGGGCCAAGCAGCACTCGGTCGCCATGAGCATGGCCATGGCCGGCTCCCGAAGTAGTGATCAGGGAGCGGTCTGGGGTGCCATCGAGAACGAGATCACCAACATGAACCTCAATGCGCCCACACACGCCATGTCTGATGCTGATCAGGCCTTCGAGCGAGACAAGGGCCGGTTTGCAGTTGTCGAGGAACTTTGTGGCATGGGCCCACTCCCTGGGCAGCACGGCGTGGTAGTGGCTCACGGCTACCGGGTCGTCAGCGCCGAGGTGTTTGGCTCGCCAGACCTGTTGGCTCCGCACTGGAATGCCCTTGTGCGCTCGCACCTGCTCGAGCGTCCGACCGCTGGTGACAGGCCCTCAGCTACTGCTGCACTCAAGCTTCTCGGCCGGTTCGCCGAAGCCGAGTCGGTCGATTCGCCAGGTGTAGGACTCGGTGTCGAACAGCACGTACGCACCGATCGGGTCACCGGCCAGGCGCTCACGCTCGATGGCGCAATCGTCCACACAAGTTTCTTCAGGCGGTGACGAACGCGACAGCAGTCCACCTGCGGATAGACGCTGCCACTGCCAGCCCCTACTTCAGGCTAGTTGGCAGGCAGTGTGGCGCTAATCCGCCTCGCAATGGCATTACCGATGAGCGACTCCACCTGTGCAGATACTCGCAGGGCACGCCCTTTCATTCTGGGCGACTCTGTCTGATGTGTGTCACCGACAGGGGCGCCCAATGGGAACTCACCGAGAAGAGTCCGACAGCGGCGTCTAGTCTCCTACAAGTGCGGAGGCTCAGGTAGAGACAGCCATGACGGTCACGTTTCGCCCCGAGGTCAGTCTGGCCCAGTCGTATCAGGACTCACTACGTGCTCTTGACCCAGGGGACCAGAAGCGGTGTTCCGATTCCTTATCGCATTTCTTGCGTGATCCAAGTCACCCCGGGCTTCGCTTTGGTCGGCTCCAAGGCACCTCAGCACATCGGCTCTACAAGATCAGGGCAGCCGATGACATTCGGATCATCATTGCCAAAGAGGGTGATGTATTCGTTCTGCTCCTTGCGGGCTCCAGAGAGGACATCTACGAGCGCGCCCGGCGCGCCCGGTTCGTCATTGATCTGGATGGGGAGACGCTCAGGTTCGTGGAGCCGCGGGTCAAGCCCGCCGATGAGCCGAGTGTGAACCCAACGGCAGCGGGCCGCCGCGAATTCGCTACCAACCAGTCGACTGTCCTTAACCACTGGACAGATGGCGAGTTGGTTGAAGCCGGGTTCGATACCGTGGAAATCGCCACCATCCGGTCCCTCACGTCGTTTGACGCCGCACTCGACCTGTTTGACGCAGACTGGGACGAGGAAACAATTGACCTGATTTTCGAGTTGGCGGAGATCACCCCTGAGGAGTGGCGCACTCTTGACCTGTTCGGGGATCGTGGCGAGCTGCGACTCCGTCGGGCAATTGACGAGTTCGGGTCCCTCCACGGGATCAGCCGCCTGTTCACCCCAGAGGAGGTGGTACAGATCGCAACCCGGCCGATTGAGGACTGGATGATATTCCTCCACCCCGACCAGAGGGTGGCTACCACCAGTCGTTACGACGGACCGGCGAGGATTCGGGGCTCGGCAGGTACCGGAAAGACCGTCGTCGGTCTCCACTGGGCGGCCGAGCGCGCCCGCCGCTCACGTGATGAAGGCGATGACTTGCCGATCCTCTTCACGACCTACGTAAAGACACTTCCACCGGTGTTCGCCAACCTCTACGACCGTATGCCCGACTCGGTGCCCGATGCTGTCGAGTTCGTGAACGTCGACAAGCTGGCCAGCAGAATCTGCAAGGAGGACGGTGTCCGACCGTCAACGATCCCACCCAAGATCAGCGAAGCAGCGAAGAAGGCTTTCAGCGATGTGGTGCGACCGGGCACTCCGTTAGACAGCGACGGGATAAGTCGTTCCTACCTCGAGAAAGAGGTCCAGAACGTAATCAAGGGACGCGGGATTCAGACGATCGAGGAGTACTACGAGATACGTCGGACCGGCCGCGGCACCCGGTTCGACAAGGCTCGACGTCGGCAGGCCTGGGCTTTCATGGAGGTCTGGGACAAGGTGATGGCTGCTCTGGGGACTGTCGACTTTCCAGACATCGTTATTAATGCAGTCGAGCACGCCGTTCGTCGAAGCCGTGCCACCTACAGGTCGGCGGTCATCGACGAGGCGCAGGACCTCACCCTTATGGGCCTTCAGCTGGTACGGGCTCTTGTAAATGGTCCGACGGGGGCTGACAGGTCCGATGGGTTGCTTATTGTCGGAGATGGTGCCCAGCGCATCTACCCGGGAGCATTCACCCTTCGACAGGCTGGAGTCGAGGTGCGGGGTCGTACCACAGTGCTTCGACGGAACTACCGCAACACGGCCCAGATCCTAGGTGCAGCGATGGCTGTTGCGGGCCGGGAGCCTGTCGTCGACATGGATGAGGATGACTATCAGCGCCGGGAAGAGGTCGGTGAAGTCGAACGCGAGGGACTTCGGCCCCTGCTCGTGGACTGTCGTGATGATGGGAGCGAGACTCAGTTCATCGTCGACAGGATCAACGGGATCGTCGCCTCTGGGGTGGCGGGACTCGGCGACATAGGGATCTTCGTGCCGTTCAACGCGACGGTCCGGTCAATTATCAAGAGACTCGGAGAGAATGGCATAACCGCAACGACCTTGGACAACTATGAGGGCGTCACCACCCCGGAGGTCAAGGTTGGAACCTACTTCCGAGCGAAGGGTCTGGAGTTCAAGGTCGTGCTTCTGCCTAAGGTAAAGAGGGGCGTCATCCCGCGGGAACAGCGGCCCAACCAAGACGATGATGAGTACCGCGACCAGCGTGAACTGGCACTTACCCAGTTCTTTGTTGCAATGACCAGAGCCCGGGACCATCTCGTCGTGAGCTTTGGCGGTGACCCCTCACCCGCCATTCTCGGTGCGCTCGACGAGTTTGAGGTGCTTGATCCCGACGACCTCTAATCCGCCACTGCAGCCCACCAGTAGATTGAATCGATAGTCAGCCATAGGATTCGATGTGCATGGTTGGTTAATGATGTGGCCGACACCATTGCCATCCTCATCGGGTCCAACTGGGCTAGTGGCGACGGCGTGTCGAGGCCTCTTACCGCTGAGTACTCCATAGTCGTCGCATCAGGAGATCACGTCCTCGCACCGGCCTGAACCTGCTGGCACCCGGAGGGGAGCGCACTTGATTGAGATTCGGTCGTTCCTATCGTTTCGCCAGAGATCCGTCGGGCTGCAGTTCAAAGCCCCTGGGTCGTTCGTCGCTGTGTTGTGAGGCGAGCCAGAGTCCTGCCTGGACGGCATCGATGACGCTGGGGAAGTGGGTTTCGTGAGCGAGTTGTGCGATAGCCGTGAACGGATTACCCGCCAAGAGGATCGGGCCGGGTTCCCGATGGCGCATTCGACCTACGAGGTAATCACGCAGCGATGCGAGTGGTCGCCTTTCTGCGAGCAGGATCAGGCGTTCCTCGAGTCGCCGTCTACGCTCTGCGACCGACTGACGGGTGATGTCATGGCGGGCCGCCAGTTGGCTTCCCGACGTTCGCTTTCCGATCGGGTAGGTCAACTCTCTGAGGATGGAGATTCCAAGATCGTCGGGCTCCAGTTCGCTGAGATCGGCGAGAACCTTGTCGAGGTCATGGTCGGCGACGGCCACCGTAGGCCTGAGTGTGATCGCGCCAAGCCGGTAGATGGCATCGGCCGTGTAAGTGTCGATGGGGGTGGAGAGCACCGCATCAAGCAGGTCTCCGGACAGCGTGGAGATCATGCCCAACTGGCGGATTACCGGCCTGGTTGCGGCAAGTGTCTCAATGGTGTCCGCTAGTGCCAGTTGATCCTCATGGCGTTGCAGATCCGCGAGGCGGTCGCTCTTGTGTTTTCTCCACTTGGTGCCGAACTCCCGGTCCGTTCGCCCAAGGTCCTCCCGAAAGTCCGTTCTGGTGTCCTGGTTTCGCCAGAGAAGTGGAAAGCGGTGGCGGAGTTGTTCTTCATGCTTTTCGGTGAGATTCATGAAACTGAGATTATCAAGAGAAATTTGTAAAATACAAATGTAAGTGTAAATAGTGTGCAATAGTTTGTAAAGAAGGGTGTCAATAGGGTCACAGGTTGTTATGGCCTGACAGACCTGCTACCCTTCCGGCATGACCCGGAACACCTGTACACGACGCCTCGTAGCGGTAGACCTGGAGAACATGGCCGGTACCCCGTGGATACCTGCCGACTGGTCCGCTACTGCCTGTTCCTATCTGGTCGAAGCCCTGGAGCTCAAGGAACACGATCTCGTCTACGTCGCCGGCGCACCACACAACGCAACCGCCGTTTGTGCTGTGGCGGGCGCCCTCCACGGACAGGCTCGTGTCAAGCGGGGAAAGAACGGCGCCGACCTGGTGCTTTTGAATGCATTGGAGACCACGCCCATATCTGCTCTGGAGTCCCCGACCGCGCCGGTTGCCGAGGTGGTGATTGTCTCCGGGGATGGGATCTTCACCGGGGTTGCTGACCGCTTTCGGAGGTCCGGCTATCGGGTGACGGTTGTGTCTCGTCCTGGAAGCCTGCATCGGGCTCTGGCCGCAGCGTGCAACCGAGTGGTCTACCTCTCGATCCCCGGGCAACTCAGTCGATCAAGGAGTTCGCAACCAGGAAGAGAGGCGCAGTCCAGATGAAGACAGATCCGACCAGAGGCATCAACCCGAGACAGGAGACCTAAATGTCTGAAGTGAATAGTTTCGATGAGGAGCATGGCGTCGAGGATCGCGATGGTGCCCGGTTCAGGCCTCGCCCCATCCGGAGGGGATATGAGGCGAATCCGCCGACCTCGCGGCATCGCCGACTCTGCCAGCAGGAGCCAGACCCCGGCTACTGCATGGCCTGTGACCGGATTCCAATGGATGGCGGCCACTGTGGCTGCCGGTGAGTGAAAGGAAGCAAGAATATGAGCAACCTCTTTTTCGGACGCTCCGAAGAGGCAGATGTGTTCGCCCCTGCATCGATTCTGGGTGTCGAGGTGACCCGGCCGAATGGGAGCGGTCGGGTCTGGCTGGAAGGATCGACTGCTCCCACCATGCTCTACGGCAAGGCTGGCTCAGGTGCGTCGGATCTGATCGAAGCCCTGCGCGGGCTATTTGGCGGGATGGCGGTCGACGCGATGGTCAGGTGTTTCGTGAGGCTGCCAGACACCGTGCTGGGCGGCCCGGCAGAGCGGGACTATGAGTTGACCGCTCTGTCCGCGCAGGCATTGGGTGTGGATGAGGATGTCGTGAGCGGTGCAGCGTTTCAGGAGGCTGTGTCGTTGGCCGCTGCGGGGAGATCATGGAGGGGAGCACTGGCCGCTCCTGTCGCTGCAGGATTCAGGGAGTTCTGTCGTGACACTCTGCTCAACGAGACGGATCTGATGCCTGTGTGTGATGCGCTCGGCCTGCCTCTGGGTCGGGAGGAGATTGGTGAGATCATTACTACCGAGTGTCAGGTGCACGGTCGTCCTTGGCAGGAGGTGGCCCTTTTGTGGCTTGCTCTCACGGTCGCCTACGAGGGAGGCGTGGGGGAGACTCCGTATGCAGAAGTTGTCGGAATGGGTGGCTCGGGTGGTCTCCCCATCGAGGCAATGCGTGAGTTGGCGGCGAGCCGGATTGTATGCCTCTCGCCGAATGGGGTTGATCGACCGTCATGGTCGTTGACCCTTGCAGCGCGTCTTTCCGATGAGACTCCGGCATTGGTTCGACTTAGGGATGAGACCAGGCGTGCATTTCTGCCGGTGGTTCGCCAGGCTGACCCCTCGGCTACCTCGTCTTGTGATCTTGTCAGGCTCTGCGGGTTGATCGAGGGCGAGTGGCAGGAGAACTGGCGCGAGGCCGAGGCCCCATCGAGGCTGCTGGCCGGAGTCGCTGATCTTCCGTGGTTGTTGAGCCCGCCTGAGGAGACGACCCACCCCTATATCTCAGCTAATCATGTGGAGGCTGTCTCAGTAGACCGCCCTATTCCCGGGTGGCCGCGGCTAGTTGAGCTTGACAGATCGTTTGATATCGGGGCCTGGGTCAGATCCCGGATGGAGGGTCTGTTCAGGTCGTCTGAGGTCTGGCCGGCACGCAGTTCTGATACTCGCTCGGTTGCCGCAAAGCTCGAGGATCACTTCGACTGGGCATCCGATATCCGCGATGTTCCTGTGTACAACCCGTCCGGCAGCGAAGATGATGAACGGGAGCCGGATGGTCGGGTCTCTGTGGCTTGGAGCGGGCCTAGTGCGGATCGACTCGACTTGACCATCGAGTTTCCGGCTCTGGAGCGACTCTCCGAGAGCGCCACCGGGTATGGAGAGCAGTTGAAGGGTCTCGGAGTCGGGCTCGGTGGCCTGCGATTGAGACTGGCCGAAGATCTCTCGTCCTGGATGGTAGGTGTACCGGCGAGCCTTGAGGCACTTGATGAGGCCAGCGGGAGTTGGGTCGCTGTCGAAGATCTCTCTGAGCCCCAGAAGTCTCTGGTGTGCATGGCGATCAGGATCGGCGAGGAGACGGAGGCAACTCATGTGACGACCCCGGTGTTCATCGCCAATGGGAGCGAAGAGGGGATTGGCTCTGATATCTCGGCGTTGATACAGGGTCGCCTCGCCGAGTTGCCGGGCCCGTCCTACGTGTCCTCAGGTTCGCCAGTCGCTATTCGCTCATCGATGTATCGACTGCTGCATGTGAGTCGGTCACACGATGGATCCGTGACGGTCGAGAGAGCTGATCTGGCTGGTGATCCGTCAGAGGTAGCGACCCGCCTTGGAGTGGATCTGGCGGATGTACTCGCTTCGAAAGACCTGGTCGTCGTGGTCGACAGGCCCGTCGACGGGTTGGTCGTTGAGGAGCTAATGAGAGGTGAGCCGGAACTGGGTCGTCTGTTGATCAAGGACGGATGTGGTCTGGGGATTGCAGAGTTGATGTCTCTTGAGGTGCTCGACCTCAGGGGAAGCGATCTGGTCGGCCAGATACCCGGTGCCACGCCTGGTGGTGCTGGTTCGGTTGGGGCCGGTGCGGTCGATGTTGAACACACCCCTGCTGAAGTCCGCAAGGTGATGGCTGGGCTGGACGAGTTGCCTGGTTCGCTGGTTGATCTCCACGAGGCGGTGTTGGTGGCTGCCGGGGCGGCTGGCTTCAACCGGTGGGCGTCTTCTCCGGTGGATGTCACAGGCGAGCGCGACACTGTTAGTAGGGATGGTTGATGAATGGTCACGAGGTAGGAGGGGTTGAGCAATGAGGGACAGGGTCGATGAAGGGAGGGGTTGTGACTTCAGAATCGGCTGACCTCACATATCACCCTGTACTGGCGGATGCATCGGCCTTCTTGGCTAAGGCATCGGCGGACCGATTCCTCCTCGTGGGCACCGGGCTTGACGATGGCCAGGGCCTGCCGGATGGGTTTGAGGCGGTGGAGCATTGCCGCCAGTTGAGTGGCGACTGTTCCCTGCCTGTCGGAAACTACCGGTTCGCTGGTCCAGAGGGGATCGCCGTGATGTTGATAACCAAGGGGGAATCGGCTGGTCCACCGACCTTGGCTGATCGCACGGAAACTCGTTCAAACTCGTTGGAGCAGGCTGAGGCATGGTTTGAACACCTCTGGGCGGAGGCTGCTCTAATCCCAGAGCCTTCCTTCCAGATGAATGACCTTGTCAACATGGTCGTAGATGGCAGGGAGGCGCAGGTTCGGAACCGTCGCTTTGAGGATGGTGCATGGCGCTACGCAGTGCGGTGCGATGGTCGTACCCGAATCGTCGACGAGGCGGCGGTCTCCGTAGCCGACATTGACGACGATCCCCATGAGTGGATTCAACGACCAGTGTGTGCCGCGCGTCAGATTGCAGCCACCCTCACCAGGGCGAAGTTGATTGAGCACCTGACCGACATGGTCTATTCGTTCCGAGCCACCAGAACCATCTACCGCCCGTACCAGTTCAGACCCGTCATTAAACTTCTCCGGACAGGGCGGCACCGTCTCCTCATCGCCGATGAGGTGGGCCTCGGAAAGACGATTGAAGCTGGTCTCATCTGGACTGAGTTTGATGCTCGCGGCCAGGCGGATCGGGTGTTGGTGGTTTGCCCGTCAATGCTCGTTGCCAAGTGGCGGGCGGAGATGGACGAACGATTCGGCTATGAGGTTACTGAGTTGGATTCCGACGGCCTTGAGAGGGTGCTCACCCAGATGGAGTCCGATCGTCTGCCGCCGAGGTTCCGTGCGGTCTGTTCACTTGAGCGATTGCGCCGCTGGGAGGGTCTTGAGCGCCTCAATGACCTAGCTCCCCGTTTCGATCTGATCATCGTCGATGAGGCCCACTCCTTCCGGAATCTCGGAACCATGAGCCATGCACTTGGCGCACTCCTGTCCGACTGGTCCGACGCCCTGGTATTCCTCTCGGCAACTCCTCTGAACCTCGGTAACGCTGACCTGTTCAATCTGCTTCAGTTGCTGGAGCCGGGGGAGTTCGACGATCTTCACGCTCTTAAGTCGCGCCTCGAGCCAAACGCAGTTTTGACTCGTATCTCCACCTCCCTGTTGGACGCCGGCGTCGACAACAGCCGGAGGCTCTCCTGGTTGATGTCGGTTCATGGCCTTACGTTCGGGCCCGCAGTTACACAGCGCCGCGAGTTCACCCAGTTGGAGAGCCTGCTGGGTGCGGATGCTCTTGACCACCAGGACATAGCAGAGGCGAAGAGGCTTGTCGCCGAGTTGCACACACTTTCGTCTGCGATCAACCGAACACGAAAGGCAGAGATCGACGAGGAGCCGACGATCCGCGAGGCCCATTCGATTCCGGTCAAGCCCACCGAGGTTGAGCGTGATTTCTATCAGGCAGTTCATGAGTGGCAGGCGGAGCGAGCTAGACGGAAGGGTATGGCTCTCGGTTTTATCGGGCAGATGCCTCTCAGGCTTGCCGGCTCGTGTCTCCCGGCAATGCGAGACAAGGTCTTGGATGAGGCCTCGGCATGGGCTGATGTACTGGCCGATCCCGACGATCACGAAGAGTCATCCGAACTTGACGGAGTAGACGATCTGGACAAGCCGCCACCTGACGTCGTCGCTGCAGCGAGGGCACTCGGAGACGTGGATACGAAGTTTGACGAGTTTGTCGGGCGTCTTGCTGAAGTGGTCGAACAGGGGCGCAAGGTGCTCATCTTCACCTTCTCAAGGCCGACTCTTGCATACTTGGAGCGTCGCCTGACGGGCCGTTTCAGGGTGGCCTCGCTTCACGGCGGTGTTCCGAGCAGAGCCCGGCAGGGAGTGATCGCGGAGTTCCGGGCCGGGGAGTTTGACCTGATGTTGGCAAGCCGCGTCGCCAGCGAAGGACTTGATTTCGAGTTCTGTGGTGCCGTGATCAACTACGACCTTCCGTGGAACCCGATGGAAGTTGAGCAGCGGATTGGGCGGATTGACAGGTTCGGTCAGCGGGAGGAGGTCATCTATGTCATGAACTTCCACACCCCCGGAACTATTGAGTCCGACATTATCGAACGGGTTCACGAACGGATCGGTGTGTTCTCAGAGTCGATTGGTGAAATGGAGCCGATTCTTCAGTCCCAGTTGGCCGGTCTGCAGAAGGTCATCTACGACTTCGACCTGTCTGATGGACAACGTGCACGCAAGATTGACCAGATTCTGGCGGCTGTCGAGACAAAGGCTCAGATCAGGACCGAGGTCGAGGACGCAGCCGACTATCTGAACGTGCTTGACAACACCGAGGTGGACGGCTTTGAGGACGAGGTGATCAAGAACGGGCGTTATGTCGGGCAACCCGAGTTGGTGTGGTTGCTTGAGGACTGGGCGGCATCGGCCCCCGGAGCGACCTGCGAACTCTCCGAGGACAGGCTTTGGCTACGGTTTCGGGGCAACGCCACGCTGGAGGAGCATCTTCTGGGGGTGCAGGCGGCGGGAGAGAGGTCGGCGTCAGAGATTGCGGTGCTTTCGGCCGATCTCCGCAACGAGGCCGAGATCCACCTTTGTCTCGACCAGGAGACCGCGCGGCGCCGGGGTGCCGACCTTCTCAGTGCGAACCATCCTCTTGTGTTGGCCGCTCTCCGGGCTCCTAGCACTGCCCGATGCAGGTTTGGTTCGGTCAGCATGGCCATGTCTGACATCGACCCGGGTTTCTACCTCGTGATCGTCGGTGTAGCCCACTGGAGCGGAGTTCGTTCGGCGACCGAGTTCTGGACCGCGGCAGCCGATTCAAGCGGCTACGCATCGGGGGAACGCCCGGGTGACCTCGTGTTGGCGGCACTTGCCGAGGCACGGCTTGCACCGGCATCAACGCAGACCCCGAGCTGGTCGGCGCGTGCACTGAGAGAGTGCCAGCGACAGCTTGACCGGAGGCTTGACGACGAGGGCCGACGACGAGACGAGGAGAACCGCGCTCTGGCATCGGCTAGGCGGATAAGCCTTGCTGAAACACACAATCGCAAGCTTGCTCAGATTCGAGTGCGCATTGACACCCTCCGGCGGGAAGGCAAGCCGGCGACCATCCCATTGTTCGAGAGCCAGATCCGAAACCAGGAACACCTGTACCGGAAGGCCGAGCAGGACCTTGAGGACTTGAGCATCGGGTCAATGGACCTTGAGTACGTGGCTGTCTGCGTTGTGGAGGTGGTGTGATGGGTGATGAATCCGAATATGACGATGTGCTCAACCTCGAACGTGCTGTAAATGAGCGGTATATCCGGGTACTCGAGGCCTGGTATAAGGGTCTGGAGGACCTGCCAAGCGGGGTAGTCGTTCCGAGAAGTTCGATTTGGGCCGGGGGGGCACCAAAGCTGCAGCCGTCTCAGCGAGTGATCGGGCCGCTGGTTGGCAGGGTGGCTCTCGACTATCACGATGAACTGCTTGGATCCGACTATTACATCGGTACCTGGTACCAGGAGTTGGGAGACGTCGTCGTTATCAGCTGGGCGGCACCCTCGGCGAGGTTGTTCTTTGAGGGCCGCGTATCCGACTGGCACGATCCCGACCCCGGGAGCCTGGAGGCACGGAGGGGATTCAACCCCCGTGGTCACGACATCGTCGGATTCAGTGATGACGTAGAGCGCGGTGTGGATAGGTCCTCGGTATTTTCAGGCCGGGATAGGCCCCTTCAAATTCCTGAACCTCCGTCACCTCCGGTGCCAGCTGAGCTGGAGCCCGGGGAAGCGCCTGAGACCGAGGTCGAAGTGATTGCTACACCTTCTTCAACGCCACCTCTGTCAGCACCGCCGACGGCCTCAGCTGATGATGAAGGAGTAGGCGGGGAGAGCACCGCTGGCCGCGGCGACGAGGTGTTAGAGGAGGTGGCAGAAATGGTGGGATCGGGAGTGCTGCGAGCCGAGCGTCTGGTGAGAGAGTCGCTTGAGCGTCCGCGAACCGGTCATCTCCATTCGGTGCTGGCGACCCTCCAGGCCGACCAGTTTCGGGTCGTCACCTGGCCGGCAGATCAACATCTCGTGGTGCAGGGTCATCCCGGCACGGGTAAGACCATTGTCGCCACCCACAGGGCGGCCTACCTCACGCATCCTGAGCGTCCGGAGCGCGTTGGCCGGGTAGGTCTGGTGGGGCCCACCGATGAGTGGGTAGTCCATGTCCGTGATGTGCTGGACGAGCTTGGTGCCGACAGGGTCGAGGTCATCAGCATGGAGACTCTCGTGCGTGATCTGGCGGGGAACTCCAGAAGCCCCGTGCATCTTGATCGTGAGCGTTGGTTCCACGTTGACTGGAAGACCGCTCGCCTGGCGAAGCGTGCCACCGATCGACTGCGGGCCGGTCTGTCGGGATCAGCCAGGAAGCGTGTCGATCTGGTGTTGAACAAGTTGACACAGTGCAGCGAGATCCGCCGTGAGTTGATAGGTGATCCCCAGATCTCTGACTGGCTGATTGCGGCTCGGAATGCTGAGGGAATCAGGGCGGATGCATCCTTCCTGTTGTTTCTTGCCAACGTCGGGTTGGCTGTGGAGCCGTTCACAGATGCCCTGCGCTACGACCACCTGATCGTTGACGAGGCGCAGGACGTGCGCCCTGCGGAGTGGGCGATCCTGACGAAGATGTTGCGTAAGGGTGGTCGATATTCCATGTTCGGTGATGTGAACCAGCGGCGCACGGACTTTACCTGGCCGTCCTGGGAGGAGTTGGCGGAGCAGTTGGAGATCGGGCCGAGCGACGGGTCACCGTTCGTGCCCGAGGAACTGGAGCAGGGCTACCGGTCGACTAGGCAGATCCTCCGCTTCGCATCAGGGCTGTTGGCAAGAGGGGACCGGAGGCCGTCTGCATTACGAGAGGGTCCGGAGCCACTCGTCCGGCGAGTCGGAAAGAACCAACTTGTGTCGGCCGTCTACGACGAGGCCGCCGATCTTGCAGATCGACATCCCGAAGGGATCACGGCAGTGATTACGGCGAATCCTGGTGAGTACGAAGGAATGTTCCTGAAAGAGGGATGGAGGCGCTCAGTTAACAGGTACATCCTGAAGAACGAGGGGGGCCACAGGGTGGGGGTGTTCAAGCCGGTCAGCGCAAGGGGCCTGGAGTTCGATGGTGTGGTGGTCGTGGAGCCATCCGAGTTCCCGGCAGTACTGGGCCGTCATGGCAGGCTCTACACCGCACTGACGCGTGCAAACAAGGAGCTCACAGTCGTGAATGTCTCCGCCTTGCCGAAGGGGTTGAGAGGCCGCGGGGAGCGGAAGAAGTGAGTTCCACATTTGAGTTGCGAAGGCATCCAACGGGAGGGGTTGAGCAATGAGGATTCTCCATACCAGCGACTGGCACTTGGGCCGGTCCTTCAAGAACGTGCCACTGCTAGATGAGCAGGCCGGGTTCGTTGACCAGGTCGTCGAAATTGTTGGCACCCAGGCCGTTGATCTGGTCGTCGTGGCAGGCGATGTTTTCGACCGGGCCCTTCCCCCAGCTGACGCCGTTGAGTTGTGGCACGACGCCCTGGTTCGCATTGTCGAGGCTGGGGCACAGGTGGTCGCTATCTCTGGCAACCACGATCAGGGTGAACGTCTGGAGGTCCCAGCCCGGCTCCTGCGTCCCGGGATCGTCATCCGGGGCATCCGGGCGCCGTCCTTGGTCACCCTCGACTTCGAGGACGGGCCGTTGCTGGTGGCGCCGATTCCGTTCCTTGAGCCGTTCCTAGCTCGCGACCTGCACGAGGGAGCGGGTGCGGCTACCCACCAGTCGGTCCTGCAGGGTTGGCTGGCGGCCGCAGGCGAGGCTGCGGCCGGGTCACCTCGCTCGTTGGCCGTGTCTCACTCCTTCGTTCGGGGTGGCGAGGGCAGTGAGTCCGAGCGGTCGCTTCTCAGGGTTGGCGGTGCCGAAATGGTTGACGCCAGTGTGTTTGCCGGCTTCTCCTACGTCGCGCTCGGGCACCTGCACCGGCCGCAGGTTGTCGGTGCCGACCGGGTTGCCTACTGCGGGTCGCCGCTCGCCTATTCGTTCTCTGAGACCGCTGAGAAGTCAATGCGTCTCGTCGAGATGGGACCTGAGGGTGACGACCTCCGCGTGGAACTCCTCCCCGTCGATGCGGGCCGGAAGGTTGTGACCCTGCGCGGGACGCTCGAAGAACTCCTTGCCGATTCCTCCCATAACCGCTACGGAAGTTCAGAGCGGTTCTTCATACGGACGGAACTGACCGATGTGACCATGCAACGGGATCCGATGAACAAGTTGAGAGTGCGCTTTCCGGGCATCGTCGAACTTTCCTACGTCGGGCTCGCCCGCCATGAGCCAGGGGGGCATGAGCGTGACGGGGAACCGGAACTCGATCCCCTGAGGATGACGCTCCGATACTGGGAGGAGTCGACCGGTTCGCCGCCGACGGACGAGGAGGCGGCACTCCTTGAGGCCGCCATCCGGGTTGGGTTCGCCGACGCGGAGGTCCCGGCATGAGGCCGATCCGGCTCGAGTTCGAGGCCTTCGGGCCGTTCCCCGGGACCGAGGTCGTGGACTTCGTGTCCCTCGACGACCTCGGTCTCTACCTGGTGAGCGGCCCGACCGGGGCGGGCAAGACGTCGATCTACGATGCCATGGTCTTCGCGCTCTACGGCAAGGTGCCGGGGGCGAGGAGTGACAACACCCTGCGGTCGGATTTCGCCACCGCCGACGCCACCGCCGAGGTGAGTCTCGTGTTCGAGGCCCAGGGAACCGTCTGGCGAACGAAGCGCCAGCCGACACAGAGCCGAGCCAAGCAGAGGGGCTCGGGTTGCACGACTGTGCAGGCCAAGGCGACACTTGAGCGTTACGATGGCACCAACTGGCAGCAGGTGGAGAGCCGCAAGCAGAAGGTTGACGACCGGGTCGTGGGTCTCGTCGGGCTTGACCACGAGCAGTTCTCGCAGGTCGTTCTGCTGCCGCAAGGCGAGTTCCAGAAGTTGTTGAGAGCCACGCCACAGGATCGAGAGAGGCTCATGCGGCGGCTCTTCGCCACCGAGGGCTTCGACCGGGCGATCCGACACCTCAAAGATGAGGCGGCCAGAGCCAAGTCGGCCGCACGCGAGTCGGCCGCACAGGCCAAGGAGGCCCGCTCGGGTGCTGACCGCGTCTGGGGCGATCTCCTCGCCGGAGTTCGGGACACGGCGTCCTCGACCGACCTGGAGGCCCTGGAGTGGGAGGACGACCACCTCGAGGCCTTCGACGGCCACCTGGCACGTAAGGAGTTCGCCAAGGCGTGGGCGTCAACGCTGGCCGACGCCCGCAAGGTCGCCGACAACGAGGCTGAGGCGGCCGAGTCGGCGTTCCGGGAGTTGGAGGCCGATGCCGGCCGGTTCAAGGCAGCCGAGGGTCATCGTCGGACGCTCGCGGGTCTCGAGGAGACGCGGGAGGAGGCGGAGGAGCAGCGGGTGGTCCTCGACCGCGGCAGGAAGGCCGCCCCGGTAGTTGAGGCCCTCGACGAACTTGACGCTCTCGAAGTCGCCGTCAACGAGGCGGAGCCGGTAAAGGTCGAGGCGGTGAAGGCGCTGGTCGAATCCGGATTGGAGGAGGAAGCAGTCCCGGCCACCGTGGCGAAGGCGAACACGCTGTCAGGACGCTGGTCCCAGTCTGCCGAGCGTTTCGACGGCCTCGTGCAGGTGCTCGCCGATGCCGTCGGTCGGGAGGAGGACGAGGCGGCCCACCGGGGGGACACCGAGGTGGCCTTGAAGGCCGTCGAGTCCATCGATGCCGCGATCACGGCGAAGATGGCCGAACTGGTCACACTTGACGAACAGTACGAGGTCGCCCGGGCGGCGCAGGACGAACTCCCCGACTCCGTCGAGGCGCACGGGAGCGCCGAGGCCGTCAATTCGGCGGTCGGCGACCTGAAGGCCGCCCGCAAGGAAGTCCGGGCGGCGGAGAGGGCTATCCGGTCAGCCCGGGGGGCGAGGTCGTCGGCGGAGACCGCCCTCGAAGAGGAGCAGTCTCGGGAAACACTCGACTTGGCTGGCCGACTAGCACGCGATGCACTGATCGAGGGTGAGCCCTGCCCCGTCTGCGGCTCCGAGGACCACCCGGCACCGGCTGTGCCCCCGAAGGCTCGAGAGTCGTCGGCGCTCGAGAACGCTGACGAAGCACTGCGAGAGGCGGTTGCGGAGGAGGGCGAGGCCAAGGGAACGCTGACGACGGCCCGCCGTGCCCTCACAAGGGCGGAGAAGGTGTTCGACCGACTCGACCTGGGTGACCCACCCGATGTGCTGGGGCCGTTGGAGAAGTCCGTGGCGTCCACGCTGAAGGATGCCGAGGCCAGGGTCGGCCCGCTCCGGGACCTAGCCGCGACCGCAACCTCGGTTGGCAAGAAGGTCGAGGTTGAACGCGATGCCCTCCAAGCACTCCGGGACGAACGGTCAACCATGGAGGCCGAGGCATTACGGCACGATGAACTAGCCGGACAGGCCGCCGGACAGGCCGAGACACTGCGTGGCCGCGTGACCAAGGCGGTCGGTCACGACGACCCGACCGTTCGCAGGGGCGAGGCCAGAGCGGTCGTGGAGGCTCTCGCCGGTCTGGTCGACGCTCTCGGCAAACTCGAGGCGGCGGCAAAGGCGCGGGACACTCAGCTTCGAGCGGTCAACCGGCAGGTGGTCGCGGCTGGCTTCGCCGACCACGACGCTGCAAGGGACGCAGAGCGTCCCGAGGAGGAACTCGAAGCCCTCGAACAGCGGCTCGAGGAACGTCGCATCGCCCAGCAGGAGGCACGTTTGGGACTGCAGGAACTGGAGAAGCAGGGGGTTCCCGAGGAGGCACCCGACGTCTCGTCGGCCGCCGACGCCTCGAAGGAAGCCGTAGTTCGGGTGGAGACGCTCGGGGGCGCCGTGACCCGAATCGATGAGCGGTGCCGCAACTTCAAACAAGCCGTCGACAACGCCCTGCAGCGGGTGGCCGAGGCATCAGGGGTCTCGAAGGTAGCGAACCGCGCCGACAGGGTCGACAACGTATGTCGTGGCATCCGGGGCACAAGGTCTCTGGAGTCGTGGGTGTTGGCCAGGCACCTCCGTGCGATTGCCGCCGAGGCATCGCAACGGTTTCAGGAGGTGTCAGCCGGCCGATTTGTGTTCACGGTGGTGGAATCGCTGGATGAAGAGTCGCAGGGACCTGCCCGGCTCGAGATCACCGACCACTACAACGGCGAGACCCGTGCTGTGTCCTCCCTGTCGGGTGGCGAGACCTTCCAGGCGTCGCTCTCGCTGGCGTTGGGGCTTGCCGATACAGTCCAGCAGCGCCAGGGCGGCATCCACATTGACTCGCTGTTCGTGGACGAGGGATTCGGCTCGCTAGATCTGGAGTCGCTCGATCAGGCGATGGACACGCTGGAGGAACTTCAGGAGGGTGGCCGCACGGTCGGAGTTATTAGCCACGTGAGCGAGATGAAGCAGCGGATCGCCGAGGGTCTTCGGGTCGTCAAGACCGACAGGGGTTCCCATATCAGGGCCGGGAGGTCCTGAGACGGCACTTCCTGGGTTCCGTCAAGACGTCTCGAATAGTCTTCGGCAATGGGCCTTCTGATTCCAGAGGACATTCCGCTCGACAAGATGCCGGCCTCAGAACGCCGGGTC
>CEPS01012111.1_pt1 | contig 19066 bp, 23 predicted proteins | sample 530401 | NCBI WGS metagenome assembly CEPS01 (sample SAMEA2620035, study PRJEB7988) | marine metagenome | biome: marine biome (ENVO:00000447); feature: mesopelagic zone (ENVO:00000213) & marine oxygen minimum zone (ENVO:01000065); material: "saline water (ENVO:00002010), including plankton... | reverse complement strand
CATTGTCATTTATTTTAGATAGATTATTAAAACTTCCAAAAGTAACATTTTTTTTATCTTGGTAGCCACTGTGATCTATTTTAATATCGTCATTTATTGAAATACATTGAAAAGTATCTGGTAATTGAAAAATTTTTTCAGCAAAATATTTTTGATCGCTCAGTGGCACAACATGTGGATCTACTATTATATAATCTATTTCTTTAAGTCCGGTAGATGCATTATAACCTAACCAGGTTACTTGAACAGGCGCAGCTTTATTTACAAAAATTGATAATCTATTTTTTGCAGTATGACCAGAAAGATCAAATAAAATATCCACTGAGTCTTTTTTAATTAAATTAATCACTTCTGCTTCACTTAAATGATTAATTTTTCTCCAGACATTAAATCTTTTTTTAAGTTCCAAAGTTATTTCATCTATTCTATTTGAGTTTGAATAAGCTATTAATTCAAATTTTTTGTCACTTATATGCTTTATTGTATTTAACAGGTAATGACTTACAGGGTGATTCCCGTAATCTCCTGATATAAATCCAATTCTAATTTTTTTATCTGTCTTTTTTATTTTTGGAAATTTACTTATTTTATCTAAATCAATCTTAGATAAGCTTTGTTTGAATTTTTGCACCAGTTCAAAATAAAGATTTAAATCAAAATATTCACTAAAATTTAAACAAAATAAATAATTTTGATATGCTCCGGAAAAGTTAGGATTTATTTTGATTACGGATTTAAAGTTTAATATAGCTAGGTCAAATTTCCCTATTTCTTGGTACAAAGTACCCAAATTATTGTAGGATGCAAAATAATTTTCATTAAATTTAATTGCAAGCTTATAATTATCAATAGCCTTTTCATAATCTACTTTTTTTTTATATAAATTACCCAGACTGTAGTATGCATTACTATCTTTCGAATTAATTTTTAGTATTTCATGAAAATATTTTTCGGATTTTTTGTCCTGATTTAATTTGTTATACAAGTTTCCGAGTAATAGTAGTGTGCCTATTGATTTCGAATTAATTTTTAAGCATTTTTTTGACTGTAAAATTGCTTCATCGTATTTCTTTAAATTATAAAGTGATTTTAATAAGTTAAAATGTGCTTCAAAAAAATTTGATTTGATATGAATAGACTTTTGAAAATAACTAATTGCCCCCTCCGTTTTACGAAGTTTTAATAAAATTAATCCATAAATATTGCACAATTGGTAATCTTTTGGGTTTCTTGTAAGTAAACGTTTAACTAGACTTTCTGCTTTTAAAAAGTTACCTAAATTATAATATTGGATTGCTTCTTTAATTTTTTCTTCAAATATCATGATATTTTTTACCAAATCAATTAAACTAATTTAAAACGTAGAAATGATCAAAAAATTATTTGATAAATGTGTGTATTGGGGTGGTCGAAAATATGCTAGTTTTGCTTTAGCTTTTATTTCTTTTATAGAAAGCTCCTTTTTTCCAATACCTCCCGATGTGATGATTATTCCCATGGTTGTCGCAAAAAAACAACAATTTATTAAAATAACTTTAATCGCAACTATATTTTCTGTCTTAGGTGGTCTGTTTGGATATTTAATAGGATATATTTTTTTTAATGAAATTGGTTATAAAATTTTTCAATTTTACGGCTATGAAAATGTAAACGTATTAAAAGAAATGTTCTCAAGTAAAGAAGGCATGTTTTCCTGGTTTGGGCTTTTATTTGTTGCCGGATTTACTCCTCTACCATTTAAAATATTAACAATCACTAGTGGATTTATACATTATAATATCTTCACTTTTATTTTTACTTGTGTTTTTACCAGAGGTTTAAGATTTTTTTTAGTCGCATTTCTAACAAATAAATTTGGCTCAAAGATAAGTCCCTTTATGGAAAAAAAAGCTGGCAAATGGGCATTCACAATTGCCGTGGTAGTAATTTTATTATGTGCAATAGTTTATTTTTTAATAATGAATAAATGATGTTAAATAAAAAAAACAATATAATTTTAATTATTATTTTTTTCATAATTTTACTCTCAATTATTTCTGCGTTAATAATTGAATATGTTCTGGATCATAAACCATGCGGTCTTTGTCTTTATGAACGAATTCCCTATTTTCTTTCCGTTCTATTAATGATTAAAATATTCTTTTTTAAGAAATATGAAAAAATCACCTTATTGATATTATTTTTAATCTTTATGATTAGTACATTGCTTGCATTTTATCACTTTGGAATTGAACAAAGTTTTTTTGATGAATCTTTTGTTTGTAATGTAGAAAGCCAGTTAAAAATTTTATCTAAAGAAAGTCTACTTAAAGAACTAAATAAAAATATCGTAAGCTGTAAAGATGTAACTTTTAGAATATTAGGACTATCGCTTGCAGCTATTAATACTATTTTATCTGTTGTATTAAGTATTATTTTTTTAAAATTATTTTTTAATTATGGTTCCAGTTCAACATCCCAATATAAATAATCCATCCAACTCTCATGCAAAAAATTTGGTGGAAAATTTCTACCATTTTGGTGCAAATCATTCTCTGTTGGTATAAAGGGTTTTCTAAATAATTTCATTCCAGACGTGGGATGCAGACTACCTCCTTTTTTAACATTACAAACCGAACAAGCTGTAACAACATTCTCCCAGTTAGTTAGTCCTCCCTTAGATTTTGGCAACAAGTGATCAAAAGTTAAATCTTTTTTATCTCCACAATACTGACAAGTAAATTTATCTCTTAGAAACACATTAAATCTAGTAAAATTTGGATGCTCTGAAGGTTTAATAAAATTTTTTAGCGCAATTACGCTTGGTAAATTCATTTCAAGTGAAGGACTTCTTACTTTCCTTTTATAATTCGATACAATACTTACTCTTCGAAGAAAAACAGACTTAATAGCATCCTGCCAACACCACAATGACAGCGGATAATAACTTAAAGGTCTAAAATCAGCATTTAAAACCAACGCTGGACATTTCTCCAGCGGAACTGTTTCTGAGGCTGCTATAATCATGCAAATAAGTTAGCCGATACTAAGAAACATTTCAAGGGATAGTTTTGTAATAATATTATTTCATTTATAAAAGATTTTTTCTTAGAAATTCTAATCCAAGACTTAAGCCTTCAACAGATATTTTATGTTCACAATTTTTAAAAAGTTTAGTTTTAATTTTCAAACTCTGTTGAACCAAAAATTCTTTGCTCTCTAGTAAATGGCTGGGTGATATAATTGTATCTTTATCACCATGCATTAAAAATATTTTTGGCTTTGAAACAATATTTCCAGATAGATGTTGCTTATTAATTATTTTTCCAGAATACGCAACCAAACAATTAATCTGCTCTTTTTTTTTAAGTGCGGTCTGAATAATCATCATAGAGCCTTGGCTAAAACCAACCAATGCAAGATTTGTTATATCCAGTTGATAATCATCAAGAACTTGATCCAAAAAAGTATTGAGTTTTTTTTCAGCTACCAGTGATTTCTCGAGGATCGTTTCATCATTTTCTACAGCCATATCAAACCATTGATAGCCGAATGGATTCACTGCACAAACTTCCGGAGCATTTGGACACAAAAATACAGCATCCGGTAAAAACCTTCTCCAGTTAAGAGCAAGAGCGCTTATATCTTGGCCATCCCCGCCATAACCATGACATAAAATAATAATTTGTTTTGGTTCATTTTTTGAAAATGATGAAAAAGATGTTACATCAAAAATATATTTAGTCATAGTTTAACAAGCATTTAAAAAATTTCTCATCTCTAAAATCAATTGATTTTGACATAAAAAACAAATACTTAACATATGAAAAGTAAAAAGCATATGAAAAATAGAAATAGTACAGTCTGGGGTGCAAGATTTAAAAACTCTACTTCAAAAATTTTTGAACAAATTGGAGCGTCAATTGACACTGATAAAAGATTATTTGAAGAAGATATTTTGGGATCAATCGTGCACACTCAAATGTTAGTCAAACAAAAAATAATTAACAAAAAAAGAGGCAAAAAAATAATTGATGGTCTAAAAAAAATTAAAACTGAAATTAATAAAGGTAAGTTTTCTTTCAGTAAAAAATATGAAGATATTCATTTAAACATCGAAAAACGACTTTTTTCAATTATTGGAAAAGATGCTGGCTATTTACATATTGCAAGATCAAGAAATGATCAGGTAATTACAGATTTTAAGCTATGGATAAAAAAATCATCAATCAATGTAGTTAAAAATTTGGATAATTTGATTAAAAGTTTTTTAAAAAAATCAGAAAGCAATATTCAAACAATAATGCCTGGTTTTACACATCTTAAAAATGCTCAACCAATTTCTTTTGCACATTATTTATTGGCTTACGTTGAAATCTTCAAAAGAGATAAAAAAAGGTTTTCCAATAATATTACAAACTTAGATGAGTGTCCTTTGGGAGTGGCTGCTTTGGCTGGCACTTCATATAATATAGATAGAAATTTTACATCAAGAAAATTAGGTTTTAAAAAACCAACTTCAAACTCAATTGATACCGTATCTGACAGAGATTTCGTTTTAGATTTTTTATCCTCAGCTGCTATTTGCGCTACGCACATATCCAGACTTGCCGAAGATTTGATTGTTTGGAATTCAGATATTTTTAATTTAATTAATTTTAATGACACGATATTAACTGGATCTTCAATAATGCCTCAAAAGAAAAATCCAGATCCTGCTGAATTAATTAGGGGTAGAGCCGGTAAAAACTTTGGAAATTTACAAGCAATGCTAACAACCATGAAAGGTCTGCCACTCTCATACTATAAAGATATGCAAGAAGATAAAGCTTTGGTTTTTGATAGTTATGATGTGTTAAAGGAATCCATTTTAATTGCCAATGAATTAATTAAAAATTTAAATTCAAACAAACAAAGAATGTTATCTCTTGCAAATAGTGGTTATACGACTGCAACTGACTTTGCTGATTATCTTGTTCAGAAAAAAAATCTCTCCTTTAGAGAAGCTTATAAAATTTCTGGAAAAATTGTAGATTATGCTGAAAAAAATAAGAAGAAATTAGACGAACTAAACATGGATGAGATAAAAAAGGTAAAAAAAGATTTAAATAAAGATGTAATGAAAGTTTTTAACGTTAAAAATTCAGTAAATTTGAAAACATCATATGGTGGAACTTCTATAAAAAATATAAAAACGGTACTATCAAAATTGAAGAAGGAGTTTAAATTATGAGAATATTCTTTGTAATAACAATAATTGCTGTAATTTGTTTTTCGTGTGGAAAAAAAGATGATCCAAAGTATAAATCATTTAATTATAAAAATAATATAATACAAATAATTTAATAAATAATGAATTTTATTCGATTCAGGAGTGATAGCCTTTGTGTTGAAAATATATCTGCTCTTAGGCTTGCAAAAAAATATAAAACCCCTTTTTATTGTTATTCACTTGCACAATTAAAGAATAATTTTTTAAGGTTTAATAATATATTTAAAAATATTAAACCAATTATATGTTTTTCGGTAAAATCTAATTCAAATCTAACTTTGCTAAGAGAGTTAAGAAAAATTGGATCTGGTGCTGACGTGGTATCTATTGGAGAACTACTAAAAGCGATAAAAGTTGGTATTAATTCTAAAAAAATTGTTTTTTCTGGTGTTGGAAAAACAGAGGAAGAAATAAGTAAAGCAGTAAAAAAAAAATACTTTTAATTAATGTGGAATCAGAAAGCGAAGCTATTCTGATCAATAAAGTTTCAAAAAAACTATCCAAAAAAACTTCTATTGGAATAAGATTAAATCCTAATATAAGCGGAAATACACATAAAAAAATATCGACGGGTAGCAAGAACGAAAAATTTGGTCTGCTTTATGGCGATTGTATAAATCTTTGTAAAAAAATTCAAAAAATGAAAAACTTAAAATTAGAAGGGTTGAGCGTACATATTGGAAGTCAAATAACAAACATTAAACCATTTAAAAATATGTTATCTACATTAGATAAACTAATTAAAAGAATAAAAATAGATTTTAAATTTATAGATTTGGGTGGGGGTATGGGCATTTCTTACTCCAATAAAGAAAAAAAACTAAATTTGAAAAAATATTCAAAATTAGTTGAAAAATTTATGAAAAATAAAAATGCTAAAATAATTTTTGAACCGGGTAGAGTAATTGTCGGAAATGCTGGTCTGCTAATTTCAAAAATTCTTTATATTAAAAAAAGTGCTGACAAAAAATTTATTATTTTAGACGCGGGGATGAATGATTTAATGAGACCAGCTTTATATAATGCAAAACATCAAATAATGCCCCTTAAAAAAACAAGTAAAAGATTAGCTGGAAATATTGAATTTGTGGGACCAATTTGTGAAAGTTCTGATAAATTTTATAACCAAAAAGGATTTGTAAAAGTCAAAGAAGGAGACTATGTAGGTTTGACTCATGTTGGTGCCTATGGAATGTCTTTATCTTCGAATTACAATATAAGACCTACGGCTGCCGAAGTTATGGTAACTGGATCAAATCATAAGCTAATTAGAAAAAGACAAAGTTTAGAAAATTTACTCAAAAACTAATATACAACCTAAATCAAATGTTACTAATAAGATCGCTAATATTTAATCTTTTTTTATATACGGGAATAGTTTTTGTATTTTTAATAGCCATTCCAACATTATTAATGCCTTCCAAATTTGCTTTATTTTTTGGAAAATTTTTAGGACACTACGTAGTTTTTATTGTGAGATTTTTTTTGGGTACAAAAGTAGAATTTAAAGGAACAGAAAATATTCCAAAAACAAAAAAATATTTTGTGGCATCAGCGCACCAATCAATGTTTGAAACTTTTGCACTTCAAAGTATTCTTGACTACCCAGTATTTATATTAAAAAAAGAACTTTTAAAAATACCATTGTTTGGACTTTACTTAAAAAAAATTAAATCGATAGAAATTATTAGAGACACAACCACAAAGGATAATCTTAGTTTTTTCGACAAAATTGCAAACATAGTTAAAAACGAAAATAGGCCACTTTTAATATTTCCCCAAGGGACAAGAGCAAAATTTGAAGAACGGCTACCTTTTAAAAAGGGAGCTGGGAGAATATACGAGGCCCTCAATATTCCTTGTGTTCCCGTAGCTTTAAACTCAGGTAAAGTTTGGCCAAAAATTGGATTTCTAAAGTATCCAGGTAAAATAACAATATCTTTTTTACAACCTATTGAACCAGGAATAGGAAGGGAAGTTTTTTTAAAAATATTAGAAAAAAAAATTTACGACGAAATGAACACAATAAGATAATTTATATCAAAAAAAATATTATATCTTATGTTATGCTTTCATAGGCATAATGACAAATATGCTATCTTTATCCACTGGATCTTTAATTAAAGCTGGAGAGGCTGTCTCATTTAAGTAGAATATAATTTTTTCTCCATTGATTTGTGAAGCCACATCGATAAGATACTTGGAGTTAAAGCTAATATTTAATTCGTAATCAAATTTTACTTCTAAAGTTTCACTTCCATCTCCACTATTAGGATTATTAACTGATAATTTTAATATATCCTTCAACAATTGGAATTTTACACCCTCTTTTTTATCTGTCGAGACTGAGGCCACTCTATCTACCGAACTTAAAAAATTATTTAGATTTATCTCTAATTTTTTTTCATTAGTTGTTGGTATCACCTGTGCATAATTCGGAAATTTTCCATCAATTAATTTGGAAATTAATATACTGTTATTAAATTCAAATTTTATTTTTGATTTTATATTACAGATTTTTATTATCACTTCCTGATCTTCCAGCAATGCAACTAATTGATAAATCGTTTTTTTTGGAAGAATTATAGATTCAAAATTTATTTTTGAGTTTAGCTTTGTTTTTGAAATAGACATTCGGTGACCATCGGTTGCTGCTGCAGTAAGAAAATAATTTTTATCATGCTCTGTTTGATGCAAGAAAACACCATTAAGATAATGTCTCGTTTCATCATTTGAAATCGAAAATTTTGACCTGTTAAGCAATTTCAACATTGATTTAGAATCAATCGTAAACTCATTATCATTAAAATTTTCATCAACAAGGGGGAAATCTTTTGGACTTAAACATAATAAATTAAATTTTGATTTTTCTGATTCTAATTGAAGTTTATTTTCATTTACTAAATTGAAATTTATTTCACTACCTGATGGTAATTTTCTAACAATATCATAAATAACTGAAGCAGAGGTTGTTGTGCTCCCCTCAGTATCTATTTTAATGTTGTTTGTTAAATTTATAAAAATTAAATCAAGATCAGTTGCGGTAATTTTTATAGACGAATTTTTAGCTTCAATCAATACATTGGTCAATATTGGTAATGTGCTTCTTTTTTCTATAACACCTTGACAATAGTTTAAAGATTTTAAAAGTTGATCCCTGCTTACATTAAACTTCATCGTAATTTTTATATAGTATCTTATTTTTTAGTTTTTCTATTGCTTTACTCATCTCCTCATCTCTGCTTCTTAATTTGTCAATAGTTTTAACAGAGTGAATAACCGTTGTGTGATCTCGGCCAGCAAACTCTCTTCCAATGTCTGGCAAAGATTTTGTGGTTAAATTTTTTGTTAAATACATTGCAATTTGTCTCGGTCTAACCAAATATCTTGATCTTCTTTGTGAAAGCATTTCGCGAACATTTATTTTATAATAATCGCAAACTGTTTTTATAATATTTTCAATTGTGACATAATTTTGTAAATTGTTTATCAAATCTTTTAAGATTATTTTACTTTCTGAAACTGATGGAGATTTATTATATATTCTGCTAAAAGATATTATTCTGTTTAGCGCACCTATAGTTTCTCGGATATTAATTTTCATTTCGGAAGCAATAAAATTTAACAAATTTTCGTCTGGTTCAATTATATCGGAAAAAGATTTTTTTATTTCATTTACTTTATTTTTCAAAATGCTTAATCTTAAATCAAAATCTGATCGTTGAATATCAACCACTAACCCGCCAGAAAAACGGGATTTTATTCTCTCTTGAATTTTAGTTAATTTTATAGGAGCTCTATCTGATGAAATAACTATTTGAGATCCTTTATCAATTAAAGCATTAAAAGTATGAAAAAATTCTTCCTGCATTACTTCTTTGCCAATTATAAATTGTATATCGTCTATAATGAATAGATCTGGTTTTCTAAATAAGTCTTTGAATTTTACCATTTCATTATTTCGAATAGATCTAATAAAACGATACATAAATCTCTCAGCTGAGATGAACATAATTTTATTATTTTCTTTCATTTTTAGTCCAATTGCATTTAACAAATGAGTTTTACCCATGCCGATTCCTCCATAAATAAATAACGGATTGTAATGGGCAATTTGTTCGCAAACCTTTTGTGAGGCCTGATAAGCAAGATTATTGCTTTTACCTACAACAAATTTTTCAAAATTTTTGTTTGGATCTAAACGAGAATAATTGATTGGAGAATCTTCAATAAAACTAACATTGGATGTTTTATAATCTTTTACAATTTTAATATTTTTATCTGAAACATTGTTACTATTTACACTTATTTCCGATTCAATAATAAAATCAATTTTACTTATTGTTTTTTTATATAACTTTATAATTTCTAATATCTTATCAATATATCTTGAAACTACCCAATCTCTAATAAATCTAGTTGGAGATGAAAGCACCAAATAGTGTTGAAATTCTTCAACCAATTTAAGTTTTTTTATCCAACTTTCATAAATATCTTTTCCAAGTTTAGCCTCTATCTCTTTACAAATAGTTGTCCAATCCAAATATTGTAAATTTGAAGAAATATTATTTTCTTGCGTAGAAATATTTTTTTTCATGAATTGAAAATTTTATTTTAGTTTTTTTAATATCGTTACAGAATTAAAGCAACTATAAATTTTTTTTAACTAAAATAAAATAAAATCTAGGATAGAAAATTAAACTTAAAAGTGTTTAAATTTTCAATAGAATTATTTTCTATTTTCTAAATTTGCAAATCATTTATGAAGCCTATGGGTAACTACATATAGATTAATTTATAAAAATATTAATTTATTTAGATAAAATATATTTTAGATTCACTTATAAAATTAATATTAATCTTAAAAGTTGATCAACTCAAAATTGAAGTTTTCTAAAGTTTACTAATCTTTTTTGTAAGTCTTGATATTTTTCTTGACGCGGTTTGCCTTTTTATGACTCCCACTTTGGCTATTTTCATTAATTGGGAATTGAATTTTGGCAATAATTTAACTGCTTCTTTTTTCTTCTTTGCGGCTATTAATAAACTAATCTCCTTAATAATAGATCTGTACTTGTTTTTTCTAATTCTATTCACAGAAGTCTGTTTATTAACTTTTCTAACTCTTTGAATGGCAGATTTCGTATTAGGCATAAAAGGAAAAGTTATATAACCTTTACATGTGTTTTGGTCAATGAATATTTGCTATCATTAGGCCTGACATTGTCGCTTTAAGACCTCAACTTCTGTTAATTAGAGCATAAAAATATTATATAATATCAAAAAAAATATTTTTTAACAAAAAAATTAACCATGAAATCTAATATCGCTGAAAAAAAAAAGTTGGTTCAAAAGGTATTTAATAAGGTTTTTGATAAATATGACTTAATGAATGACATTATGTCTTTAGGTTCGCATAGATTATGGAAAAAACAAATGATTAGCTGGCTTTCCCCTAATAAGAATACAGTTTTACTAGATATGTCTTCGGGAACCGGAGATATTGCAAAATTATTTCTTAAATATATAAAAAATAAAGGAACGGTATATGCCGTAGATCCAAATTCAAAAATGATGGAAATTGCCAAAAAAAAACTTGCCAAATATAATAATATAAAATGGTATTTGGACAGTGCTGAAAAACTAAGTTTTAAAGATAACTATTTTGATTATTATTCTATTAGTTTTGGATTGAGAAATACAAATAATATAAACCGTGTTTTGCAAGAAGCATGCCGAGTATTAAAACCTGGAGGAAGATTTATATGTTTAGAATTTTCGAAAATTAAAAACTATAACTTTAAAAAATTATATGATTTTTACTCGAAAAGTATTCCAAAAATCGGAAATATTGTGGTTGGAGATGGACAACCTTACGAATACTTGGTTAAAAGTATAAAAAATTTTTATAACCAGGAAGAATTAATCGATTTAATGAAAAAAAATAATTTTTATAAATCTGAATATAGAAGTCTTAGTGGTGGAATCGTTGCAATTCACTCTGGTTGGAAAATATAATCATGTTTAAAAAAACTTTTTTATTATTTAAGATTGGAAGGAAATTAGCTAAATCTGGTGTAATCAACTCAATCTCAGAAATATATAACCCACCGATATTAATTAAAATTTTTTTCTTTATTTTAGGTTTTAGCGTAAAAAAAGAAGCGCAAAAAAAAAATGAAAGTTCAGGTCAAAAATTATGTTCCTCATTACAGGAAATGGGCACAACATTTATTAAGCTTGGTCAGTTTTTGGCTACAAGACCCGATATTATTGGAGAAAAATTAGCAAAAGATTTAGAAAAACTCCAGGATAAGCTTCCTCCTTTCAACAAAACTGAAGCTTCTTTGATATTAAAAAAAGAATTTGGAGAAAAAACTATCCAAAACATCCATGAATTTAGTGAGCCCATTGCTGCTGCTTCTATAGCGCAAGTACATTTTGCAAAAATAAAAAATAATGGCGTTGAAAAAGAAGTTGCAATAAAAATACTGAGACCTTCAATTCAAAAAATTTTCAATGAAGAATTAGATGCTCTCATGCTATTAGCCTATATTATTGAAAGTACAGTAAAAAAGACAAAAAGACTGCGGTTAATTGAAATCGTTTACTTGCTCAAAGAAATTACAAATATAGAGATGGATTTGCGATTCGAGGCTGCCGCCGCAAATGAATTATATGAGAATACAAAAAATGATATTGGATTCATTGTGCCAAAAATTTACTGGAACTTTACTACTCAAAAGATACTCACATTAGATAAAATTGAAGGTATTCCAATTAGAGAAACTGAAAAACTTACAAAAAGTGGAATCGATACAAAAAAAATATCCAAAAATCTAATACAACATTTCTTAAGACAAGCAGTTAGAGATGGTTTTTTTCATGCGGACATGCATCAAGGTAATATTTTTATAAATAAGAATGGTGACATAGTTACAGTAGATTTTGGAATTATGGGTAGATTAGATAAACTAAACCGTAGATATTTGGCTGAAATTTTATACGGCTTTATCAATAGAGATTATAAAAAGGTTGCAGAAGTTCATTTTATAGCTGGTTTGATATCAAAAAAATTTTCTGTCGATGAATTTGCTCAATCACTAAGGTCCATTGGTGAACCAATTTTTGGTCAATCAGTAAAAGACATATCTGGTGGTAAACTATTAAAACAATTATTCGATAATACAGAAAAATTTGATATGCAAACGCAACCTCAACTTTTACTTCTTCAAAAAACTATGGTTGTTGTAGAGGGTGTAGCACGAAGATTAGACCCTAACACTAATATTTGGAATGTATCAAAACCAATACTGGAAACCTGGCTAAAAGAAACGAAAGATCCGCTTAATAAAATAAGCGAAAAAATAGAAAATGCATCTGAGATATTAAAAAGAATTCCGGAGTTACCAAAAATAATGGATAAAGCCAGTGAAGCATTAACAGTCGTTGCAGAGGATAAACTGTCTCCTAACTCCGCCTCGTATTATTCCTTAAAGGAAGAAGAACTAAAAATAAAATTGTTTAGAAATAACTTGATATCTGCCTTTTTAGTTCTTGTAATTTTTCTACTATTGGTATTCAAATAAACAAAATGAATTACTTAAAAAGTAAAAAAATAATATTGATAATAACTGGTGGGATTGCAGCTTACAAAAGTCTTGAACTAATTCGTTTATTAAAAAATAATGGATCCGAAATAAAAACAGTTTTAACTAAGAGCGGGAAGGAATTTGTAACACCATTATCAATTACATCCTTAACTCAGAATAAAGTATATGAAGAATTATTTGATTCTGATAGCGAAGCAGAAATGGACCATATTACACTCTCCAGATGGTGCGATGTAATATTAGTAGCTCCTGCAACAGCAAACTCAATTTCAAAATTCTCTTACGGAAATGCCGAAGATTTGGCATCAACTCTAGTTCTAGCTTCAGATAAAAAAGTAATTTTGGTACCTGCAATGAATGTAAGAATGTGGATGCACCAAGCAACACAAGAAAATGTCTCCAAATTATTAAATTATGGCTATCTTTGCGTGGGACCTGAGATTGGAGAAATGGCGTGCGGAGAATATGGTAAAGGTAAAATGTCGGAACCAACAAAAATTATTGAATTTTTGAATAACTTTTTTTCTAAACAAAAAGAAATTTCAAAAAAGAAGCTCAAAGCAATTGTAACTTCAGGTCCGACAAGGGAATATATTGATTCCGTAAGATATATTTCTAACAATTCAAGTGGAAAACAAGGTTATGAGATAGCACAATCTCTATTAAAAAGAGGAGTGGAAACAACTCTTATTACCGGTCCAACCAATTTGTCTGATTTAAAAAATTTGAAATTAATAAAAATTAATACTGCAGAAGAAATGTATGAAGAAGCAAAAAAAAATCTTCCAGCAGATATAGCGGTATGTGCTGCTGCCGTAGGTGATTTTAAAATATCTAAATTTCAAAAAAATAAAATTAAGAAACAAGATAAAATTAACTTAGAGCTGGAAAAAAATAGAGATATATTGAGCTATTTATCTACTCATAATTCTTTGAGGCCTAAGCTAGTTATTGGTTTTGCTGCTGAAACAAATAATGTTATTGAAAATGCTGAAGCAAAGATTTCAAAAAAATACTGTGATTGGATAATTGCAAATGACGTATCAAAATCTGACATTGGTTTTGACTCAGATTTTAATGAAGTTTCAATAATTTATAAAGATAAAGATAAAAAAAACGAGTTAATTTCAAAAAGAAAAAAATCTGAAATAGCCGAAGAGATTACCAAAAGAATACTCGAAAACTTCAATACCTAGCCATCTATGGTTAAATTGTTGATTAAAAAACTTCAAAAAAATATTATTTTACCTGAATATAAAACTGATGGTTCATCAGGAATGGATCTTATGGCTAATGTTGAGCAAACAGTAAAGATGTTGCCAGGTGAAAAAAAAATAATTTCTACTGGTATAATGGTAGCTATCCCAGAACAATATGAGATACAAATAAGACCTAGATCTGGATTGGCCGCAAAAAATGGAATTAGTGTCCTAAATACACCTGGCACAATTGATTCGGACTATAGAGGTGAAATCAAAATAATTCTAATTAATCTTGGAAAAGATATTTTTGAAATAAAAAAAAATGATAGAATTGCTCAAATGATTGTCTGTCCAATCATTAAAGTTGAACTTGAAGAAGCAGAAAGTTTACCCGAAACCGTTAGAGGAAAAGGTGGTTTTGGTTCAACTGACAAATAATTTAAACTTCACGATGAAATTAACTGAAAAACAAATTAAAAGATATTCTAGGCAAATGGTGCTAAAAAAAATAGGTCCCATTGGTCAAAAAAAACTTTTAAATTCAAAGGTTTTAGTTGTAGGGGCAGGTGGTCTTGGCTCACCTGTTTTAATTTATCTTGCTGCATTAGGAATCGGCAACATCGGCATAATAGATCATGATAAAGTAGATTTATCAAATCTTCATAGACAAATATTATTTGAAACGGGTGATCTAAAAAAACAAAAATCAAAAATAGCAGGCCAAAAGATTAAAAAAATCAACTCAGATATTAATGTTTCTTATTATCAAAAAAAATTGGATCATAACAATATCGACAAGATTGCCAAAAAATACCCAGTATTAGTTGATGGAAGTGATAATTTTAAAACAAAATTTTTAATTAATGATTATGCGGCTAAAAACAAAAAAATATTAATTACTGGTGCTATTAATAAATTTGATGGACAAATATTTACATTCAATTTTCACAATAATAAATCTCCATGTTTAAGATGTTTTTTTCAAACATATCCGTCTGATCAATTACTAAACTGTGAAATTGATGGAATTCTAGGTACATTGGCTGGAATTGTTGGAAGCATTCAAGCAAATGAAGTTGTTAAGGAAATATTAAATATTGGAAATTCTCTTTGTGGATACATGTTAATTATTAATTCCCTTGATCTAAATTTTAGAAAAGCGAAAATAACAAAGAAAAAAAATTGTATTTGTGATAAATAGAAAAATAAAATTTTTGATTCTAATTTCTTTTTTTAATATTTTATTAATTAACGACATACTGGGTAGTGAGAAAGATTATTTTTTAACTTTAAAATATAATAGAGTAAAAGTAAGGCAAGGACCTTCTTTTGAATATCCAGTTAAATTTATTTACAAAAAAAAATATTTACCTATAAAGATTATTGATAACAAAGATAATTTTAGAAAAATAACCGATTTAAAAAATAACAATGGTTGGATTCACGTCTCTCAATTATCAAAAAAAAATCAGCCATAAACATTCATAATTTATCTATTATCTTTAAAAAACCAAACATTTATTCGCAGCCCATGGCTAAATTAGAAAAAGGTAAAATAGTTATTGTAAAAAAATGTAAAGAAGATTGGTGTAAAATTATAACTAATGATTATAAGGGTTGGATTTTTAAAAATTATTTATGGGGAAATTTTTAACAAAACTTTTTAGAAGTAGATTTTTTTTGTTAATTTTTTAAGAATTTTAATATATTTTCTGGAGATGTTTCCCCATATGGGTCTTCATCTTCACCTGTATTATTTTTTCCTGGTTCTATAAACATTTTTTCAATAATGCCGTTATTTACTATCATGGCATATCTCCATGAACGGTGACCAAACCCCAGATGTTCTTTGTTAATTAGCATGCCCATTTCTTTAGTAAATGTTCCACTTCCATCTGGTATCATTTTAACATTTTTTATATTTTGATATTCTGCCCAAGCATTCATAACAAAGGAATCATTAACCGAAATACAATATATTGCATCAATGCCATATTTATTAAATTCATTAAATTTTTCATCAAATCCTGGTAATTGCTGTGATGAACATGTTGGTGTAAAGGCGCCTGGCAAAGAAAAAACTATTACCTTTTTTTGTAAAAAAAAATCATCTGTTGATTGATCTATCCAAGTTCCTGCTTTGCATATTTCTGGTGGGGTTCGCGTTCCCTCTTGGCTCTTTCCCGAAACCTCTTTGCGAATTTTAAACAAAACGGTAGGTACTTTTTTAGTTTCACTTAACATCATAAACTAATATATATAATAAAACTTCTAAATCAAGTGCTAGGTTATACTAAATGATTAAAAAAAAAAATTACAATTATCAAGAATTAATCGATTGTGGAAAAGGTAAACTTTTTGGAAAAGGAAATGCAAAATTGCCATTACCTCCTTTGCTTATGTTTGACAGAATAACGGAAATTACCGAAAACGAAGGTAATTTCAAAAAAGGTTTTGTAAAAGCAGAACTTGATATAAAAAAAGATCTTTGGTTTTTTGATTGCCACTTTATGGAAGATCCTGTTATGCCAGGATGTCTTGGTTTAGATGCGATGTGGCAGCTAGTAGGTTTTTTTCTTGGATGGCTAGGTGAACCTGGAAAAGGAAGAGCGCTTGGGGTTAATAGTGTCAAATTTTCTGGTGAAGTATTGAAAAAAGTCAATAAAGCAATTTATGAAATAAATATAAAAAGAATTATAAAAAAAGAAGGTACGGTAGTCGGTTTAGCCAATGGAAATTTGTTTGCAGATGATAGTAAAATATATGAAGCTGAAAACTTAAAAGTTGGGTTGTTTAAATAATTATGAGAAAAGTAGTTGTAACTGGTTTGGGTATAGTTTCTTGTATTGGAAATAACAAAGATGAGGCGTTGGAATCTTTGCTTAATACAAAATCAGGAATCGTATTTTCTGAAGATCAAAAAAAATATAATTTTAGAAGTCAGGTTGCCGGAACAATAAAAAATTTAAATTTGGATGAACATATCGATAGAAGACAAAAAAGATTTATGGGTGAAGGCTCTGCGTTTAATTTTATTGCATTAAAAGAGGCAATAAAAGAATCTGGTTTAGAAGAAAAAGATATTAGCAATGAAAAAACTGGAATTGTAATGGGATCAGGAGGTCCTTCAATAAAAAACGTGGTTTATGCAGTAGACGCCACAAGAAAATCTGCACCCAAAAGAATGGGCCCTTATATAGTTCCAAGAACAATGGCTAGTACATGCTCTGCAACACTTGCTGTTCCATTTAAGATAAAAGGAGTAAACTATTCAATAAGTTCGGCTTGTTCAACAAGCGCACATTGTATTGGGAATGGAATGGAGCTTATTCAATTGGGAAAACAAGATATAGTATTTGCTGGTGGTGGTGAGGAATTAGACTGGGCTTTATCATCTATGTTTGATGCAATGCCAGCACTGTCATCAAAATATAATAGTACGCCTCAAAAAGCTTCGAGACCCTATGACGCAAATAGAGATGGATTTGTAATTTCGGGTGGCGGTGGAGCTGTTGTTCTAGAAGAATACGAGCATGCAAAAGCAAGAGGAGCAAAAATTTATGCAGAATTAACCGGTTATGGAGCTACCTCGGATGGATATGACATGGTTCAACCATCTGGCGAAGGAGCTACTAGATGTATGAATATGGCATTAAAGACTGCTAGAAACAAACTCGACTATATTAATACTCACGGTACCTCAACACCAGTTGGAGATATAAAAGAACTTGAAGCCATTAAGGATACATTTAAAGAAAATATTCCCAAAATTAGCTCAACAAAATCATTAACGGGTCATTCTTTGGGAGCAACAGGAGTTCAAGAGGCAATATATTGTTTACTTATGATGGAAAATAAATTTATATCAGCATCCGCAAATATAGAAAATATGGATGAAAAAGCAAAAAATTTTCCAATTGTAACAAAGATTGAAAAAGATAAAGAACTAAATAGTGTAATGTCTAATAGTTTTGGTTTCGGTGGAACCAATGCAACATTAATTTTTGAAAAATTAGATTAATTTAAATAATCGAATGTCATTACTAAAAAACAAAAAAGGACTAATAATGGGTATTGCTAATGATCGATCCATTGCTTGGGGAATAGCAAAAAAATTATCAGAGCATGGTGCTAATCTTGCATTTACTTACTTGGGTGATGCCTTAAAAAAAAGAGTAGTTCCATTAGCAGAATCTTTGAAATCTACTTTTGTACTAAGTTGTGATGTAGAAAAAAAGGAAGATATAATAAGAACTTTTAATGATATTAAAAATAAATGGGAAAATTTAGATTTTGTTGTTCATGCAATTGCTTTCTCTGAAAGATCAGAACTTTCTGGAGAATATTTAAATACATCCAGAGAAAATTTTTTAAGGAGCATGTTAATTTCGTGTTTTTCATTTACAGAAGTAGCAAAAGAAGCTTCGAAAATTATGAACAAAGGTTCAAGCATGTTAACTTTAACATATGAGTCTTCTAAGGTAATTCCAAACTACAATGTTATGGGAGTTTGTAAGGCAGCATTAGAAAGTAGCGTAAAATATCTTGCAAAGGATCTTGGATCAAAAGGAATAAGAATAAATGCAATAAGTGCTGGGCCAATAAAAACATTGGCTGCCTCTGCGATAGGTGATGCTAAATTTTTATATAAATGGAATGAAGATCACTCTCTCTTGAAAAGAAACGTAGATATCAATGATGTTGGCGGTTCAGCCTTGTATTTATTGAGCGACTTGGCTGCTGCCGTTACTGGTGAAATCCACTACGTTGATGCCGGATACAATAAAGTTGGCATGCCTAACCCACAAAATATGACTTAATTCTAGACGGCTTCTTTCATTGAAAGTTTAATTTTTCCTCTATCAAACCCAATAACTTTGACTGAAACTTCATCACCTTCTTTTACTACATCCTTTACTTTTTTAACTCGTTTAGACGCTAGTTGAGAGATATGCACAAGACCATCTTGTTTCCCCAAAAAATTAACAAATGCTCCAAAT
>CEPS01091261.1_pt1 | contig 19118 bp, 19 predicted proteins | sample 530401 | NCBI WGS metagenome assembly CEPS01 (sample SAMEA2620035, study PRJEB7988) | marine metagenome | biome: marine biome (ENVO:00000447); feature: mesopelagic zone (ENVO:00000213) & marine oxygen minimum zone (ENVO:01000065); material: "saline water (ENVO:00002010), including plankton... | reverse complement strand
CTGGTAGTCGGTTGCACCCATGCCGATTCCGATAAAGGCATCGATACCTTCATCGGCAAGCTGTTCCATCCAGAGCATGGCCATGTGCGCCCCGCAGCTGTGCGCCAGCAGCACAACCGGCGAGATGTTTTCGGCCGCAAGGTGCGCCAGTGCCGCATCAATTCGGGGCAGGGCTTCGGGCAGGACCGGAACATAGTCAAAGTACTTGGCGGACTTCTCCAGCACCGGCATCTGCAGCGACAGCGTATGCCACCCAGCTTCTGACAGCGCCACGCGCAGAGGTCCGATATTCTCGGGCCAGTCGGCATGAAATCCCCGGCCATGCAGCAGGATGACAGCGCCCCGGGTGATATCAGCCTGCGATTCCATCTCGACGGCCGCGAACGCGTCACCATCGGGCATCAGTGAGATCACTTTGCCGTCAAAGAGGTTTGCCTCCATCTCCTCGACCAGGCGGTCTTCCCGGTCACGGTCGCTGCCGTGGCTCGGGAAGGTAGAGAACAAGGCGACGGCGGCGAGAACGGAAAGACAGCGCTGGCGCGCTTTGAGGGATGGGATCAGGGTCGGCAGTGTTTTCATGTTCCGGTGACTCCCAAAGGCCATTATCATAGAAAAATAGTTCGCCTTTTCACGAAAGGAATTATGGCTTACGGGCTCACGCTGTGAGTCACCGGGTGATAATAATGTCTGCTGCCAGGGTCTGGCGCCGTTGAGACTACTATTTTCATATGACCAAATCAGATGAACTTGTGCAAATCGCCTCAAAGGTGGGCGAGATCCTGATAGCCCGCGGCTGGCGTCTTGCCGCTGTTGAGTCATGTACCGGGGGCTGGATTGCCAAGACGGTGACATCCATATCGGGTAGTTCAGACTGGTTCGAGTGTGGCCTCGTCACTTACAGCAATGCGTCCAAAGTATCGCTTGCTGGCGTACCCGAGTCGCTTATCTCGCGCCACGGTGCGGTCAGCGCTGAGGTGGCAAAGGCCATGGTCACCGGGGTGCTCGACCGCACAGATGCCAGCGCCGCGGTTTCACTCACGGGCATCGCCGGCCCGGGAGGCGGGAGCGCTGAAAAACCCGTCGGTACGGTATACATGGGTTGGCAACTACCGGGGGTGGATGCGGTGTCTGAGCGCTTTCATTTTCATGGTGCTCGTGACGAAGTCCGCTGGCAGTCTGTGGCGACGGCGCTGTCGGAACTCGCCAGAATTGCCCAAAGCGCCCCGGGATGATTTTGTGAAGCAGTTCGCTGGGTTGATCATTTGGATTATGAAATAATGGCACCTGGCCCTGATATACACCCGGTGGTGGGTGAGTTCAGAATCAGCGAAATCGGCAAATCAGAGAATCTCAGCAATCGGAGTGATACATGGATGAGAACAGGCAGAAGGCCTTAGACGCGGCTCTCGGGCAGATCGAACGGCAGTTTGGTAAAGGCTCGGTGATGCGCCTCGGTGATGCCCAGGCCGGACAGGGTACCGAGAGTATCTCGACCGGTTCACTTGGGCTTGATATCGCGCTTGGCATCGGCGGTCTGCCCCGCGGACGTGTCGTAGAGATTTATGGGCCGGAATCCTCAGGCAAGACCACCCTGACGCTTTCCGTAATTGCACAAGCGCAGAAGGCCGGCGGCACTTGCGCCTTTATTGACGCCGAGCATGCGCTGGACCCGGTGTATGCAGAGCGCCTTGGTGTCGGGGTAGACGATCTTCTGGTGTCGCAGCCGGATACCGGCGAACAGGCGCTGGAGATCGCCGATATGCTGGTGCGCTCAGCTGCTGTCGATGTGGTCGTGATCGACTCCGTGGCTGCGTTGACCCCCAAAGCCGAGATTGAAGGCGAAATGGGCGATACCCACGTTGGCCTGCAGGCGAGACTGATGTCCCAGGCATTGCGCAAACTCACGGCCAACATCAAACGCTCTAACACCATGGTGGTCTTTATCAACCAGATCCGGATGAAGATCGGGGTGATGTTCGGCAACCCTGAAACCACGACCGGCGGCAACGCGCTTAAGTTCTATTCCTCGGTGCGTCTCGATATCCGCCGGATCGGCGCGGTGAAAAAAGGCGAAGAGATTCTGGGGAACCAGACCCGGGTCAAGGTCGTCAAGAACAAAGTGGCGCCGCCGTTCCAGAAGTGCGAATTCGATATTCTCTATAACGAAGGCATCTCCAAGGAAGGCGAACTCATCGACATGGGCGTCGAGCACAAGATTGTTGAGAAGTCAGGCGCGTGGTACTCCTACAACGGTGAACGTATCGGTCAGGGCAGGGACAATGCCCGTGAATTTCTGAAAGAGCACTCCGATGCGGCATCGGCAATCGAGAACGTGGTCCGCCAGAAAATGGGCCTCAATGAGATCGGACACCGTCCGGAGGCAGATGCTGATGCTGTTGCTGAGGCTGAGCCCGAACCCGAGCCTGAGGCCGAAGAGGCGTAATTCGCCAGGGACTCATGAGTGAGTCCGATGTGGATCTGCGCGCACAGGTCCGCGACAAGGCGCTCGGTCTGCTCGCGCGGCGCGAGCACAGCCGCGGTGAGTTGCAACAGAAACTGCTGCAGAGGGGTTATAAAAGTCCTCTGATCAATCAGGTGCTCGACGAGCTTTGTGCGCGTGACGAACTTTCTGATTCGCGTTACGCACAGGCACTGGTTTCCCACCGCGCCAAGACCGGTTACGGTCCTGCTTATATCCGCCAGGAACTGCGCGAGCGCAGGGTCGACCCACGGATCATTGACTCTGTCCTTTCCGATGCGGAATTCTGCTGGGCCGAGATCGCTTCAGCGAAGTACGCGAGCCACTTTCAAAATCAGGTGATCCAGGACTACAGGGACTGGGCCCGCCGGGCTTCGTATCTGCAGCGACGGGGATTTGACACCGAAACGATTCGCCGGGTGCTCGGCGAATGGCAGAGTCCCGGTTAAAATCAGGCTTTTACCCGCTGTCCGGCCTGCCGGACCGCGTTTTCGGTCGCTGGAATAAGTATGAAGACCCGGGATATCAGAAAGCAGTTTCTCGATTATTTCGCTGCAAATGGCCACGAAATCGTGCCAAGCAGCCCATTGGTGCCCCATAACGACCCCACCCTGTTGTTTGCCAATTCCGGGATGGTGCAGTTCAAGGATGTATTTCTCGGACAGGAGAAAAGGCCCTACAACAGGGCCGTCACCGCCCAGCGATGTGTACGTGCAGGCGGCAAGCATAATGACCTCGATAACGTCGGCTATACCGCCCGCCATCACACCTTCTTCGAGATGCTGGGCAACTTCAGTTTTGGCGATTACTTCAAGCGCCAGGCGATCCAGCACGCCTGGACTTTGCTCACGGAAGGCTACGGCCTGCCAGCGGAAAAACTCTGGGTCACGATTTTTGAAGAAGATGACGAGGCGGCTGATATCTGGCTCGGTGAGATCGGCGTACCGTCTGAGCGCTTTGCCCGTATCGGCGCGAGCGATAATTTCTGGGCAATGGGCGATACCGGTCCCTGTGGTCCCTGTAGCGAGATCTTCTATGATCACGGCCCCGAGGTAGCCGGGGGTCCGCCGGGGTCACCTGATGCGGACGGCGACCGCTATGTCGAGATCTGGAATCTCGTCTTCATGCAGTTCGATCGCGATGCCGATGGTAACGACACCCCCTTACCGAAGCCCTCGGTGGATACGGGTATGGGTCTCGAACGCACGGCGGCGGTGCTGCAGGGCGTGCACAGCAACTACGAGACGGATCTTTTTGTCGCGCTGATCAAGGCTGCAGGCGAAGTAACAGGCTGTCGCGACCTCAACAACACCTCATTACGTGTCATTGCAGATCATATCCGCGCCAGCGCGTTCCTGATTACGGATGGCGTGGTGCCGTCAAACGAAGGGCGCGGTTACGTATTGCGCCGTATCATCCGCCGCGCGATCCGCCATGGCTATCAGGCCGGAGCATCCGGACCGTTTATGCATAAGCTGGTTGCACCTTTGGCCGAAGAGATGGGCGAGGCCTGCCCGGAACTCATCGAAGCCCAGCAGCGTGTGGCAGAGGCATTGGCGCTTGAGGGTGAGCGCTTTGCGCAGACACTGGGCCAGGGTATGCGCATCCTCGAGCAGGAACTGGCTGAGCTTTCGGGAACGGTGATCCCGGGTGAACTTACTTTCCGCCTTTACGACACCTTTGGTTTTCCTGCTGATCTCACCGCCGACTATGCGCGGGAGCGCGGCTTGGGTGTCGACATGGAAGGCTTTGAACAGGCGATGGCCGGTCAGCGGGACCGGGCCCGCGCAGCGAGTCAGTTCCGCATGCAAGGCGTTGCCAAGGTCAGCGTTGAGGAGAGAACAGACTTTACCGGCTACGAGGGTCTTGACGACAGTGCGACGGTCCTGTCTCTTGTGCTGGATGATGCCGAAACCGATTGCTTGGGTGAGGGCAGCGAAGGTCTTGTCATCCTCGACAGGACACCGTTTTATGCAGAGAGTGGCGGACAGGTTGGGGATCAGGGTATGTTGACCTGGCCGGAGGGTGCGTTTGCGGTCTCGGATGTGCATTTTCTCGCGCATAAAGTCATAGCCCATGCCGGCAAAGTGACCACGGGCTTGCTTTCCAAAGGAACAAACATCAGCGCGAAGGTTAATGCCAATTGCCGCAGTGCGACCGCGGCCAATCATTCGGCAACTCATCTATTGCATGCGGCGCTTCAGGAAGTGCTCGGCACGCATGTTCAGCAAAAAGGCTCCCTGGTAGACGATGAACACCTGCGCTTTGATTTTTCTCACGGCGAGGCCATGTCGGGTGCCGAGATTGACGAGGTTGAGCGCCTTGTCAATCGGCAGGTCCGGAGCAACGACGATGTCGCGACCCGCCTGATGAAGCTCGAAGATGCCCGGGCCAAAGGAGCTGCTGCACTTTTTGGTGAACGTTATGAAGACGAGGTGCGCGTGGTCGCGATGGGAGAATTTTCACTGGAACTGTGTGGCGGAACCCATGTACAGCGGACCGGCGATATCGGAACCTTTCGGATTACCTCCGAGAGCGGCATCGCAGCGGGCGTGCGCCGGCTGGAAGCGCTGACCGGAGAGGCGGCATACCAGCACGGTATGAACGAGAGCGCTACCCTGAGTCGGCTGGCGGCAGCATTAAAAACCGGACGCGCAGACCTTGAGGAGCGTGCGACCAGTCTGGCAACTCGAGTCCGCGAGCTCGAACGCAAGATCGAACAACTGCAGGGTCAGCTTGCAGCGGGCGGCGCAGGTGACGATCCCGCGAGCGAAGTCCAGGAGGTCAATGGCATACCGCTTCTCGTCAAACGTTATGATGACGTGGATATCAAGGGACTGCGGTCCATGATGGATCGGCTGCGGCAGCGGCTGGGCTCGGCCGTGGTGGTGCTCGGTGGCGTGCAGAACAGTAAGGCAACCCTGCTCGTCGGGGTCAGCAAAGATCTCACCGACCGTTGCCATGCAGGAGAACTGGTCGGCGAACTTGCTGCAAAGGTTGGCGGCAAGGGCGGCGGCCGGCCGGATTCTGCACAGGGTGGCGGTGCAGACATTGCCGGGCTCGATAAGGCGCTGGCTGAGGTTCCTCAATGGCTGGCCTCACGCTGAGACCTGATTTTCTAACAGCAAGGCTTTACCCGGCCGGTCAAAACGGTTTTAATGCGCGCCCCGGTCGCGAGTGATAGCAGCAGCATGTTCTTAGCAGTTGAAAAATACGGCGGCACCTCCGTCGGATCTGTCGAGCGGATCGACGCGGTCGCCGATCGCGTGAGCGCAAGCCACCAGAAAGGCGAGCGCCTGGTCGTGGTCGTTTCTGCAATGGCGGGGGAGACCAACCGGCTGCTCGCGCTGGCGGATGAGATCGATTCCGGCGCACACGCACGCGAAATGGACGTTCTGGTATCGACCGGAGAGCAGGTCACCATCGCGCTGTTATCGATGGCCCTTAACAAGCGGGGGATCGATGCCCGCTCTTATACCGGCGGCCAGGTGCGGATTTTGACCGACAATATTCATGGCAGAGCCCGGATCCTGGACATCGACGCCGCACGCGTCCGCGAAGATCTTGAAAACAACCGGGTGGTTGTGGTCGCGGGTTTCCAGGGCGTTGATGACAAGGGCAACATCACGACACTCGGTCGCGGCGGTTCGGACACCACCGCGGTTGCGATGGCCGCGGCCCTTAAGGCCGACGAGTGCCGCATCTTTACTGATGTCGACGGGGTCTACACCACTGATCCCCGAATTGTTCCCGAGGCCAGGCGCCTTGACCGCATCACGGTGGAAGAAATGCTGGAGCTTGCCAGTCAGGGCGCCAAGGTCCTGCAGACACGCGCTGTTGAGTTCGCTGGTAAATACCGTGTGCCGCTTCGGGTGCTGTCTTCCTTTGAGGAGAGCCCCGGTACTTTGATTACGCATGAGGTAAGTGATATGGAACAGCCGCTAATTGCTGGCATCGCCTACAACCGCGATGAAGCGAAGGTAACGATAAGGGGAGTGCCCGATCAGCCCGGAGTCGCCTCGCGAATCTTCGGCCCGATCTCCGAGGCGCATCTCAACATCGACATGATCATTCAGAACGTCGCCCAGGATGGCACCACTGACCTGACGTTTACGGTCAACCGCAACGAGTATGCCCAGGCGATGCAGTTGCTGAACGAGATTGCAAAAGAACTCAACGCACGGGATGTCATTGGGGACGATACGCTGGCCAAGATTGCCATTGTTGGCGTCGGTATGCGCTCACATTCCGGGGTGGCTGCCAAAATGTTTGAGACCCTTGCTGCAGAAGGCATCAATATCGAACTGATTTCGACCTCCGAGATCAAGATCTCGGTCGGTGTCAACGACAAGTATCTTGAGCTTGCGGTCCGGGCACTGCATAAGGCCTTCGAACTGGAAGGGGGGATCACCGAAGAAAAACTGACCGAGGCAGAAGAAGCCTGATCTTTGGGGGTAACGCTCGAGGGTATTGTAGAATCAGGAGACGGAGGATGCAGGGATGCTGATATTGACTCGCCGGGTGGGTGAAACGCTGAAAATTGGCGAAAACATCCAGGTAACGGTCCTCGGGCTGCGGGGAGGCCAGGTCCGGATTGGCATAAATGCCCCAAGAGATGTTGCCGTGCATCGTGAGGAGATCCTGAGCAAAGACGTGCACGACAGCGAGACAGAAAAGAACGCCGCAGATACCAAAACACCACGCAGCGAACACCAGAAGGACTGAACTTCAGGTTTTGAATTGAAGGAGAGGTGGCCGAGCGGCTGAAGGCGCTCCCCTGCTAAGGGAGTATGGGGTTAGTAGCTCCATCGAGGGTTCGAATCCCTCCCTCTCCGCCAGATAACAAAGGACCCTATTAGGGTCCTTTGTTTCTTCGGCGCTTATGGATTTGAGCTTTCGATACAGGGGCAGCGGAAGTTCCAAGGCCGGTCGGAGTTGGATGCCCACATGCTAATATCCGCGGTCTTTCAGTGAAATCACTGCACCTTCAGACATCTTTTTGAGCACCAACATGGGCAAATTAATCGATTCATCTTTCGAGCGGCTCATCCAGGAGGATGAGCGACTGAAAGCCTTCAACGATACTGTTCCTGTCGGGATTTTGGTAATAGAGGTCGAAAGCGGCAGGCCTGTCTATTCCAACCAGTTCTTTCGTGAACTGCTCGGAGCTGATGGCGACCAGGTTCTCGGACAGTCCTGGGAGAATTTTTTTGTCGACTCGCAAGAGCGCGAGAATCTGATGGTTAAGTTCTCGGTTGAGGATGAGGTGAGAAATTTCGAATTGCGGTTGCGCCGCACCGATGGAGAGGTTATGTGGGGGTTAGCCTCGATGTCGGAAATTCCGGTCGAAGAGGAGAGCTTGTTGCTTTTCGCGTTTGTTGACATCACGCGGTTGAAAAGTGCCGAGGCGGCAATTCAGCATCTTGCCGATCATGACCAGTTGACAGGTCTCCCGACCCGTCGCTTGCTCCAAAGCCGGCTTGATCAGGCGATAGTTCGGGCCGACGGGGCTGAAGCGCAATTAGGCGTTTTCTTTATCGACTTGGATGGGTTCAAGGAGATCAATGACACCTTCGGCCATAACATTGGTGATCTTGTGTTGAAGGAAACAGCAAATCGTTTAGCCGACAGCGTCCAAGAGAAAGATATGGTTGCCCGACTGGGCGGCGACGAGTTTCTGATTGTCTCTGAAGAACAGGGCAGTCAGAGCGCAGAATCGATTGGCAAGTTAGTTCTTGAGAATGTAAGCCAGGCGATCGAAACGGCTGAAGGTGAGGTGAAAATCAGCGCAAGCATCGGCATTGCGCTCTATCCAGACAATGGTTTGACACCCGAAGAACTTATTAAGGCTGCTGATAACGCAATGTATGGAGTCAAGAAGACGGGCAAGGGTGCCATAGCATTTGCGTGATTGCCTTTTCAGGTTTTCGCAAATAGGCCAGGACCAGTCCGGACTAAGATGACAAAGAAGTACTACTGAAACATCGCCAGAAAAGTAAGGCCTCTGAGGGTTCGGGTCTCTCCGTTTTTGCCACACAATATTTCTGACGGGCCATGGGTCAAAACGGCGTTTCTGGCGTGGTAGAATTCGCAGCCTTCTCGGTACGCGCCCGTAGCTCAGTTGGATAGAGTGCGTGGCTACGAACCACGAGGTCGGGAGTTCGAATCTCTCCGGGCGCGCCACTTCCTCCTTTGATCTTGGGGCCGGCTAAAAAAACAGGCTCCCGCAGGAGCCTGTTTTTGTGACCTTAGGTCGTTACCGGCTTAGGGCAGCCAGGATCGCCAGACAGATTCGTTGGCTTCCATCCACTCCGCCACCACTTCGTCTACATCCCGCTTGTTGACGTCGACTTCGTAAATCATCCCGGCCTGCTGATCGTTGGTCAGGCGATGTTTCTCGAGCAGTGCGACGACTTCCGGATGCTTCTCGATGGAGGCAGGGCTTCCAAACTTGAAGCATATGTCCTGCGGCCAGTTGGTCGCGGGCCATTTGGCTTCATCGTACGGAGGCAGTTCCACTTCTACGAGATCAAGTGCCGCAAAAATCCAGTGTGGAGCCCAGGCATAGGCCAGGAACGGCTCGCCGCGTTTGTATTTGGCCTGCATCTCAGCCCAATGGGCAGTTTCGGAGCCCATGTTCTGGGCATGAAAATCTACACCGAGCCCGTCCATGCGTTCCTGATCTTCACACAACCAGGCAACCTCGGGGCAGGCGATGAGGTTACCCCTGTCGCCGGATTCAAGGCTTTTGAACACGTGTTTGTACTGGTTGAGATCCTGTACGGTCTTCAGATTGGGTGCGACGGCTTCAATCCCGCGTGAGGAATCACCCTCAATCACATATCGGGGCGTGAAGTAGCCGCTGGCGCCGATGATGCCGGTGTCAGCGATGCGTACCAGTGAGCCATCACCTCCATATTCCTCAAGGTATTCCGACTTGATCGGGTTGTATGAAGGCCAGGTCTCGCAGTAAAAATCGATATCGCCTGCGCGAATCGCTTCCCAGACGCCAGGTCCGCCGGGCATGGATACGGTTTTGACCTTGTAGTCCATGTGGTTCTCAAGAACCCATTGGATTGTCCGGCAGGTAACAATCGCACCGGTCCAATCGAGATCAGGCAACACCAGACGTTTTCCTGCCTGTGCTGTAGGCCCCGAAACGAGACCGACACTCATAATGACCGCGGCAAGGGCCGCTTTAAAAGTGGATTTCACTTTATTCTCCTCCTCGTGGTTCGAGATTTCTCAATGCCGTGTTGGCATAACCGTATTTTTACCATAAACCTGCTGGGTGATTTTGGCACCCCCGGGCCAGAGCCCCCCAAAGTAGAAATGGGCCAAGCTAAGGTGCGAATCACTCCTCTGAGGCCCTCACTAAGCCTTTGGTTTAAAGGCGTTTTCGCTGACCAGATCCGGCGTTGCGTCGTCTCAGGAAAGGCCCATCGCCTCGCGCTGGGTTTTTGTCCAGGCTTGGGAGATCCGGTCCAGGATGATGGCCAGCAGGACGATGCCGAGGCCTGCCTGCAGAGATACGCCGATACTTGCGGTGCTCATACCGATGAAGACTTCGAGTCCGAGACCCTTGCCGCCAATCAACGGAGTGATGACCTCCATCGCGAGCGCCATCATGATGCCCTGATTCACACCGATCATGATGGCTGGGATTGCCATCGGAATTTTCACCTTCATCAGCGTTTGGATGACTGAAGCACCGAACGAGTGGGAAACCTCGTCGATCTCTTCAGGCAGTTCACGGATGCCAAGCGTCGTACAACGAATCAACGGAGGAATGGCGTAGATGACCGTTGCGATCACCGCAGGGATTTGACCACCACCAAACAGCATGATTACCGGCACAAGGTACACAAAAACCGGCATGGTCTGCATCGTATCCAGGATGGGTTTCAGAATCCCATCAATTGCTCGGCTATATGCGGCCATGATCCCAAGCGGCACGCCGACGACGAAGCAGATCAATACCGACACGGTGACCGTCGACAGGGTGATCATGCTGAAGGCCCATAAGTCGGTTGCCCCGATGAACAGCAGACCGACAAAAGTGATCAATGCGAGCGCGCGTCCACTCACTAGGTAGGCGACACCGACAAACAACAGGCAGGTGTACCACCAGGGTAATCCTTTCAGGAAGGTGTTCAGTGGATTGATCAGCCCGAAATAGAGACCCTTCTTGATGCCGGTAGTGATCGCATAGAAAGTCTCATTTGTGACCAGCACGTCCATATACTGGTTAACGGGCGTCCGGAAGCGATGCTCCCAGGCTTTTGGAAAGTTTGCAAAAACATCCGTATAGGCATCCAGCAGCAGCATCATTGAAATCAATACCAGACTCGCGATCAGAAAAGCATGCCGCAACAGCAATTTGTGAATCTTGATACCCATGTCGGCATCGTAGGCCCTCACCAGGGCGCATGGGAGTAAAGCGATGAGTTGGGTAACTGCGCGGCCAGCGTTCCCGATCTGACGCCACACCAGGTCGATGAGGGATTCGATATATCGGATCAGTCGGAACGTTTCGAGGGACTGAGGGAAAAGGTGAAAAATCTGGACCCTTCCCTGATCGGTGCGTTGCGGGTCCCGCCCCATCGCATAGGTAACACGATCCAGCAGAATGGCCATCAGCACGATCGCCAGGCCCCCTTCAAGCGCCTTACCCACGTTAAGGCGCTGCATGCCGCGAAGCACAATCTCGCCGAGGCCCGGGGCTCCGATAAATGTCGCGAGCACCACCAGCGCCAGCGCCATCATCACCGTCTGATTGACCCCCAACTTGATCGCGGGTACGGCAAGCGGGATCTTGACTTTAGTCAGTGATTGGATGGTTGTCGCGCCAAAAGAGGTTGCGGCTTCGCCAATGCCTACGGGCACCTGGCGGATACCAAGATTGGTGAGACGCACAATGGGCGGCAGAGCATAAATCACGGTTGCCAGGATCGCGCCGGGTGCACCGAGGCCAAACAGAAAAAATGCGGGAATGAGGTATATGTAAGCGGGGAGGGTCTGCATGGTGTCGAGGATCGGCTTGGTGATCATTTCGAGCCGATCACTCTGTGAGGCAGCAATCCCGAGCGCGATGCCGACGATTGCGCTAAACGCAATGGAGATGCACATCAGGCTAAGCGTTTCCATCGCCGCGTCCCACATATCCAGCACCAGCCATGAGCCCACGACGGCAACAGCAAAAAGCCCGAGGCGCAATCCTCCATACGCAAACGCAGGCAATACCAGCACCACCAGTACGATCTGCCATTGCGTGAAGATCAAAAGATCGACAATGTATTCATAGAACCACGTGACTCCGGCCCCCAGCGCCCGGGTGGTTGGCTGCAGGACCGGTCTCATCCATTTGTCGAATTCATTGACCTTGTCGGCAAAAGGAAAGGCGCTGATCCAGGATTCGGGAAAGACAGTCTCACCGCCCTGGATCTTCCAGATCACGAGGGAAATCAGCAGGACGACGGCTCCGGTGAACCAGTGCCGGTAGTCGGGCCACAGGCCGGACGTCAAAGTGTCCCTGGAACTCGATTCTGGATCCCGCATCAGATTTGCCTGGACTCGGTCAATCCACTAGCATATCTTCAAAGAAAACCGGCTTCAATGAGTGAAGAGATATCCTCTCCGGGCCGGAGATGAGTTCCCTCGGCGGCCTTAAGAGAAGGATTGAATGTCGGAAACGCCAAAGATTGTCTGTAACAATGTCTGGAAGATATTCGGGGCATACCCCGAGCAGACACTGAAGGATCTTGACCGCTCGTTATCCCGCGCTGAGGTCCAGGCGCAAACGGGGCATGTTATCGCGGTTAAGGACGTCTCCTTTGAGGTCAATACCGGAGAGACCTTCGTCGTCATGGGCCTGTCCGGGAGCGGAAAATCCACACTGGTCCGTTGCATCTCCCGCCTGATTGAGCCCACCGCCGGTGCGATGATTATCGACGGTGAGGACATCATGTCCTACGACCTGGCGAAACTGACTGAACTGCGACGTTTTCGCATGAGTATGGTGTTTCAGCACTTTGGGCTCTTCCCCCACCGTAAAGTCATTGACAACATTTCCTTCGGTCTTGAGATACGAGGTATGGACAAGGAGGCGCGCAAGGCGCGATCGCTTGAAGTGCTGCAGAAGGTCGGCCTTGACGGTTGGGCAGAGCATTTCCCCCGGGAACTGTCGGGCGGGATGCAGCAGCGGGTAGGCCTTGCCCGTGCCATGGCAGTTAACCCGGAAATTCTAATCTTCGACGAGCCGTTCAGTGCCCTGGATCCATTGATCCGACGTGAAATGCAGGACGAACTGCTGAGCATTCAGGCAGAAGTCCACAAAACCATGATTTTCATCACCCATGATTTTCTTGAAGCCATCAAGATGGGCGACCGTATCGCGATCATGAAAGATGGCGTTGTCGTCCAGATCGGAACGCCCGAAGAGATCGTCACGAATCCTGTCGACGACTATGTGCGCGAATTTACGGAAGATGTACCGCGCTACAAAGTGGTGAGCGTGGGCAGGGTAATGCAGGCGGTTTCGGATCCAACGCGAATCGAAAGTGCTGAGCGCATTCATCATAAAGCAAAAATCGATTCGCTAATTGATACGCTGACGAAAAGTGACGGTCCGCTGGCGGTCGTCGATGATGAGAATCGTATTGTCGGTGAAGTTACTCAAACAATGATTCTTAAAGCGATGAGCAGCCAGTCCTAGATCTGGGCGTGCCAGTGCTTAGCGCTTGCCGCGTCGGTTCTATCTCGAAGCAATCAAGTTAATGGGGAGTCATCCATGAACTTCAGTGACTATGCAGAACACGACGCGGTCGGTATTGCCCGCCTTATAAAGGCAAAAGAGGTTTCAGTTGAGGAAGTTACCGAGGTGGCAATCGACGTAGCAGAGCGGCTGAATCCGAAACTGAATGCGTTGGTGATAACCAATTTTGATAATGCCCGTGCGGCAGCAGCGGGGAAGTTGCCGGAGTCGCCCGTGTCAGGCGCCCCGTTTTATCTCAAGGATGTCAACCAGTTCACTTCAGATATGCCGACAACGTTTTCCTGCCGTTTTTTCGATGGGGTAAAACCCAAGCCGGATAGCGAACTGGTAAAACGATGGCGCGAGGCGGGGCTGGTGATTCTCGGCAAAACCAATACGCCCGAATTTGCGGAGGATTTTGTCTGTGAGCCAACGTTTCGCGGCGTGACGCTGAACCCCTGGAACCCCGAGGTCACGACCGGGGGCAGTTCCGGTGGCGCAGGGGCCGCGGTCGCATCCGGGATGGTTCCTCTGGCGCACGGTACGGATCTGGGCGGTTCGATCCGAATCCCTGCTGCCTGCTGTGGCGTATTTGGGCTCAAACCAACGACCGGCCTGAATCCCATGGGGCCGTACTTCATGGAATTCTCAAACGGATTCAATTCCGACCACGTGCTGACACGATCAGTGCGGGACAGTGCGGCAGCCCTGGACCAATCAGCAGGTCCGGTACGCGGCAGCCGGTACCATGTTCGGCCCGAAGTGGACTCGTACCTGGCCGTTCTTGACGAGAAACCGCCCAAGCTCCGCATTGGTGTATCGACCTCGACGCCGTACGGGGATTCGGTCGGCAAGCATCAGCAGGTGTCCGTAGAGAAGGTGAGTATGGCTCTGGCGGATATGGGACACGAAGTCGATGAGTATGCGTACCCTGTCGACTTGGGCCTGGGAAGCTGGATGGAAGATCTCTGGATGGTGGATGTGGTTTACGAGATTGAAAACCGGATCAAAGAGGTGGGTCGTGAACCGCTGCATGAGGAATTGGAGGCGTTAACGCATTTTGTCCGGGAGCGGGTTGCCTCTTTAAGCGCAATGGATCTCTACCGTGCCCGCCAGGGCGCGCATGAGGCCTCGATGCGGCTGATCAACTCGATGAGTGAGCTTGACCTGGTGCTGACTCCGACACTCGGCAGCGATCCGATTCCGGTCGGGTACATGGACAGCCGCACAGCGAACTTCAACATGGAAACCTGGGGGGAAAGGGGCCATGCTTTTGCGCCTTTTGCCTATATCTGCAACGTCAGCGGCCAGCCTGCAGCATCACTGCCTGTTCAGCTCAATAACGGGGAGCATCCATGTGCCGTGCAGCTGGCAGGGCACACCGGCAAAGATCATTTGATTCTTCAGGTTGCCGCTGAACTGGAAAAGGAATTCGGCTGGCATCAGTACCGGCCGCCCATTTGGGCTGGAAATCTGCAATAGGCTTAGTGCCTCGAGCACAGATCGCTGACCAAAACTTAACTCACTTGGTAAACATGAACCCGGTGGGTGATCTGGGGTTCCCCGTAGGGCATGCTGTGAAAACTCTCGGTGGTAAATGCTTCCCGCCATAATCCGGCATCGGTGAGTCTCTTTACGGCCTCGGGGTATTCGGGCTCCTGGGCGGGGTCATCCCGCAGGCTGAAGACAATTGGGGCACCCGGTTTTGCGACCCGGATCAACTCCTCAAAGCTGCCCGGAGGTGCGTGGTGCGGGGTAATCGTACCGCTGGAAATGACTGCGGCGAATGTGTTATCGGCAAAGTCGAGCTTTTCTCCGAGGGTCATCTGGCGCAGGTCGCTATAGATGCCTTTGGTGCGCGCGACCTCGAGCATGCCTTCCGAAAGATCGATTCCGGTTATGGGTCCGAAGCCCAGCATTGCGAGTGCCTCCGCCTGAATGCCGCCGCCGCATCCGGCGTCCAGGATCGGTGCGGCAGTCGAGGGGATAAAGCGGGTGGATACGGCGGCAATTACGGCAGGTATTCGATACCCCATTGCGCAAAGATCGATTTCATATTGCTTCGCCCAACTGTCGTAAGCTGCCTGTTGTTCCTCCAAAGTTTCAGCCCGGTAAGAGCGGGCTACGCCGGTTTCCTCCATGGTTTCCCTTTCAATAATCAATAATCGGAAACGAAGGATTTCGCTTGCGGTGTCACCTTAGGCAGCTGAATCGTAGATACCGTTGCGACATCATACTCAATTGCCTTGTTAGAGTCCCGAGGGCAGTTTTGCGAACCGTTCGGTTGCGATGTGCGTCATCTGATCCGGGTTTGCAAGCCAGTCGCATAGCATCTCCATCTGGTCAAAGCCCCAGAATCTTTCCGTACCCACGACAAAAGTCGGCACGCCGTAGACGCCTTCCGCAATGGCCTGCTCGGTGTTAGCCCGCAACTGCTGCTTGGCGCTTGGCGAATCCAGCTGGTCCGCCAGGTTTTCGACGCCGAGCCGATTGGCGAGCTCTTGAATGCCTGCCTCGGTATGCACCGGTGCGCCTTCGGTCCAGATGAAATCGAAGATTGCACCAACGACCTCACGCGAACTCCCGAGTGAAAGGCAAAGGCGAAGATACCCGAGCGGACTAAAAGGATGCGCCTTTGGCATCTGAAATGCCACCCCCAGGCGATCAGCCAGCCACTGGCAGTAACGGTAGGTATCGAGGCGCTTTGGGCTGATCTCAGCCGGTCCCTTATGTTCCCAGTGTTTTAAAAGGCCGGCAAAGAGGACCGGGACCATGTCGTAGTCCAGGGTTGACGGCAGACGATCGAGTCTCTTGAACTGCAGGTAAGAAAACGGTGAGACAAAGTCAAAGTACCACTTGGCTTGGGTCGGCATGGGGTAGTCCGGGTTTAGGCAAAAAATCGATCGGTCAGTAGGAGATTAACGCCTGTCTCGGGCAAAATACATCCCGGGAGGAGAAGATTTGAGACGTCATTATGCTTTCGCGGTGACAGCCCCGGTTTTCTGGAGTCTCGCCGGCGTGGTGGTGAAATCACTGGAGCAGGCGACCGAATGGCAGATTAATTTCTACCGCTGTGCTTCGCTTGCGCTCTTTGTGGCCATAGTGACCCTCATCCGCTACCGGCGCTCGACTGTTGCGGTGCTCAGGGCAGGTGGTGTCAAGGTTCTGGTCGCCGGGACGCTTTTGAGCGGTGCGATGCTCTGCAACGTCATTGCACTTAAGTATACGACGGTAGCGGTGGCGGTATTCGTTATGGCTGCGGCTCCCATTTTTGCCGCTTTACTCGGCCGGGTATTTCTGGGTGAGCAGGTGATTGCGCGGGTCTGGGTGAGCATCGCGATGGCCGTTATTGGAATCGGCATCATGGTGGGGGGCCGGTTGCACATTGGCGACAGGTTTGGTGTGGCAGTGGCGGTGCTGGGTATTCTATTTTTCGGTGTCTACGCGGTAAGCCTGCGAGCCGGCAAGAATATCGACATGACGCCGGCAGTCCTGTACGGCGGGATTATTGGAACGCTGATCAGTATGTCAGTGAGCATGGGTACCGGTGTTGGCCTCGTGATTCCTCTGATCGAGGTATTATGGTGTTCATTGCTGGGCGTGGTGCAACTGGGCCTTGGCAGCGTACTCTTTGCCCTTGCAGCACAGGGCGTGCCGGCGGTTCAGCTGACTCTCTTTGCGTTGGGTGAGCCCTTACTGGCGCCGGTCTGGGTATGGCTGACGCTGGGCGATGTGCCGACGGCCGCTACACTGACCGGCGGTGCGATTCTGTTCGCCGCGCTTGCTCTGCAGATATCTGCCGCAAAAAAATAACAGAGCAGGCTTAGCGAGAGCCCCGTGGCCGTCGCATCCATAAGTGCAGAAAGCAGGCCGCTGATATTCCCGAAGCGCCAAACAGCATACACATCACCAGAATCTGGTAGCGTGCCGCAATCAGCGGAGAAACGCCCGAGAGCACCTGCCCGGTCATCATCCCGGGCAGGGAAACCAGTCCGACCGCCATCAGAGAATTCACCAGGGGGATCATCGCCGCCTGCATCCCGATATGGCGGGCTTCTTCCGGATGGTGCCCGTTATCGAGTTCAGCCTGATAGCGCTCCGCGGCAATACTGACGGCGTTCATGGCATTGGCGAAAATCATTCCTGCCAGCGGGATAAGGTATCGGGGCGCATACCAGGGCTCCACATCGATCACGAACTGGGTGGTCAGGATAAGTACAGGAAGGCCGCCGGCGGTAATGGAAATGAGTGAGATCCAGTAGAGGCCAGGCCGGGATTTGCCCAGCGGGCGAAGCGCAATCCAGCTGGAGACCGTGATCATGACAAAAAGCACCCCGAATACCAGCAGCGGACTGTCAGACTCGAAAAGAAAGACCAGCACGTAGCCGACGGCGAGCAGTTGCACCACCATCCGGCTAAGCCCATAGAGGGTGTCCCGCGAGGCCAGTGACCATCGCCATTGAATGACGACAACGATCGCAACGGGAATAAAGATCAGCGCGAGTTGCGCCAGAGGAATCTGACCGATACTCACGCGGGCGCCCTCATAAAGCGTGATCCACGTGACACAGGCGTTTTAAAGAAACCCCGTCTGTCGGCAGCGGTGCCTTCAGATTCCCGGGAGTGGGGATCAGACCTTCTTCTTGGGGATGGTCCTGAGATTGAGATCTTCGATCAGGGTTGCGCAATATTGGGTGACTTCGCGCTTGGTACCCTGACGGTAGCCGGTCACCGACGAAACCGAGTTAGCCACAACGTAGCGATAGCAGCTGCCGTCCGAGCCGCCGCTCGGCAGTTCCGCCTTCTCGATCTGGACCACGTGGTAGCAAAGATGAGAAAACTCTTCATAGTTGAGAACCGGGTCAGCTTTCTTCATGGGTATCCTGGACTGAGCAGTAACGGCATGCGCTGGGGAGCGCTGCAGGCTGTGGTATCGATACCGCGAGGAGCGGTCACACAGGCCTTGCGCCAAGGCAATAGGAAATTATACCATAATTTTCAATATTTAACGACGCGCCACGGTGTTGGCACGCTGATGAAACAGGGCTTGTGGCAGGGTGCTGGATCGCCGTCAGGCGACGGCCGTCAGCGGTTGACTTTATGGATTGCCCGACCGTGGGATGCCAGTGCTGCCTCGTGTACCACTTCGGCGAGCATCGGATGGGCATGCACGGTCCGCGCGAGACCTTCTGTGCTCGCCTCCACCGACATAGCCAGGACGGCCTCGTTGATCAATTCACAGACTTGAGCACCGATCATGGGCACAGTCGATATTTTCATCCTGTTCTATGGTTTGATATCGGACGCTGCAGCCGTCGTTTGTCGAGATCACTTCGGTTACCTGATATCACAGCCGGATATCGGGCCACGGGGGTTTCCTCATCCGCCCGTGTCCGTTAGAGTACGACCGCCAACAAAAGTGCCTATCTGATAAGGGGCATCCAGTTTATAGTGGGTAACGAACGCGTCCGTAGAGAATACCTCAGCGAGGACGAGGACCTCTCGCAACAACAGTATTTCGGGGAGCGGGTTGTCACCACAGTCCGTTTTTCTACCGACCCACGAGACATCGGCTGGGTGCGCGAAAACGTACCCTGTCAGGCAGCTTGCCCGGCCGACACCAATATCCCTGGTTATATCCGCACCATAGTTGAGGGCCGCTACGGCCGGTCCTACGAACTCAACCGCATTGCCAATATCCTGCCCGGCGTACTCGGACGGATATGCTCCCGGCCCTGCGAGCCAGTCTGCCGCCACGGCTGGCCAGGTAACGGCAAACCAGTAAGCATCTGTCACCTGAAGCGATCAGCCGCTACTCTCAAGACCGAGAGTCACCGGATCAGTGAGCACCTCTATACCCCGACCGGTCGGCGGGTTGCGATCGTT
>CEPS01013664.1_pt1 | contig 19183 bp, 15 predicted proteins | sample 530401 | NCBI WGS metagenome assembly CEPS01 (sample SAMEA2620035, study PRJEB7988) | marine metagenome | biome: marine biome (ENVO:00000447); feature: mesopelagic zone (ENVO:00000213) & marine oxygen minimum zone (ENVO:01000065); material: "saline water (ENVO:00002010), including plankton... | reverse complement strand
TAGTGATAGAGTTAAGATCATCGGGATAACGGGGCTAAAACCCAATCCGAAACACTCTTCTCCGCACTGTGATCTGAGGAGAGGACCCAAGACAGACGATATGCCCAACAATTTTTGAGACCTTGGGAATTGAGCTGCTGATCGTCTTCATCCCTCCCGGTTTTGGTCTTTCGGTTATCGCCAGTCAAACATAGCAATGGACAAGCGCTACACCTTACTTCGCAAAGCGCTCGACAAGAGCTTCTCAAAGCTCCAATTGATCGATGATCCACTGCTCTGCACCACCTATGGAACGGATGCCAGTTTCTACCGCCTGACTCCCCAGCTGATCGTACGAATCTGCAACGAGTCCGAGGTGATCGAACTGCTGAGGCAGGCCAGCAATCACCAGACCCCGGTGACCTTTCGTGCTGCCGGAACCAGTCTATCCGGTCAGGCCGTGAGTGACTCTGTGCTCGCTGTTCTTGAAGGCAACCACTGGCTTGACTATGAGATTCTCCAACAGGGGGCGGCCATTCGTCTGCAGCCCGGGATCATCGGTTCGCAGGCCAACCACTACCTATCACCCCTGGGGCGCAAGATTGGTCCCGACCCAGCATCGATCACCAGTTGCAAGATCGGTGGAATTGCCGCCAACAATGCATCCGGTATGTGTTGTGGTATCGACCAAAACAGCTACAAGACCGTACAGTCGATGCGCCTCATTTTTGCTGATGGCAGCCTGCTCGACACCGGCAGTGAGGAGAGCCGCAAAGCTTTTCAGTCCAGCCACTCCGCCCTTTTGGATCGACTCAGCGAACTCTGCAACAAGATTCGGCTCAATGCGCCATTGGCAGAGAGGATTCGCAACAAATACAAAATCAAGAACACTACCGGTTACAGCCTCAACGCCCTGGTCGATTATGATGACCCGTTTGAGATCCTCCAGCACCTGATGATCGGATCGGAAGGAACACTGGGATTTATCTCTGAGATCACCTACCGTACGGTGCCAGAGTACCGTGATAAGGCCAGTGCACTGGTCCTGTTCCCGACCGTCAGCACTGCCTGTCACGCCGTCCCCAGGCTGAAAAAACTGCCCGTTGAAGCCGTTGAGATGATGGACCGTGCAGCCCTTCATTCGATCGAGCATAACCCGGGGGTAGATCCTGCAATTCAGCAACTGCCGGATCAGGCCACCGCCCTGCTGATTGAGACCCGTGCAAAAGATGCGGTTGAACTGCAGCAGAAGATCCAGACCATTGAACTCGCCCTCTCTGCCGAGGAGACACTGGGTGGCATCCACTTCACGGATCAACCCGCTGAATTTGAACAGCTCTGGAAGATTCGCAAGGGAATGTTCCCCTCAGTGGGGGCGATGCGTGCCAGCGGAACAACGGTTGTCATTGAAGACATCGCCTTCCCTATCGACCATCTGGCGGAGGGAACCGAGGCACTGCAGGAACTTTTCCAGACCCACGGATACGATGACGCCATCATTTTCGGCCACGCACTGGAGGGTAACCTCCACTTCGTGATTACGCCGGCGTTCAACATCCCTGCCGAGGTGGAACGCTATCACCATTTCATGGATGCGCTGAGCGAGATGGTAGTAAAGCGCTTTGATGGCTCTCTCAAGGCAGAACACAGTACCGGGCGCAATATGGCCCCCTACGTCGAACTTGAGTGGGGTCCTGAGGCCTACCAGCTGATGCAGGAGATCAAGCAGCTGTTTGATCCCACCGAATTGCTCAATCCCGGCGTGATCCTTAATGAGGATCCAACTATCCACATCAAGAACCTGAAGCCGATGCCGGCGGTCAATCCATTAATCGATCGCTGTATTGAGTGCGGCTTTTGTGAACCGATCTGCCCGTCGCGCAACCTCAGTCTGACCCCACGGCAGCGCATCGTGATCCAGCGCGAATTGAAACATCAGCAGCTCACCGGCAATCAGGAAACAACACTTCCGGATAATTTCAAATGGATGACTCTGGATACCTGTGCCGCAGATGGGCTCTGTGCAACCCTCTGCCCGGTTGGAATTAACACCGGAGAGATGGTACTGCAACAGCGTGCCGAGCAGTTTCCTGCCCGCGGTCACCGCATCGCCCGCTTGGCCAATGATCACTTCAAGACCCTTACCCGGGCAACCCGTTTTGGCCTTCAGGCCGCCCATTGGGTTGCCCGCCTCACCGGGACCGCCCCTGTGGAGTGGGTAAGCGGTGCGCTCACTAAAATCAGTCGCAACCGGATACCAAGCTGGCATCGCTGGATGCCGCGAGGAGCCAGTGCAATCAAGCCAAATGATGAGTCAACCAGCCATGCTGCCAAAGCCGTCTACTTCAGCGCCTGTGTTACTCAGATGATGGGCAGTGCCAGTAGCGATCAAGAGCAACCGCAGGGGCTCAATCAGGTGATCGTCTCCCTGTTTGAAAAGGCGGGAACCACCATGATCACCCTCCCCAGTGACGACGCTCACTGCTGTGGGATGCCCTTTAACAGCAAAGGGGCGGTTGAGGATGCAGACCAACGCCTGCGCCAACTGGAGGAGACCCTGTGGGAGTGTTCCGAACAGGGCAAACTGCCAATCCTCTGTGATACCAGCCCCTGCACGGCAAGAATGGTTGATGGCTTCAGCCGCCCAATGACACTGTTGGAACCGGTCGGCTTTGCGCTCAAAGAGCTGGTTCCCCGTATGGAGCGAATCGAGCAGATCGACAAGATGACACTCTTTATCCCCTGCAGTGCCCGCAAAATGGGGCTGAAACCCGACTTTCTTCAACTCGCCTCGCTCTGTGCCAAAGAGGTGTTCCTGCCGGAAGAGGAGGGCTGCTGCGGATTCTCCGGCGACAAGGGATTTACCATACCGGAGCTGAACGCCGCCTCCCTCTCGCGTCTGAAGCAACAGCTCCCCTCAGGCTGTGAACAGGGCTATTCCACCAGTCGTACCTGCGAGATTGGTCTCTCGCGCCACACCCAGATCCACTATCGTTCGATCCTCTATCTGGTCGACCGCTGCTTCAGATAACCCTAAGCGCTCGCTCATTCGACCCATCAAGCTCTGGTGAGTGATCAGGGATTGCTATCATCGGAAACACCCGATTCATCCTGATCCTGTAAAACCCCTGAAATTCCCGTTAGCATCAGTCGGTATAGTAATCACAGCCGCGGCGTCCGTATTCATAATCAAGGACCAGAATCAAGCTGTCCGGATGCACCTGTTTCATCCCCCTTCCTCGAACGATTTGACTCTGATCTGCCCTTTTCAGGGGCCGAACAAGAAGCCATATAACTAATTATTATTCTTAAATGCGTATTCATTATTTTAATTGTCCTCGAAATCACTCTAGAGTGGCCCTCCAAATCTGTCTTGCCACCCTAATTTGGCACCCACTTTATATTGAGGAACAACTTGATGAGCATTTCCATCCTAGACATTGAACGTCTGGCCGCCAATTATGCTGGCCGTTCTCCTGAAGAGGTCATCAGCCTGGCCCTGAAGACTATCGATAACATCGCCATCTCATTCAGCGGTGCCGAGGACGTAGTGCTCATCGACATGGCTGTTAAGACCAACCCTGATGTTAAAGTCTTCTCTCTGGATACCGGCCGTCTTCATCCTGAGACCTATCGCTATCTTGATCAGGTTCGTAAACACTACGGCATTCAACTGGAGGTCGTCTTTCCTGAGTCTGCCGCGGTTGAGGCCCTGGTATTAGAAAAATCCTTGTACAGCTTCCTTGAAGATGGCCATAAAGAGTGCTGTGGTGTACGTAAGGTTGCTCCACTGCGCCGCAAGCTGGCCACCCTAGATGGTTGGATCACCGGACAGCGTCGTGACCAGAGTGTTGGCACTCGTACCGACATCCCCGTTCTTCAAGATGACCCTTCCTTCTCAACTGCTGACAACAAGCTGGTGAAATTCAACCCACTGGCCAACTGGAGCAGTGCACAGGTATGGGATTACATCCGCACCAACGAAGTGCCCTATAACGAGCTGCATGTAAAAGGCTTCACCAGCATCGGCTGCGAGCCCTGCACCCGCGCCGTACTGCCGAACCAGCATGAGCGAGAAGGTCGCTGGTGGTGGGAAGATGCCGCTGCCAAAGAGTGTGGTCTGCATTCCGGTAATACCGAAGCCGTTCAAAAAGCAGCACACTACTGGCCTTGGTAACAGCCAATGAAGGCACTGTTAGACATTACGCCAGAACCAGCATTCGTTAACAGCGTTACACCCTAGTTTGATTGTATTGTGGACCCTCTATTTGCCATTGTTGGTTTTCTAGTCGGCTTGTGTGTTGGCCTGACGGGTGTTGGCGGCGGCGCACTGATGACGCCCATCCTGATATTGGTATTTGGTCTCCCCATGACCCTGGCTGTGGGTACCGATCTGTGCTTTGCGTCTGTCACCAAGGCCTGTGGGGTCTGGTTTCATCGACGGAAAGGTAATGTTCGCTGGCATCTGGTGGGACGCCTGGCTCTCGGCAGCATCCCAGCCACACTGATTACAGTCTATCTGCTGGATAGCCTTGAACCTGATGGGATCCTTGAGACTGTTATCAGCTATACCTTGAGCGCCATGCTGGTGATCACCTCACTGGTGCTCTTAATGAAGGAGCGTATTCAGAGACGGGTCTCTCTGAAAGAGCCAGAAAGGAACCACTGGATACACCAGCACCGTGACAATCTGCTGACGCTGTTGGGTGCGATGCTCGGCGTGCTGGTAACGCTCTCTTCGGTAGGCGCTGGCGCACTGACTGCTGTCATTTTATTCCTGCTCTATCCACGGATGCCGGTGGTGGCTGTGGTGGGAACAGATCTGGCTCATGCTGTTCCATTGGCAGCACTGGCCGGCTTTGGCCATTTTGAGCTCGGCAATGTCGACATCGCACTACTTGGCAGCCTGTTATTAGGCTCGATTCCCGGAGCCGCTATTGGTAGCCAACTGGGGTTCTATCTGCCTGAGCATATTTTGCGGCGAGGGCTTGCTGGAATACTGCTGTTAACCGGTCTCAAATTCGCTTTTTGAGTACTGATTTTTAACCTATTGGAGTTACTCGCATGACTGATGGACTAAACCCGCTGATCAATTTAAACGATCTCGATGAGTATGAACAGCACCTGCAATCTTTGCAGCAGGGGTTGCTTGATCCACACCGGTTTGTCGGCATTCGCCTCAATCTCGGCATCTATGCTCAGCGTCAAGACGGAATGTGCATGGTCAGGGCAAAACTGCCTGGTGGCCGTTTGACGCCCCGCCAACTGCTCGGTTTTGCTGAAGGTGCTGAGCATTACTCAGCCACCGACAGTGTGCACCTCACCACGCGTCAGGATATTCAGTTCCATTTTGTCGCCCTGGAGCAGACTCCTAAGCTACAGCATCACCTGGCAGCTCATAACATCGCCACCCGTGAAGCCGGTGGCAACACAGTACGCAACATCACTGGCTGTGCTCTGTCAGGAGCCTGCCCGGGTGAGAACGTTGATATCACCCCCTACGTCGAGAAGACCTCGCAGTATTTTGTGCGCCACCCACTGACCCAGGCCCTACCACGCAAATTTAAAATCAGCTTCTCCGGTTGTGCTTCAGACTGCGCCAATGGCTTGGTCCATGATTTGGGTATCGTCGCCACACAACAAGACGGCGAGCCAGGCTTTCGTCTGCTGGCCGGTGGTGGCTTGGGCAGTAAGCCCATGGAAGCGATCGAGCTGCGTCGCTTTGTACCCGAAGCATTATTGATTCCAGCTGTTGAGGCTGTATTGGCTCTGCATGACAAGTACTCAGACCGAAAGCGTCGGATGCGTTCACGCATCAAGTTTGTGGTTGCCGACAAGGGTGCCGAAGAGTTTGGCAAACTGTTTGATAAAGAATTTGAGCGTACCACCAGTGCCTTCAGCCCAGAGGATGCCCCTTTGGCAGAGTGGCGCCAGCCATCGCCACAGCCTGACAACTATGCTTTGGCCCTGCGGGGTCCGGTGGAGCAGCACCAGGAGGGCCTAGTGGTTTTACCGATCCATGTACCGTACGGTAAACTCTTGCTGGCACAATTGCGTGATCTGGCAGACCTGATGACCCATGAGGGCCTGACCGAGCTGCGGGCCACCACTGATCAAAACCTCTGCCTGTTCAATATCCCTGCTGATCGCCTGGCGCACATTACCGCCGCACTTGAGAAGATGGATCTCAAACCACCGAAGTGCGGTGATCGGGTTGTCTCTTGCCCCGGCACCTCTACCTGCCCGATGGGGATCACGGCATCCCGAGAGATTGCATCGCGCCTGAGTGGTGGTGTGAGTGACTTGGCGGTACGTATTAATGGCTGTCAGAACGCCTGCGCCAATGCCAACATCTCTGACATAGGCCTTTATGGAAAGGGCCGTCGCCATCACGGCAAACTGGTCCCAAGCTATACCCTGCTCCTAGGTGGAGATGGCAGTAGTAACGGCGGCAGCCTCGGAATCAAAGGTCCGGATATCCCGGCCGTGCGTACCCCTATGGCAGTACAGCTTATCCATGACCGCTATCATGCCGATAGCAAAAAGGATGAGTCATTCCGCCAATGGGCACGGCGTGAAGGTAAAGAGTATTTTGACAACCTGTTGAGCAGCCTGAGTACAGTAGGCCCCATGGAACTCTTCTTCCTGGTGCGTGAATATGGTGACAGCAGAGTATTCAAGGTGGAAGCTCAGGGTATTGGCGAATGCGCCGGCACCCAGGCGGCCCCTGCAGACAAGCTGCTGTTGGACGCCCGTTATGAGTCTGAGCTGAGTACGGCATTTGCTGCCAAGAACAAGTACACAGAAGCGGCAGAGTGTGTGGACGGCCAGATCTTACTAAGTGGACGCTCCCTGCTGGCAGCTATCCAGGATGATCGCCACTTGAGTGAATTTAATGCCCTACAGCTGGCGCTTAAAGAGCACTATGCTGCGGAAACAGCCCTGCTGGATGGGCTTGAGCGCCTCTGCAACCAACACCGGTCGTTCACTGATAATCCCGATGAGTTGCAGTACCCTGCTCTCGCCGAAGCGGCCAACGCCTGGACGGCATTAGTCCAGAAATGTTTAGATCACATCCATGCCGCAGTCCATACTGAAGAGCTGAAGCGTTCAGGGACAGACGGGTAAAACGATTCTTTGCCCCTACCTAAGCGTAGGGGCAAATTATCTGTAACACAGAGAGGACAGCGCGGAGCATCGAGGATGCCGGCCGGCACACCCGAAAACCGGTCAGCTATGCACTTTCATACAGCCTCGTAAGGACAAACTCGTTGTGACCAAGGGCCTCTGCTGCCGTATTGCGGCCATTGGCGGTACGGAGTGTCATCTCCAACAGGGCATCACCCGCTTCATCCGGTGACATCTCCCTGCTCAGCAGGCCGGAGACATCCACATCGACATGCTCGGACATGGTCCGTATGGTTCTTGGGTTTGCGCAGATCTTGATGACAGGAACAATCGGGTTGCCAATGATATTGCCCTGCCCGGTGGGAAACAGGTGTACCGCATACCCGGCTGCCCCGCACAACGTCACCATCTCAGCTGCCGCTGATGAAGAATCCATAAACCACAGCCCCGGACCGGTTGGCTCTTCGGCCTTATCCAGCACACCATCAACAACGCACTTTTTGCCGATCTTGGTGATGTTGCCGAGGGCCTTCTCTTCAATAGTGGTCAACCCCCCCGCAATATTACCTTTGGTCGGCTGTGAATCAGACAGATCACTGGTCTTGTGTCGCTCGATCATCTCCTGATAACGATTGAACATGAACATGAACTGGTCACGCACCTCATCATTGCGACAACGTTCGGCAATCAGATGCTCCCCTCCCGTCACTTCAGAAGTTTCACCAAACAGCAGCGTATTGCCTTGCTCATAGAGCTTATCAAAAGCGTTGCCCACGGTTGGATTGGAACCACACCCGGAGGTGGTGTCTGACTCTCCACATTTGGTCGAAACCCACAGCTCCTTGACCGGCGCTTCTTGCCGCTGCAGCTCAGTGGCCCAGTGGACATACTCTTTTGCCGCCTTGGAAGCGCGCATTATGGTGTCGTGGTCACCATGGAGCTCAATCCCGAAACCGGTGACAGGCTTACCCGTCCTGGCAATCCCTTCCACCACCTTCTGGGTCCAGCCCTCTTCAATCCCGATAACCACAACAGCCGCTACATTGGGGTTGGCCCCGGTACCAATCAGGGTGCGGAAATGCAGATCAAGATCGGCACCAAACTGCAGGCGGCCGTAGGGATGCGGCAGGGCCATTGTCCCCTTGATGTTGTTCCCTACTGCCTCAGCCGCAGCGTTGGAAATATCATCAATCGGCAGAATGATGACGTGGTTACGGACACCCATGCGGCCGTTTTCGCGCCGGTAGCCCCGGAAGGTTGCGTTGTTTAGATCCAGTGACATAACGAATACTCCAAAAAAATAGATTTGATGTGGTTAACCGGCTGCTTACCAGCGCTTGGTCTTGATATTGTGGACATGGGCATGCTCTCCCGTTCCGATGTCTGCCACTACACGGCCAATATCCACCCCGTACTTGATAACAGTGTCACCTTCAGCCAATGGACAAATTGCCAGCTTGTGTCCGATCGGAATGTCGCTGGCCGCCTTGAAAGCAACCTCCTTATCCTGATCCATAATCCAGCCGGTCATCTCATCACCTGCCTTTACTCCTTCTACTACCACGACCCCTACTGAGTCGTTTTCATCATGCACAACAAAATGAATCATCTGTCTCTCCAAATTCATATGGTGGGTTAATCAATAATAGGGGGTTAGTATAATCTTCGCAGCCGATGTCTGCCCCTTGGACAGGTCGGCAAAAGCGCTAACCCCTTCGCTCGGTGGGCGTTGCCGGTATATCCCATTGCTTTCATCTTGCTCTCTACTTTGCAGTAAAACCACCATCGACAGGGATTACCTGTCCGGTGATGTAATTGGAAGCCGCCGAGGCAAGAAATACTGTGACACCATCCAGATCTTCCAACTCACCGTTGCGACCGATTGCGGTCATCTCAGCATTGTGTTTGAGCAGGTCTGGATTGTCATAAACCTTTTTGGTCATTGCAGTTGGGAAGAATCCCGGTGCAATGGCATTGGCCATCACCCCGTCAGCCGACCAGCACTCAGCCATCGCCCGAGTCAGTTGGGCGATGCCGCCCTTGGATACACCATAGGGGAAGCTGTTGGCAAAAGCCCGGAAGGACTGGAGTGAGGCGACATTGATGATATGACCACCACCCTTCTCTTTCATCCCTGGCACGCAGTGCCGGGCAAGAAAGAAGGGGGTCGACAAATTGATGTTGAGGGTGAGATCCCAGGTCTCATCGGTAATCTGATCATAAGGCTGGCGCAGATTGACCCCCGCAGCATTGGTCAGGATATCCGGAGCACCAAAAATGGCAGTGGCCTGATCTACCAGATTGCCCAAATTTGAACGGTCGAGCAGGTCTGCTACAAGGGTGGCCGAGCGACCACCAGCGGAATTGATCTGTGCGGGGCATCAGCCAATCCCTCTTCATCCCGACCAACCAGGACCACATCTGCACCGCCCTGTGACAGTGCCCAGGCCATACGGCGTCCAATCCCGGATGAACCGCCGGTACACAGCGCAACGCTTCCGGTCAGATCAAACATCTGTCTTGTGGTCTCATGCATCAATACAGCCCCAGAATTCGAAAGCCTGGTAATTGAACATTGAAAGGAGGGTGTTGGATATTAGCATCCATCACCATCCACCGATTAATAGCCCAGATTGAATGTCTCATTTGGGAAATATTTAGCCAAACGGTCATCACCGGTGCGGGCATGGCCCTCCATCCCCTCTTGACGGGAGAGACGTGCCGCCGCCGCCGCTACTTCACGGGTAGCCGCCATGCTCTGGCGCTGATAGGTCACGACCTTGATGAATTTGGAGGCACTCAAACCGCCGGTATAACGACCCGCACCCTTGGTAGGCAATATGTGATTGGTGCCTGAGCACTTGTCACCAAAGGCTACGGTAGCCTCTTCACCGACAAACAAAGAGCCGTAGTTTTTCAGCCGGCCCAGCCACCAATCGAGGTCTTCAGCCTGCACCTCCAGATGCTCTCCGGCGTACTGATCACTGATGGCGGCTATTTCCTCACGGGTATCACACAACACCACTTCACCATAGTCTCTCCAGGATGCCGTTGCGGCCTTGCGCTGAATCTCGGGAAGGGCATCGATGTATCCTGGAACCCTGGCAATCACCGCATCGGCGAGATCACGACTATCGGTGAACAGCCAGACCGGGGAATCGATTCCATGTTCGGCCTGACCGACCAGGTCGCAGGCCACAATTTCAGGATCCGCCGTTTTATCCGCAATGATCGCAATTTCGGTTGGGCCGGCGAACAGGTCGATTCCCACGCGGCCAAACAGTAGGCGTTTGGCCTCAGCTACAAAACGATTGCCCGGGCCAACCAGAATATCAGCAGACTTGCCCGTGAACAGTCCATACGCCATCGCGGCAATACCCTGCACGCCCCCCATTGCAAGGATAGTGTCTGCACCGCACAGGTCCATGGCATAGAGAATGGCCGGGTGAACCCCCTCTTCCCCATGAGGAACTGAACTGGCAATTACGTTTTCGACACCGGCCACTTTGGCTGTGGCCACACTCATAATGGCAGAGGCAATGTGTGCATAACGGCCACCTGGGACATAACAGCCCGCAGTTGCAATCGGTATCAGCTTTTGGCCGGCAAACAGGCCGGGGCTCAGCTCTACCTCGAACTCGCTCATGCTGTCGCGCTGATGTTTGGCAAAGCTACTGACACGATCGTAGGCAAACTGAATGTCGTCTTGTAACTGCTGTGGAATCTTCTCTTTGGCACTATCAATCTCATCGCGGGTCACAACCGGACTTCCCTGAGTCCAGCCATCCAGTTGCTTGGCGTACTCCAGGGCCTTTTCTTCACCACCCGCCTCAATCTCACGCAGCATCTCGGTGACGACATCACGGGTATTATCTTCCTCTGTGGATGAGGTTTTTCCTGCTCTTTTTATATATTCAATGGCCATTTCTCATTATCTCTTCATCAATAATCGTTATCGTTGATCGAGCATCAAACAGTATTGTAAGCGCTTACATAGATACTAGGGGGGCAGGATGTAAATAACCAGAAGAAACCTGAGCCAATAAGCATACTCCTGTATGTGATGAGCGTCTCATATGCCACAAACTGCCGCAGTGAACTGGCAATCAACAACTAATTGAGAGTGTGGAGAGAAGGAGATTTGTTGAACCAACAACTTGACTAAAGTCGTTGATCTGCCGTACCGTCGGCGCGCTATATAGACTTCATGTAGCAGCGCGCCAGAAGGGATTCAAACCCCTGATCCAGGCCTGCGGAAAGCAACTCTCACTGCAAGCAAATTACCACTCACAGGTTTATGGAAAATACAGATGTCCTCATTGTTGGAGCCGGGGTTTCCGGTTTAAGTGCCGCCCATTTTCTCAGGAAAATGGCCCCCGGGCTGAACGTTGTCCTCCTGGAAAAGAGCCAGAGGGTGGGTGGGGCGATACGCTCCCATCGGGAACAGGGCTTTCTGGCGGAATGGGGGCCCCATGGTTTTCTTGATAACGCCCCGGCCAGTCAGGAACTTCTCCAAGACACCGGGCTTGAGGCCGAGGTCAAGAAGGCCCCTCTGGCTGATTTTCATCGTTACCTCTGTCATGGGGGAAAGCTGGTTCAGATTCCGCAAAAGCCCCTGAGGGCGCTTACCACCCCTCTTCTTTCTCCGGCCGCCAAATTTCGCATTCTGGCCGATCTCTGGATCAGGCCCCTGGCCGAGGATCAGACCATTGGCCAATGGGCCGGCCGTCGTTTTGGAAAAAGGGTTCTGCCCTTGGTTGATGCGGCGATTAGCGGCAGTTTTTCCGGCGATTTCAACCGCCTGAGTATTGATGCAGTGATGCCGGGGCTCCGGCAGCTGGAACACCAATATGGCTCAGTCCTTAAAGGGGTGCTGAGCCGGGCCCGGCAGCAGAAGAACGACCCGAAAAAAGGCCTGCCGGCCATGATTAATTTTTCCCAGGGCCTGGAAAGAGTGGTGACGGTCCTGGCCAGAGACCTGGATATTCGACTGCAAACGCCGGTAGAGAAACTGGAGCGAACGGCTGAGTGCTGGCAGCTTGCTACCCGAGAGGACCTTTTCTCGGCCCGGGAACTGGTCATGGCCCTGCCGGTCAACGGGAGCCTGGGGCTTCTGGCCGCCCTGGCTCCGCCGCCGGTGGAGCGGGTTCCGGTCTCCCGGATCTATAATGTGGTCCTGGGATTCTCCGATGAGGGGGTGATTCCCCCTGGCTTTGGTTATCTGGCGCCGGAATGTGAACAGCGCTTCACCCTTGGCGCCATGTTCTCTTCCCGGATGTTCCCGGCCCGGGCCCCGGCAGGCGGTGTCCTGATCGAGGCCTTGGTGGGGGGGCGGCGCCATCCGGAAAGGCTGGAGCTGGATGATGCCGAAATCATTACAAGGGTCCGCCAGGACCTGGCCGAACTCCTTGACCTTCCACAGGAACCCTTATTGGCCCGGGTTCTGCGACCGGAGGGTGGCATCCCCCAGTTGGAAATGGATCACCCGGCGGTTCTGGCCTATCGCCGAAAACTTGAAGAGCAGGCGGGGCTGCACATCTGTGGTTTTGGCTGGGACGGGATCGGGATCAATGACATGACCCGGGCCGCGCGAAAGGCTGCGGTTGATATTGCCCAGGGATCCCGGGGGGAAGAGAAGGCCGAGGTTAAACCGGTTTATTTTTAGCTGTACTGTTTCGCCGGCTTATCGGCCAGAGATCCACCCGACCCCGAACACGGGTGCTACGAACAGGTCAATTGGACGGGCTGTATCTCAGCAATCTGTTTGAAAATTTAAATTCACCGACCCATAAAATATTGCTGACGACACCGTCAATTCCGGGGCGCTCAGTACTCGGGAATTAAGTCCGGCAGCCACGTCGTGATCACTGGGAAATACCAGAGAATAACCAGGCCGACCACCTGAATGACGACAAAAGGTGCGACCCCACGGTAAAGGTCGCCGGTCGTTACTGACGGAGGGGCAACTCCACGCAAATAAAAGAGGGCAAAACCGAACGGCGGGGTAATAAACGAGGTCTGCAGATTGACGGCAATCAGAATGGTGATCCATTCAGGCGGCATCAGCGTGGGATCCGCAGCATAGATGACCGGACCGACAATAGGGATGACGATGAAAATAATTTCGATGAAGTCCAGCACGAAACCAAGCAGGAACAACACCGCCATTACTGCGATGAGAAGCATCCTGGGATCTTCAAAAGACCGCAGAAATTCCTGGATGTAATGCTCTCCACCGAAACTGCGCACTACCAGACTCAGGAAGAGACTGCCGATCAGGATAACAAAGACCATTGATGTCACTTTGGTGGTCTCCTGCACCACCTGTCGCATAACACCATCGCGCATGAGCACCCAGCAGGCATAGAGCAACCCAAAAAATGCGATGTGGAAGGCAACAAGGCCAAGAAAGATGGCCAACCCATTCTCAAAGTAGATGTCCTGCATGGTCATTCGCAGGTCAAAGTTACCCCTCAACAGGAGCATGATAACGATGCCCAGAGAGGCCCAAAGCAGGATGCGGCTGCCGCCTTGCTCTTCTTTCAGTTTGCGGGTGGCTGCGAGCATGATCGCACCGGTAGCACCGAGTCCTGCGGCCGCTGTCGGGTTTGTGACCCCGCCGAGAATTGATCCCAGGACGGCAACAATCAGTATGACCGGGGGAGAGATTACCCGTAGCGAATCGATCTCCATCAACCGCCTGAACACATGGCCCAGGGCATAAATGACAACCCCGGCGGGCAACGCAAAATAGAGGAAACGCATTCCGGGAGAATGCTCTGGACTAACAACGAGCCAATCAACCGCGACCATCAGCAACAAGCCGCCCAGGCCGATCAGCACCGGCCGAGGTGGAAAGTGTGGGCGCACAGTCAACACCAGAAAGTGGAGCAGGCCAATGAGTACGCACAGCACCATTGTGCCATGCGCTATGGGTGGGGCTGACCCACCCTCGGTGACGAACTGCGAGCCGACAATCCCCGCTTGTACAAGCAATACCCACGACAAGACCAGCAGAATCGGCGGGCCCATGATGGCCCCGAAAACCAGATACAGATTCCCCTTGTAGTGATCACGCAGCTTGTAATCCTTTTTATTCAGGCTGGAAACCGGTGGTGCACTGGAAGGCCTCAGCAGAGCATAACCAAACGCATAGACGGCATAAAGCAACGCCAGGACCAAGCCCGGCACAAATGCTGCCTTGAACAGGGTTCCGGTGGATACCACCGCCGCCTCACCAAGCATCTCCATAACCGTGATGCCCAGTTCTTTTGCTCTTGATTCCTGGCCGATCGCGTACATATCACCTACGATCGACCCCAGCAGTACCAGCACGATGGAGGGCGGAATGATCTGGCCTAATGTCCCGGAGGTGGCTATCACCCCGGTCGAGAGTTCTTTGGAATAACCATGACGCAACATGGTCGGCAATGCAATTAAGCCCATGGTGACAACGGTTGCACCGACGATCCCGGTCGATGCGGCCAGCAAGGTACCGACAAGCACCACCGAAATAGCAAGTCCCCCGGGCAATGCCCCGAAAACCGATGCCATCGTCAGTAGCAGGTCTTCGGCGATGCGGGAGCGCTCCAGTGTGATCCCCATCAACACAAAAAGCGGAACTGCCAGCAGGGTGTCGATATTGCCGCCGAACGCGCGCGCAAAAACACCCTGTGACCAGGCGGACAAGGTCCCCAGCAGCGCCTTGCGCCAACCTTGCGCCAGGACAGGTACCTGCTCGTTTACTCCGTTGTACTCCTCGATAACGTAGAGCAGGCCATTTTCGCTGAGGATAGCAACAATGCTAAAACCCACTATTGCCGCACCGGAAATAGCGAATGCGACCGGGAAGCCGGAGAGAATACCGGCAAACAGACAGCCGAAAACGATAATCAGCGAAAGTTCAACCCCGTCAAGACCCAGAAACATAGACCAAGCCGCCCTCAGGCGCCCCCGTGGGTGGTCGGCTGGCGACCGGGGAGGTCCGCCTCTCCCGGTTCAGGGTGGGTGGAACTGTCCGGGGGTGGATCAAACCGCGGGTGGCTTTCGATCGAAGGATCAAGCCGCAGAGCCATCAAATTACGCAACAGGAATGTGCAGGCCTGGATAAACATGAGACCGGCAAAAACTAGGATAAGAAACTTAAAGGTCCAGACCCAACTGAACTCAGCAGTTCCGGATGACTCCCACTTAAAAGCTCGCCAACTCGCCTTGGTCGACCAGATGTTTAGCGGCCGCTGGGAAAACATCGAGTTGGTTGCCAATGGCCAGGCAAACCACCAGAGCAAGATCGACGAAGGGAGGAAAAAAATGAGGGTGCACACCAGGTCGGAGATCTTTTTCGCCCGATCAGAAAGACGCGTGTATATGAGGTCAACCCGGACATGCCCGCCTTCAATAAAGGTATAGGCCGAGGCCACAGCAATGAGGATCGCGTTATAAAGTTTCAATTGGCCCGACAGCCACTGCAGCTGTGGGCTTGCAAATTTGATCCCAAACGGCGCCAAAACGATCTCGTTACCTCGGAAAATCTGGCCCACGACGATGATCATTACCTGCTGTAGCGCCATGATCAGCGCAAACCAGCACGCGACCTGGCCGATCCGTCCGTTGAAGCCCTCCAACCTGCGCACGGTCTTTTCAAGGATGGCCGGCCAGATCAAGCCAGCGATCACAACGAGGCTGAGCAGCGCGAACAGCATGCATAGAAATTCAGCGGAATTACCGGCGAGAAGCAGGACATTCATCTTCTCTTTTAGGGTCGGTAACAGCAGCCACTGGTAAATACGCACTGGCAGCCATAACAGGTCAAGATAGCCCGTCAACACGGCATTGAAGATGTTACCAATCGAGAGCAAAGGGTACTCTCCTCTCTGGACTTACCGGAAAAGGCTATTCCGGAAGCAGAAAAGGCCGAACCCGAAGGCCCGGCCCTCCTGCCTTTGGGAACAGTTGATGAGTTATCCCAGAATGCGATTCCGCTGTGAAGTGTATGCCCCTTCGGCCACGCTCCACCACGCGGACGTACTCTTGATGCCAGCACGAACTGATTCGAAGGTTTTCTTAAACATCGGATCGTCCATATGCTCTTCCATTATGGCATTACTGGCTTCCCCAAAGGCGTTCCAGACCGCATCATTGAATTCCAGAATCTCAACACCTTTATCGACAAGCCGTTTCAGCGCCTCGCCGTTATTGGCAAGGTACTGGCCGTGGTTCCAAAGGTTTGCCTCGCCAGCCGCGACCTCGATGATTTTCTGATGCTCGGGCTTGAGGCTGTTCCACCGATCGGCATTGATTCCCAGTGCAAGACCTGAGCCGGGCTCGTGGAATCCACTGGAATAGTACAACTTGGTGATCTCGTAGAAGCCGGCCTTCTCGTCAGCCCATGGGCCGATCCATTCGGTGCCATCAATGGTGCCCGATGCCAGCGCCTGGTAAACCTCAGACCCGGGGATCGCCTGCACCGAAGCACCCAGCTTGCCCAGCGCCGCACCACCAAGGCCTGGCATACGGAATTTGAGGCCCTGGAAATCTTCTGGGCTGTTGATCTTCTTATTGAACCAACCCCCTCCCTGGGCGCCGGTGTTGCCTGCAAGAAAAGAGACCAGACCGAACTCTTCACCCAACTCAAGGTGCAGTTCATGTCCACCCTGATGGTAATACCAGGTATTCAGTTCAACAACGTTCATGCCGAAAGGCACTGCGGTGAAAAAGCCAAAGGCCGGGTGCTGGCCAACGTAGTAGTAGTCAGCAGCATGATACATATCGGCCTGGCCGGATACCACGGCGTCAAACACTGCGGGCAACCCGGATACAAGTTCACCCTGGGCTTTGATATCTATTTCCAGCGTGCCCTGAGACATCTCATTTACCGATTTGGCACGCATCCCAGACCCCGGCGAGCCCACGACCCCACGCTGTCACCATGGTCATTTTTTCGCGTCCTTGGGAGATGGCCGGCGCTGCCAGAGTGCCGGCAACAACCGCACTGCCAGCACCCGCTGTTTTTAGAAAATCACGACGTTTCATACTCTATTCTCCTTCATCGGTTATAGTTGATTTTTTATTTTGTAGAGGGCGTAGTTACCCAGTACGCTGTCCCTCTGGCAGTAGTTTCCATATATTCCGGGGCCGTGTCCATTCTATATGGCTTCACTGGCACCAAACCACTCAGGAGAATTCTCTTTAAAACCCAGTAGCTGTGATGTGAAAATTGGTCAAACCGCAGAGACCTCGCTGAAAGCAAATCCCCACTCCTAATCTGGGTATCCGCCCGAAACCGGGCTCCAACCCAAGACCCATTCACCCCTTACCTGGTGATGGCAAGAATATACCCGCCTTCCTTTGGATCATAATCTCCGTAATACATCACAAAAGTTCCATTCCTGAGTCGGATTACATTGGGATCGCAACCACTGACTATTAATTCAGGTTTGGAATAACGCTCTCCATCAACAGTCGTTTTGAATACTCCTGTTGGCCCTCCCAGATGAGGGGAAAGCATGTTGAAACAGAAATAGATGTCAGCGGTACCATCGCCGTGATCATATACACTTGGAGCCTCTGCCGACATCGACAGTGAGGCCTCGGACTCCCGATTGATTGGCTCCGGATTTGCCCCTTCTTCTCCTCTGCCGCCAATGACAAGCCCCTCCAACTGCCAGTGGACCAGATCTTCGGACCGGAGACTATATACCCCGTGCACCCCCGGGCCAGAACCGGTTCCCGGTGGACCCGGTAAATCAGATACATATCCTCGAAAATACCCCAGCTTCGTGTCGTAGTATGAGATCGGCGAGATCGTCGAAGTGCCAATCACACTTGCTGAAAAACGACTGCCTGGTTCAACTGTGAAGTTAAGCCCATCGTGGCTGATTGCGCTCTTCGATTGGTCATCGCTGCCGTAGAAAAGGCGGTAGCCACCCGCCGGATTTCTGGCGATCTCTGGATGACTGACAGGCTGGGGTATTCTGATTCCTTTTTCCAGCTCAAATTGCAGTCCATCGCCAGAGATCAGACTGCGAATACCGTATTGCTGTCCCGCCAGCACATACAGTCGAATCCTGCCATCGGGCAAAATGATCGCGGATGCATCTCCCCAACCCGCACCTTGCGAGTTTAGGCCAACGTCTTTGGCTTTCAATATAATGCCGTGGTCTTCCCATCCGTCCGCTAGATATTTCTTGCCTTCAACAGGTGGGCCTTGTGGTGAGAGGCCTGGTGCGTGACCTCCTAATGGAGCCGAACCATCGATCGGTGGCATCATTTGGCCGCTTGGTTGTATCGGTAGTTGCTCGCCGTTTACAGGCTCCTGAACCGGCACGCACTCGCCTTTGTTATTGTCCTTGGTTCCTTCAGGACATCCCGCCCAGCTGGCAGAAGCGGCTATCAGCAGTAAAACAGCTAGAAAATAACTCATGAGATATTTCATCCCACAATATTATTCCTCATTCATCACCAGGTCGAGTATCAGATATTAGACGGTTTATCGACTGCACACATCTACTGCAACGACCGCGGGTACGATGGCCTGCCTGTCTTCAGCTGCAAGACTCACTTATTCAGGGTGTTTTAAGTGACCCCCATCACACGTTCTCCCCTTTTAAGCCTGTCAAGGTGATAGCGCGCACATCTTTCACCCCGGGCATTGGCTAAAGTAGCTGCAACTGGACAAGCCAGTATAAATTTTTCACACCGATACTTAACACATTGATAAGGAGTTAAACATTATGAACACTAAAGCAATTATGAACGCTAAAGCAGCTGTAGTCTTATTTTCACTTATTCTCGCCGCCTGTGGCGGCGGTAGTTCCGACGGCGGCGCTGGTGGTGAACCTGAACCGACTGAAGTTGCTCCGTATGAAACACACTCAACCAATGTTAGTGGCGTATGGAGTGGAACAACTACCTTTTTTGGGGTCGCATATGTTATGAATGTGACAGTTAATCAAGCAGTATCTGATTCGGCAGAGAATCCTTCACAAGCTCTGACTGGAACATTCATCCTCAACGGAGGTGCTCCGATCAACGTAACAGGCACCAAAGAAGGCGACGCATGGAGTGTCAGCGGGGC
>CEPS01094379.1_pt1 | contig 19256 bp, 20 predicted proteins | sample 530401 | NCBI WGS metagenome assembly CEPS01 (sample SAMEA2620035, study PRJEB7988) | marine metagenome | biome: marine biome (ENVO:00000447); feature: mesopelagic zone (ENVO:00000213) & marine oxygen minimum zone (ENVO:01000065); material: "saline water (ENVO:00002010), including plankton... | reverse complement strand
TTCTTCTTAATTTTTTCACGCCTTGTCAAGATCTCACGTCCGTTAAATTTTTTAGCGACTATGCTATATTTGAACCTTCGCTCAATACAAAACCTCATGCATTTGTTCCTTTCCAGCACTGCCTGGTTGTTAAATTTCTCGATTTCCACCCAATCGTCTCAACTTCTCCAGCAACTCCTTGATATTCTTACCGGTTCACTCATATCATGTCTTAAGTCGATTATTTTTCCTGTTACACACTGGTGAAAAATTAGTACCGGGCAACAATTTTCATATATAAATATGAAAGGTGTGTGATCTGGACTCTCCATAACAATCCCTGTATCAGACTGCAATCTTTCCATTGAATAGTATTAAATTTAGACACCTAGCAGCATTTATCCGTTTCACATCTCTAGTTGTGAAGTCTAAAACATCATGTACCAGTAATGTTTTGCAGCCATTTCTTACAACTATGTGCTTTCGATTTACGCTTGACAGATATCTGATGTGTGATATATTTGAGATATATCCCATGCATCCTGCAAACGGCTAACTTCATCTCCAGGAGGTTCCAATGTTTTCACCCAGATTAGTACTGAAGTTCCTCTCACAGCAGGACATGATCAGTGCCGGTGTCACCGACATGGACCACTGTATTGAGCTCATGGACGAGGCGTTTAAGCTGCTTGGCCTGGGAGACTATGTAATGGGAGGTTCCACCAGGAACTCCCATGGTCAGCGTGTCTGGTTCCCGAAAGAACCACAGTTTCCAGGTATGCCAAAAGGCGGACCGGACCAGCGTTTCATGTCTCTTCCGGGCTATCTTGGCGGACGTTTCAAGGTCTGCGGTAATAAATGGTACGGCTCCAACATCAACAACCCGAAAAACCACGGATTGCCCCGGTCTATTATCACTATGACCCTCAATGACGCAGAGACTGCACGACCTCTTGCCATCATGGAGGCAAATATCCTCAGTGGCATGCGTACCGGTGCAGTTGTCGGCTTAAGTGCGAAATACCTGGCACGGGACAACAGCGAAACGCTTGGTGTTATCGCCGCCGGACCAATCAGCAAGTTCTGCACAGATGCCATCGTAAAATCGGTACCATCGCTGAAAAAAGTTGTGGTATTCGATATCAACTCCGATGCTTCACGCAGCTTTTGTGAGGAGATGAGTGCCAAATGCGATATCGATGTCTCCATGGTTAAGAGCTTTGAGGAGGCGGTCATCAATCAGGACATCGTCACTTCTGCGATCTCCGGTAACCACGCCCCGCTCTTTGAAGACAAGATGCTGAAACCCGGATCACTTCTCACCCTGCCGGGTCGCGCAAACGTTGAAGATAACTACCTGCGCAACGCCTATATCATACCGGATGGCTGGGAGATGCAGAAAACTTATAAGATTGAAGGGTTAATGCTTCCTGAAGATGAACGTATCATTCCACATAATCAACTGCATACCCTCGTTGATAACGGTGAAATCAAGGAAAGTGAAATTCAGGACCTTGGCAAGATCGTCGCAGGACTTGCCAATGTCGATAAAAACAGCGACAAGAAAAAATATTTCATCTCCAACGGTATGATCATTCAGGATATTGCCTGGGGTATGGCAATGTATGAGAATGCAGTGGAAAAAGGTCTTGGTCAGGATCTCGTCATGTGGGAGCAACCATATCGCGTTTAATGTCATTCAATCCATAGAACCGTAACACCGGGAGCCTGCAGGATTCCTGGATTTCATCACACGGTAAACCCGGAAAGTATTTATGAACACGAGTAACAGCAAGTTCACCTGGAACAATCCACCCGAAGCCTCAACAACCGTAACCATCAACTTTGAGGGTGAAACCCGCATCGTACCAGCGGGGGTAACAGTTGCCGCTGCCTTGTTGGGTCACGACGATGAGCATGTATGCCGTTCCGCCGCCGATCAGGAAAAGCGGTCACCATACTGCCTGATGGGCGTCTGTTTCGAATGCCTAGTTGAGATTGATGGTCTTCAAAACCGCCAGGCATGTCTGGAGCCGGTCTTTGACGGAATGTCCGTTAAGCGGCAAGATAAAGTGGTAAATGAGAAAAAATGAAGCATAAATATGATGTAATAGTTATCGGTGCAGGCCCAGCTGGACTTGCCTGCTCTGCTGAGCTTGCCGACAAAGGCCTCGATGTGGCCATCCTCGACGAACAGGCCGCTCCCGGCGGGCAGATCTACCGCAACATCACTGCGGCGTCCGAAAAACAGCTTTCTATCCTTGGTGAAGACTATGCCGAGGGGAAAAATGTTGTAAAAGAGTTCGAAATGGCATCCCCGGATTATCTGCCCCAGGCCCTGGTCTGGCAGGCTGAAGCAAACGGCGATGTCTTTCTCTCCCATAACAGAGCCTCAAGAAAAATCAGTGCTGACTACATCGTCATTTCCACCGGCGCAATGGAACGACCAGTCCCCTTTCCCGGCTGGACCCTGCCCGGTGTTATGACCTGTGGCGGAATGTCTAATCTGTTCAAGGATTCAAGCCTCTCCCCAAAAGAACCGGTTGTGCTGGCAGGGAGCGGACCACTGCTGTGGCTCGTTGCCGAGCACCTCTTCGCACTTGACGCCCCGGTCGCTGCAATTCTTGACACAACCCCGCTCGGTCAGATACTTCCGGCAATGAAGCACCTGCCAAAGGCTTTGAAACGTTTTGGTTATATGATGAAAGGTGTGAAGATGATTGCTGATGTTTATCGCACCGCTATGAAGAGAAAGGCACCGATCCATCGCAACGTGAAAGATCTCAAAGCAATTGGCGAGCAGCGACTTGAAAGTGTTTCAGCAACCCGCGGTTCCAAAGAAGTGAGCTATGATGCCACCACCCTCCTGGTGAGTGAAGGCGTAATCCCAAACACCTCACTGGTCAGGCAGATTGGCTGTGATCACACCTGGGATCCGATTCAGCGTTACTGGCACCCCGATGTACAAGAAGATGGCAGAACCAACTTGCCAGCAGTCTTTGTCGCAGGTGATGGTCATTTCGTCCACGGTGCAAAATCTGCAGAACTCAAAGGCAGACTGACAGGGCTTACAATTGCAAGAGAAATGAACAGGCTCAGCAAGGAAGAATATCAAACCTTGACAACTCCGGTACGCCGTGAGCTTGAAACTGAACTATTGCCAAGGCCATTTATTGATGCCCTCTACGCACCACGGCCTCATCTCTACAAAATGCCGGAATCGACTCTGGTTTGCCGCTGTGAAGGTGTCACCGCAGGTCAAATCCGTGATCTGGTACAGGATGGCTTAACTGATCATAACGAGATAAAGGCAATTATCCGTTGCGGCATGGGTCCCTGCCAGGGGCGCATGTGTGGTTCTGCAGTTCATGAGCTGATTGTTGAAGAATCCGGCATTGCCCCTGACAAAGCCAGACAACACCGTCTGCGACCACCTATCAAACCCGTTAGTCTGCAGGAGCTGGCAAACGCAGAGCTGGGAGATTCAAATGAAAGCTGATGTACTTATAGTTGGTGGCGGTATTATGGGCTGCGCCACTGCCATTGAACTGGCAAATAAAGGTAAGAAAGTAATAATCTTTGAAAAGGACCTTCCAGGACGGCATGCATCCGGCAACAACTCCGGCGGTGTCCGCTGCCAGGGACGTGATGTACGTGAAATCCCCTTTGCTGTAGAAGCACGGAAGATGTGGGATCACCACCTACAGACCATCGGGTCTGATTGTGGTTTTTATGTTTCGCCACGACTTCGACTTGCCGAAAGCGATGCAGAGATGGAACAGCTGGTCAAGCGTGAAGAAACCCTCAAATCAATGGGCTATGACCATGAGGTTGTTGCCGATCTTGAAGAGGTACGACGATTATCTCCGAACGTTGCCGATCATGTTGTTGGCGGTCTTGCCTGCTATACCGACGGTCTCGCAAACCCGATGCTCACCTCAAAAGCGTACGCAACTGCCGCCGAACGAGCAGATGTGCAACTGCTCATTCACACCAGAGTAATCGAAGCGAAAATTACTTCCAACGGCTTTAAGGTGAAGACCAGCTCAGGCAAAGAGTATGAAGGCGAAACACTTGTCAACGGCACTGGAGCCTGGGCAGGCAGATTCTCTGCAATGCTTGGAGATCCGCTCCCTGTATTTGCAACAGCGCCAACCATGATGGTAACCGACCGGATGCCCGGCATGCTGAACGGTACCTCGCTTGGTCTCACCGGTCGCCTGCTTGGGCTAATGGCGGTAAAGAACGGTTCAATTGTAGTCGGTGGCGGCTATCGCTCACCACACGACCTTGAGAAAGAGAAAATCTGGGTTGATCCGATGCAGATGACGAAAGCATCCAGAATTATGACTGAGATTCTGCCAGGCTTGAAAAATGCCCAGATGATCCGCTGCTGGACAGCTTTTGAGGGCTGTTTAAAAGACAAAGTACCGGTTGTCGGCGAATCCACCAATGTACCGGGACTGTTCCATGTCTGCGGCTTTTCCGCCCATGGTTTTCAGCTTGCTCCAATGATGGGTCGTGTTGTTTCCCAAATCGTTATAGGACAACAACCTGATCTACCTTTGACTGATTTTCGCCCCGATCGTTTTGATGGTGTAGAATAATCAACACAACTTACACATAACAGGTTCTGATCAACTCATTCGGAAGACAGCTTGTTTTTTTTGAGGATTTACTGTGGGAACTGATCTTTTTTAGGCAGTTCAGTGAAAAATAATCTGTCTCCTGACACCATCCTGTTAAAGCTGGCTGAATTTCGGGGATATTCAAATAAAAGGTTAAGACTACACTGCTGGAGAATAGAAAAATGCCTGAAGGAAATATCGTTACACCGGAAAAAATGAGCCAATCGCTCATACTGCGAAACCAAAGGTTAATCCTAAATCTGGTGAGCCTTTCACAAATAACTGGAGCTACTTCCAGCACAGCTCAAACAACTTTAAAACTGGTATCCGGGACTGCACCGCAGGCAGCTGGGAACACAATCACCCAAAGCTCGAATTCTGTTATATTGTTGAGGAAGAAAAAGGTGTTACCCATGTTTTCAATGCTGGCGATTCCTTTGTTGTGCCAAAAGGAAGCCGTGCTACCTGGATAGTTGAAGAATACGCCAAAAAGATTTTTGTTTCCGCCGCTCACCTCGAAGGGCTGTAAACTGCAACTCTGACTGAACTCCACAGAAAGCGATAGACATTTTTCTCATCGCTTCCTGCGATCACACTTTTCGAGCTTGAACCTGCACATCTCCCTTCGTGTTTCTGCTATTTTCGTCTACAGTAAAACAGTCAACGTCCGAATCATCCCAGCCCCTGATCAACCCAACAACAACACCAACGCCAACTTCTTAAACAGATCCGGGTGTGCAATCTTAAATAACCCCTGTCCAACCGCGCCCAGTTTCACCGGAAATTCTTGTCGGTCAACTCCGACTCCAAAATACAGGGAATGTGATCATCGGCAGCGGCTTTTTTGCGCTTCCCCCTCGCCACATTGAAATAATACCCATAATACTGAACCATCTGTTCGCCCTTGTCGGACACATGGGAACACATTGCAGCCAGCCATTCAGCAGCATCGAACACTTACGTTTGTAAATTGTTTTTTACCCGGTATTCAACCTGGCCGGCTTCGCGATCATACGTCATTCGTTCCTGACAGAAAGAGGCACGGATGATGTAGCAGGCCAGATTTTCCATGGATTTTCAATACCGGGGTAAAATGCGCGGCCCGGAGAATACGTTAAATCCGGTTAGCCGCCATTTATCCAAAAGTGAAATCATATCCTGGGTGATAAAGAAGGAATTAAAAGAAAGCAGATTATGTTTACTCTGGATGATCTTGAAATCATGCGCTATGGCAGTGAACCCATGTATCGCCCGGTGCTTACGGCTTTAAGGTGGGCTCTGCCGTCGGTATGGGATATGTAAAACATGAGCAACTCATAACCGAAGAATGGATTTTAGGTGGAAAATATGAGCTGAAAGTACAGGATAAAATGATCCTAGCCAAAGCACACATTTATTTCCCATATGACCTGAAAAACGCAAGACCTAAAATGGGGGAATAAAAAACCCACCGGCTGCTAAATCCCTTTGATCAACCCCTGCCCTTCCATGGAATCAGCCTGGCTTCCAGCGAGCGCATCGCTATTTCAATGGCAAACCCGATAATCCCGATAATAATGATGCCCAACACCACGAGGTCAGACGATAAGAAATTTGCTGCCACCATGATCATAAAACCAATGCCGACATTCGCCGCCACGAGCTCGGCTGCGATCACCGTCGCCCAGCACACACCCATGGCAGTGCGCACGCCGGTGAAGATCTCCGGCAGCGCATTCGGCAGGATCACATGACGCAGAACCTGCCATTTTGTGGCACCGAGCGAATAGGCCGCGTGAACCTTCGTGATCTTCACGCTTGAGACGCCCGACCGTGCTGCAATGGTCATGATAAAGACGGCGGTCAGAAAAAGCAGAATGATTTTCGCTTTCTCCCCGATTCCAAACCATAGAACCACCAGGGGGATCAGGGCGAGCGGTGGAATGGGACGCATGAACTCGACGATCGGGTCTAAAAGCCCGCGCGACACTGTCGACAGCCCCATTGCAAACCCAAGTGGGATGCCGATCAGGCATCCGAAAAACACGCCGGCAATAACGCGGAACACGCTGTACCCGATGTGTTGCCACAGGGTAAAATATCGGTACCCTTCGGTTGCGGTCGTCACAAATTGTCCCCCGACGGCCTGTGGCGAAGGCCAGAAGATCGGGTCTGTCCATTCATACAGCCCGGACAAGATCCAAACCACGGCCAGAATGAACAGTGTTATGATACTCCAGAAGCGACCGCCGCTCACCATCGAGGCATCGCCGAAGTGAACCGTCTTCTGTTTCTGAAAGCTGTTTTCCGCCAGGCCCAGCCATATCGCGAGGCCGGATGGAGCCTTGTTATTTTTCAACATATTGTGCCTCCTTAAAGGGTCTATTCCTGACGTCCCATGATCTCCTCTTCCATCTCCCAGATCATGGAAAGAATTTCTTCGCGTTTCTCGATGAACTCAGACGATGCCTTGACATCTCGTGGGTTCTCCTCCAGGCCCCGGTCGGCATAGGGCAGACGATATTCTTTTACAAGTCGCCCCGGACGCGGCGCCATGACAAACATACGCTCGCCGAGGAACAACGCTTCCTCCACGGCATGTGTGATAAGTATGATGGTCTTTCTGGTCTTCTTCCAGAGCTCGAGAATCAATCCCTGCATCTTTTCACGGGTCAGCGCGTCGAGAGCGCCGAGCGGCTCATCCATCAAGATCAGCTCCGGATCATTGGCAAGGCAGCGGGCCAGTGCCACGCGCTGCTGCATGCCGCCGGAAAGCTCGTAAACCGCCTTGTCGCCGAACCCCTGCAAGCCGACCGTATCCAGTAGACCGGATACGACTTTTTCCGTCTCATTTTTCGGTACACCCCTCATGTCCGGGCCGAAAGAGATATTCTTTTCCACCGACAGCCACTCGAACAGGGCGCCATCTTGAAACACCATGAGGCGTTCTGCACCCGGCCCATCGATCGGCATGCCGTTGAGCGTTAAATGCCCCTCCGTAGGCGCAAGAAATCCGGCAATGATGTTCAGCAAAGTCGTCTTCCCGCAACCCGATGGACCTAGCACCGTAAGGAGCTCACCGGATGCGAGAGTAAACGAGACATCTTCGAGCGCCTGTACTCCACCGCCTCCCGGCAGCACAAAGCGCATGGACACACCCTTGACGTCGAGTTTTGCCATTACATCTCCTTTTTAGGAAAATAGAAGAAGGCGCGGCGCGAACACTGCGCCATCAGAGAATTACTTCACTTTCTTCAAAAAGCTGTCGTCGACATAGGGGCTGTAGTCGTCAAGCGCCTTGGGGATCACCTTTTGCTTGACAAAGAAATCCGCGGCCCCCTTGCAGAACGCCTGCACCGTGCCGCCAAACCAAGCTTCGGACAACTGCTCTTCTTTTGAGGGAAAGCTGAATTTATCCAGGAAACCGTTTGAGTCCGCCAGTTTCATGCCGGCTGCTTTGGCGATAATCGGTTGTGCATGAGCCGGATCTTTGGCGTAGGCGCGGTTGGCATCCTCGGTGACTTGCATGAATTTAGTCAAAAGATCTGGATGATTCGCGGCGAATTCCTTGGTCGTGGAGATCACATCAAAAGTCAGGAGGCCGAACTCCTCCTGCTCCTTCCCCGTCATCAGCACGTGACCAACATCTTTCATCCGTGTCAGGGGCCCTCCAAAAGCGCAAGCCATGTCTACCCTGTGTTTCGTCAGAGCGGCGGCGCCAGGGGCACCATCCATCTTCACGATCTTCACCTTGCTGACGTCAACACCCAGATAATCCAAGGTGCGCAACAGCTTGTAGTGCGTGACATTGCCGATGGGCGTCGCGATTGTTTTGCCAACAAGTGTATGGTGCGCGTTGTACTTGGAAACGCCGGCATCTCTGTGGACAACACAGTTGTCATTCTCGGAATACGACACCGCTACCCCGACAAGCTGGAGCGGCACACCCGCGCTGACTGCGACCACATACGGTATCAATCCTTGCGAATAGGCAATCTGCACGTCGCCGGCCTTCATGGCGCGAGTCATTTCGTTGCCATTAGGAAAGGCAACCCATTTGACCTTCACGCCCATCGCCTTGTCGTACAATTGTTCTACCTGGGCGACCTGATTTGCAGTGGGCCATTCTAGGAAATAGGCTACCGTGACCTGATCCGGTTTATCCGCGGCTCCGACCGAGCCGGTCCAGGGAAGAAGCGTGATTACGGTTGAAACGATAAACATTGTGATAAAACTTTTTGTCATTTTAAATCCTCCTATTCGTTTAGAAGTTCACGCCTATCGCTATTCGGTAAAATCATTTAAAATCACATAAAATGATACTCCGAACAGTAACCATCAAAATTTTGAATTTTGATGATTCAGTTTCACTTTGATTTCCTTAGTCGCATCAAAATAAAATTGCCGAACAAATTTTGAATGCTTGGCAAAAGACCAGTGGGAATCCCTCATGATTATAGATGAACTTACAGGATCCCCCTTTTAATAAAATTGATAATCTGATCGTGCTCTTTGCAGTTAATCAGCTCCCATTCCTTGATGTAGATCCGTTTCGGGAAGTCACACAGGCGTTGTTTGATCGGTGTGACGATCTTTCGCATCTGGTCATTTCCTGACATTTTCATGAATAAATCGTGGCAAGCCAGATTGAGAGTGTAGTAAGTGTCGAAATCTTTTAATTCCACTGCGATTTTCATTTTAAAATTACGATCAATCAAATTCGCGATTTTCGAAGTATCAATCTTTTCATATGCGGCGGCAATGGCTTATGATTCTAATGCGCCACCTCAAGCGCTTTATCCATAATGTTGAGACCTTCATCAATCTCGTCTTTGGTAACGATCAGTGCCAGTGCCATGACAATAACGTTGCCTGGATTGGCTGCCATGGCCATCATCTCCAACCCGGCAAGCTTTTTCGCCATCTCAAGTTTGGGATTCATTCCCGTATCGATTTTCGCCTCAACAGTCATGATCGACTCGTGGATTTTTTTGTTTTTCACCAGCTCCAATCCCACAAACAGGCCGAGCCCGCGAACATCCGGGACACACAAGGGGATCAACTTCGTATATTTTCTGTATCAACCGCGCCCAGTTTCGCCGGAAAGCCTTATCGGGCAGCTCTGGTTCCAGGATATAACCGATCTTTTTAAGTCAACGACCACCCGCAGTACGGGTGGCTTGGATTTTCGGCCATAGGCCGAAAGGGCAAAAGCACGTTAGTGCTTTAAACGCTGCGGCGGTAACCAGGTGCAGCGCACCGATGTTTTAAAACAACCAATAAATCCGGTTTTGGATTGAAACTATGTCGTTCTTATTCCGCGATGCTTTTCATTTCGGCGCCGTAAGAGTTCGATGCAGGTCAAAAAACAGATGGATATTACTGTTAAGATGCTGGCCACAGCTAGAATGGTCGGGCTGATCTGCTCACGAATGCCGGAGAACATCTGCCATGGAATGGTGCGTTGTCGGTAGCTACCGACAAAAAGAATCACAACCACTTCATCAAAGGAAGTAACAAAGGCAAACAACGCCCCGGATATGACGCCGGGTGTGATCAGGGGGACAATGATCCGAAAAAAAACGCGCATCGGCGCGGCCCCTAGACTGGCGGCAGAGCGTGTAAGATTGCGGTCAAAGCCTACCAGAGTTGCAGTAACAGCTATCAGAACAAAAGGCGTGGCCAGAATTGCATGGGCCAGAATAACCCCTGTAAAAGTGCCTTGGAGGTTGATCCTGGAATAAAAAAAGTACATGCCTGCCGCGGAAATAATCAAGGGCACAATCATCGGTGAGATCAGAATGCCCATAATCGTGGTCCGAAAAGGGAAATTGGGGCGGCTCAGCCCCAAAGCGGCAAGGGTGCCGAGAAAAGTTGAAATCAGTGTTGAGAAAATGGCGATAATAAAACTATTTTTCACGGCCCCCTGCCAGTTGGGATTGGTAAAAAAATCCTGATACCAGCGAAGGGAGTAGCCGGTCGGATCTAAAGAAAGCATTTCAGGAGTAAATGTAAAATAGGGACTGGCGTTAAAAGAGAGCGGCATGATCACCATGAGGGGAAAAATTAAAAACATAAAAATCAATCCGCAGATAACCAGATAGGCGTAATGCCAGGTATATCCGGCGGGAGTTGTATAAGGGGGTAACTTTGCCATCGTTCATCCCAGTTTAATATTGTCCAGGCCCACCACCTTGTCGTAGAGCACATAGAGCGCCAAAACAAACATCAGGAGCATTGTCCCCAGGGCCGCGCCCAGCCCCCAGTTGAGAGAGCCCTGAACGTGGTAGGCGATAAGATTACTGATAAAAGTTCCTGATGTGCCGCCGACCAGAGATGGGGTAATGTAGTACCCGATGGACAGAATGAACACCAGTATGCAGCCCGCACCTATGCCCGGAACCGTATTCGGCAGATAGATTCGCAAAAAAGCCCGGAATTGCGTTGCGCCCATCGACCGGGCCGCACGCATGTAATTCGGCGGAATCGTCTTCATAACACTGAAAAGTGGGAGTACCATAAAAGGCAGCAGAATATGGGTCATGGCCACGATGGTCCCTATCTGGTTATGAATCATTGTCAGACGATGCGCGTTATCAACAACTCCGATCCAAACCAGTAAATCATTGATGACTCCCTCCCGCTGTAGAAGTGTGATCCAGGACGTTGTACGCACCAGCAGTGAAGTCCAAAAAGGAAGAAGTACCAGAATCATCAGCAAATTACTCAACTTGGTCGGCAAAGTCGCCAGAAGATAGGAAATGGGATAGCCCAAAATGATGGTGAAGAGAGTGATCAGCAGACTGAGCAGAATCGTCCTGACAAAGAGTTTCAAATAAATCCGTTGATTTTCCGGATTGCGAACAAAATGTCCAGCTTTGTCGACGCCTCCATCAACAGCGGAATAAAAATAGGTAGGGGTAAATTTCCCGCTTAATCGCTTAATCAGTCTCCAGGTAGCGAGATCACCCCATTTCCTGTGAATCCGGATTGTTGCCGCTTTGTAAGATTCAGGCTCTTTGAGACGCTTCAATTTTCTGACGCTTCTCCGAAAAAGGCTGGACATGCCGCCCTGTTCAAAATTCAGCCTTCGACCGAGGCGCAGGATAGTCTTGTCCACAGTTCCTGCATTTATGTCCTGGACCAGTGCCTTGTAGATTTGCTCATCGGGAAGGACAGTGCCCGTTTCATCCCAGTCGGCGAGCAGGGGAACAGTCCGAGGTAATTTTTCCACAACGATTTTATTGTCGACGCTTAAAAAAAGCATATCGGCAATGGGAAATAAAAAGGCGATCAGTACGAATACAAAGAGTGGCGTCACTAACAGCAGGGAAATATTTCTTTCTCTGCGCAAAGCCCGATTGAGGCTGGCTTTGAGCGGTACTCCATCCGCAGTGGTTAGAATTTCCTGGTTATTGTTGATGTTATTTATTTTACGCAATTTGGGAAACTTTTTATCCTAAAAGTTAAACTTGACGCTCTTGTAAAAAGTCCAAATCCCGTCACTCCGGCGAAAGCCGGAGTCCACAACCCACTGAAATGACTGGATTCCGGCTTTCGCCGGAATGACAATAAATTGATTTTTTGGCTTTTTCCAGATTCATCAAATTTTCCGCATAAAAATTTTAAAGATTAGGTTTCAGGGAGGTTAAAAGGATCCAGGGCCGGATAGCCGGCCCAGGATACGGCACATTTGGATTCTTTTTTACTTTACCACCCAAGCCAGGAATTTCTCAGTGTATTCAACCTCATGATCCGCCCAGAATTCATAGTTTTTGACCAGCCTGTGTTTGGCATTTATCGGATTTGTCGGCATGTGCGGTTTCATATCCACACCGAGTTCAGCATGTTTGCCGACCAAGGGTGCTGAAGATTTCCGCGCCGGGCCGTAGGAGATATACTTAGCCTGGTCGGCCAGCCGCTGGGTATCTGCGGCAAACCGCAGGTATTTCTTGATTTCTTTCAGGTGCGGACTCCCCTTGGGGATCACCCAGCCGTCGAGATCAAAATACTGCCAGTCCCACATCATTGCCAGGGGCTGTTTTTCGGCGGCAATGGCGTTAAAGAGACGGCCGTTGTAGGCTGAACCGATGACGACTTGGCCGGCAACAAGATTCTTCACTGGTTCGGACCCTGTCGACCACCAAATAACGCTGTCTTTAATCGTATCCAGTTTTTTAAAAGCCCTGTCAACGCCTTCGGGAGTGGCCAGCACTTCATACACTTTGTCGGGATCAACCCCGTCCGCAATCAAAGCCCACTCAAAGTTTCCAATCGGTTTTTTCTCAAGAGTCCGCCCGCCGGGAAATTTTTTCAGATCAAAGACATCCGCGATGGTGGTCGGCGGCGTGGCAAAAGCGTCTTTCCGGTAGCCAAACGTGGTGGCATAAACGATCGTCGGAACAAAGCAGGGGCTGACAATCAGGTCCCCGAAATCTGCGGATGCCGGTGTTCCGTCAGGCGCCGGCGCCAGAATGGCATCGTGGTCGACTTCTTCAACAAGCCCTTCATCGCACAGGGCGATGCTGTCGGAGGCAACAGCGTCCAACAGGTCCCATGTGACGTTGCCGGCTTTACTCATGGCCCTGAGTTTGGCGGGGCCTGCAGCGGCTGAATCGTCGTTGATGATCTGGATATTGGGGTTTAATTTCATATACGGATCATGATACGCTTTTTGCTGGCTGGTCGTGTAGGCGCCACCCCATGAGACAATAACCAGTTTGGTTTTCGCCAGGGCGATACCAGCGGTAAATGATACAACAATCATTGCGAGCAGAGTTTGTTTAATAATTTTGTACATGTGTGTTCCTCCTGTTTTTAGGGTTTTGGGTTACATGAAAAAATCGGCGCTCCAGCTTGTAAGAAATCGTTTTGGGCTTAATCAAGACCCATGGCAAAAACGCGTGTAACAGGCTTTTTCCAAAATTTTTTCTTAAAAGTCATACAAAGGCCGATTCAACATCGAAAATATTATCCGGATGGGTCCAGGGCTCTGCAGTCCTCAATATTCCAACCGATTTTAACCGTCTCGCCTTTATTGAGAGCTGCGCGTGCGGATGAATTGGCAACTTTAACCACAAAATCATCATGTCCACAAACCTTGAGACGGGTCCGAATATGATCGCCCAGGTAGATAAGTTCTTCCACCCTGGCGTTGAAGATGTTGGGCATACTGCCCGGAGCAGGTTCGATAATCACCCGTTCCGGACGTAGTGAGAGTGTCGTCCGATTGCCGATCCCGGCGATATTTACGTTTTTGGCCTGAATGATGTCTTTGCTGTCCAGTTCAATTTTACAGTTTTTGTCATCAGCCTCAAGGATATTTCCCAGCAATCGGTTGTTTTCACCTATGAAATGGGCAACAAAAGCATTTTCGGGCTCTTCATACAATTTATCCGGATGGGCCAACTGCTGTATGACCCCGTCATCAAACACAGCGATGCGGTCTGACATGGTCAAAGCTTCGCTTTGGTCGTGGGTCACGTAAATGACCGTCACGCCCAACCTCTCATGAATATGTCTGATTTCCAGCTGCATCTGCTCACGCAGATTTTTATCAAGGGCCCCCAGCGGCTCATCCATCAAAATCAGATCAGGGTCAAAGACCATGGACCGGGCAACTGCTATCCGCTGTTGCTGCCCGCCGGAAAGCTGCGATGGTCGCCGGCCTTCAAACCCCCTGAGCTGGACCATATCCAGAACCCTTTTGATTCTCTGTTTACACTCTTCTTTAGACATCTTCCGCACTTTCAGCGGAAATTCGAGATTTTCCGCCACGGTCATGTGAGGGAAGAGGGCGTAATCCTGGAAAACCATGCCGATGCCGCGCTTGTGAGGCGGAACTTTGTTAATCGGTCGGTCGTTGAGGTAAATTTCACCATGGGTTGCTGGTTCAAAACCGGCCACCATCATCAGGCAGGTTGTTTTACCGGATCCGGAAGGACCCAGCATGGTGAGAAACTCACCGCGGGTCACATCCATATTCATATTTTTAATAACCAGCGTCTCACCGTCGTAACTCTTCTGAATTTCTTCCATTCGAACTAATGAATCATTGTTTTTAGGCATACACTACCACTTGGACAATATTACTGCGGTCAAGGTTGACAAAGCGGCCCGTCTTTTGACGTTCATGGATGAACTTGCTGTTGTTCTTCGGCTCAATAGAAAAATCATACTTTTTCTGCATCTCTTTACAGCATAGACACTTTTGTCCGTCTACGATTCGGAACAAAACGGATGTCTTTTTATTATCTACTTGATTTTGATAAAAACTCACTTTTTGAGATCGGGTAGATTGAAATTTTATCATTGCGTATAGAAATCATGCAAACCGCAACATATGGAAACCCATCGTTTGCGGTTTCAATTGAGACTCCATTACCAACGGAGAGGCTATCTGTCAACCATTAATTTTTACAAAATTTAGTCAACCTAACCTCCAGGGAGGTTCAGGTGGCGAATTTACTCAAAGAAAATAGAATTACAAAAGCAATAGCAGAATTGCTGCATATGTCTGAAAACTCCGTAGAATTTTGCTGTCACAATATTCGCAAAAAATTCTGATTGAGTGGCGAAAAGGTCAACTTGAGAAGCTACCTTCTATCCCTGTAATATTAAAAATTCCTTCCAACCCCGCTATAAAATATTAGTTTCTTCACAATATTTTTATATCATTTAATTGATATTCGACAAACTTGGTATTAGAATTCTTCTGGTTTTTTCATTTTTTCCCAACAAAGGGATAGAGCCTACCTTTTGTTTGCAAAATAACATGCACTAACATGACCAGAACATAGGCGCCTCAGACAACATCTGAAAACTGGAATTTTTCATTTAGCCTCCAAACGATATATTCGGTTAATACTATTAGAAATTACATAGCGGAATACTAACAAATTATTAAGAACACAGGGTCTATTAGTTATGCTAAACAAAATCAGCCTTAAATAGGCTGGTAACGTAATCGAGTTTTCTAAAACGACTGATAAAGAAGGAGAGCGCTATGACTGGACAGCAAAAATCAGTAGTTAATTCATGGAATGATTGGGATCCGTTAAAGCATGTTATTATCGGCGTGGCTGATAATTGTATGATTCCACCGCTTGAAATTGCAGTAGATCCTAAAATAGAAGTCGGCAGCCCTATGAGGGAACTTGCGGGAACTCAACGGAGTAAAGAATCACAAGAAAAGGCTAATGCCCAGCTTGACAATTTCGCAGACATTCTTCGTAAAAGAGGAGTTCGTGTTGACCGACCTGCTCCCCTTGATTTCAGTCAGATCGCTCAAACACCGGACTGGAAGGTTGAGTGCATGTTTGGTTGTATGCCGCCGCGTGATATTTTACTGACTGTTGGGAAAGAGATGTTAGAAGCCACTATGTCCTACAGATGCAGGTGGTTTGAATATCTATGTTATCGACCTCTTTTGGAAAGGTATTTTGAAGAAGATCCGGAAATGAAATGGGAATCAGCTCCTAAACCACGGTTGACAGAGGAATCATACAAACCAGGTTATAAGGATAGAGTACAAACAGAAGAAGACCGACTTAAGCTTATGGCTGCAAAGGACTTTGTCACAACCGAAGTAGAGGTTCTATTTGATGCCGCAGAATGTTTGAGGATGGGGAAAGATCTATTTGTTCAACATGGGATGACGGCTAACTTAAAAGGGATTGAATGGATTGGAAGGCATTTTTCTGACCACAGGGTTCATGCTGTTAATTTCCCTACTGATCCATACCCTATTCACATTGATGCAACTTTTGTCGCTCTCAGGCCAGGTTTAATTATAAATAATCCGGTGAGAGCACTTCCCAAAGAACAGAGAAAAATTTTCGAGATAAATGACTGGCAGATTCTCGATGCTGCCCAGCCTGCGCATAAAGAACCCCCGCCTCTGTGCTACTCAAGTGTTTGGCTGTCGATGAACGTTTTATCGCTTGATCCTAAAACGGTCTGTGTAGAGGCAAGTGAAGTGCACCAGATGGAGCAGTTTGACAAATTAGAATTTGAAGTCGTGCCGGTGCCCTTTAGGGATGCTTACGCATTTGGTGGTGGCCTCCACTGTTCAACGGCAGATGTCTATCGCGAAGGTTCGTGCGAAGATTATTTCCCAAAACAGACATAGCGAAATTAACTTCGTTTTTCTTGCGAGGAGACACCTTTTATTACTCCGGCAAAAGGTTTAATCAATTACCGGAGTAATAAAGGAAATATAGGGCTCTCGATGCGAGATGAGGTGTACCATGGTTGGCAGAAAACCACAACATATGATAACCCATCGTTTGTGGTGTCAATTGAGACTCCGGTACCAGCGGAGAGTCTATTTGTCAACCATTGCTTTTTACAAATTTTAGTCAACAGTTTAATTTTGATTAAACTTTAATCAGGCTGTTTACTAATTTTTATTAAAAAAAACTTACTTTTTCTTTTGACATTTTTTTATAATTCTTATAATAAAGATAGTGCTAATCAAAGGGGGCGATTTTATTGGCGAGAACAAAAGAAGGTGAAACACCGTATATTATTAATTTTCCAAACGACTTTCATCGTAAAGCATAAGTACAGACAGATCAGCAAGGCATTACATTAAAAAAACTTATCATCAAAGCTGTAACTGAATATCTTAAAAAGAAAATGGGATGATGTTTTATTGGAACTATTTATAAAAAAGGCAATATCTTTTGGATTCAATATTGCCGGAACGGTAAAGTTCTTCAGGAGAGTTCAAGATCAAAGAAGAAAATGGCGACTCACGGACTGCTAAAGCAACGGGAGGGAGATCTTGCTCAAAGGTTTGGAAGTGGATCATGGTCACAAGGGCCAAGAACATACCAGGGCGAAATATCGCAAGGAGTTCTTTCAAGATATGAGAGCGGTTGATATTAGCAGCACCAAGATTAAGCAATACAGTCAATACCGATTAAATTCAGGTTCTGCCAATGGTACAATCAACATTGAATCTGCACAAACATAAAACACATAGTAATTATAATACAATTCACGGCAAGAAATGCGATCGCTATTGCAGTTTAAAAATTGCGAAATAAGGTAATTGTCCATGACCGACTCAAGACCAATACAACTGGTGGACGGGAGTTCCCCGGCCAATGCGCAGAATCTTTTTGATCGCCTGAGTGCACTGGGGATTCACGCCACCACCATCAAACATCCTCGTGTGTTTACTGTCGAGCAGTCCAAAGCGCTTCGTGGCAAGATTCCCGGCTGCCATACAAAAAACCTGTTGTTGCGCAACAAGAAAGGCGTTATGTGGTTAATCGTCTGCCTGGAAAATCGGACCGTCAATCTCAAATCGCTGGCAACTTGCCTCGGTGCCGGCCGTTTTTCTTTCGCGAATCCCGAGCGCCTTGAGCGATACCTCGGAGTAGAGCCCGGCGCAGTGAGTCCGTTTGCTGTAACCAACGACCACACACATAAAGTTGGTGTTGCCGTTGATCGAGAGATCCTTCGGCATGAAACGCTTAACTTCCATCCTCTTGACAATTCAATGACAACGTCGATCAATTCGGAGGACTTCCTGCGCTTCCTTGAATCTGAAGGACATACTCCTACAGTTGTCGATTTCGACAAATACTCTCTAAATGGGGAGGGTAGGACCGAAAAATAAAGAGATCGGTTACATCTCAGCATCCTCCATTTACTCACTCCTCTAAAAATTCCATAACCACCCGGGCGAACTCACCAGGCATCTGATCTACCATCGGTACCATGCCGCCTAATATTTCAGCTGTCCGGCAGTTTTTGATATTTTCGGCCAAGGGCTTTATTCTGGGGTAAGAAAACGGGTCATCTGTTCCGGCCAGCACCAATGCCGGCGCTTGAATGAGCGGCGTTTTTTTTTCCATTTTGTACCTGTTGACCGCCCGACGACCTTCTTCGACCCGATCAAAGACCTTTAGGGCATCCATGACAAAACGGGTTAAGAGATCGGGCCGATTCTTTGGATAAAAAGGCATTCGGCGCTGCCAAAGCTCAGCCAGATGGGCACCGTCCGGTTTTAATTCAACTTCATCAATAGGGGGCCTGGCCTTTCTGAGTGCCCTATTTTCGGCATCCACGTAGGGCGTTGATGACAGGATTAATTTTTTTACTCGATCCGGATAGCTGGCGGCAACTTCAACGGCGATGACACCACCTGTGTGGTGACCGACGATAGAAGTTCGCTCGATTGCCAGGGCATCCAAAAGTTGGATAACCCCTTGCGCGTACAATTCAATCGATGCCTCCTCATTCAGCCTGTAGGAATCGCCAAATCCCAGTGTATCCATTGCGATTGTCCGATATTTGACGCCTATGATCGGTAACACTTCGCGATATTCATCCCAGGATCTTGGTGTCTGATGCAATAACATCAGCGGTTCGCCCCGGCCTACCGCTGCATAATGGATTTGCCCTTGCGGTGTATCCGCAAAACGGCGACGAATAGTGACGTTGTTCATTGCTTCATTCCTTTTAAAACAATTCTCAAGTTTTGAAGTCCTAACCCTTCGAAGCCTCGCACCAGGCATAGAGCGAATGCCGGTCTTCGAAAAATCAAAGGTGTGTAACTTGGGTTAATTACTGAACACAGAGTTAAAATAGCCGATTCAATAAAAATTGGCAACCGGTAACACCCCTAGTCGCTCAATCAAGGTCATTCGATCCCAA